>SDBT01013084.1_pt1 | contig 13316 bp, 12 predicted proteins | sample 2277101 | NCBI WGS metagenome assembly SDBT01 (sample SAMN10404973, study PRJNA504765) | marine sediment metagenome | isolation source: marine sediment core GS10_PC15, 103 cmbsf | place: Arctic Ocean: Southern Knipovich Ridge | collected 2010 | reverse complement strand
CTGCAGCTGCAGGTACTTGGCGCCCACGGCCCGGAGGCCGTCCTTGATCTGCCTGTCGGTCGGCAGGATGTCGCCAAAGTCGGGCATGTCCACTTCGATGCTGATCATGCCGCCTTCCTTTTCGCCGCGCCCCTGGGCCCCACCGGGTACTTCTTCCACCCGTCCACGAGTGGTGTGAGTTGGTGCCTTCACCCATAGCCGCCCAGGCTCACCGAGGGCGGCAGGGGGTGCCTCCGCCCGTAGCTGGTCGCGTGCTTCACGATGATCTCCGTGGTGACTCGAGTGCCGATGAAATGCGCGCACCAGTCGCGGTTGCGCTCGTCCCTTGGCCCGTCATAGAGCCACCACGATACCAACGGCTTGCCGTCCGCCTTGGGCGCACCGAAGTGCTGCACGCGAGTCTGGGTATGGAACGCGGCGATGGTATCCTCGGCCTTGGTGATGGCCTGTCGCTGGTTGACGTCCATGGTCCGTTGCAGGTTCCCGATCAGGTCGTCCCACCGCGTGACGCCGGTCGTGCTCCGGAGTAGAATGCGCTCCAGGTCGCGGGCCACCTTGGTCTCGTCGCCGAGCAACTCCCGCTGCGCCCCGTACAGCAGGGACTTGATGTCCTCGGCGGTGGTGGCCGAGAACTTCTTGCCGGCACCGATGCCGAGTTCTCGCGCTTCTTCGAGGACGGCTTTCGCTAAGCCCTTCAGGCGTCCGGCCTGGTGCTCGATGACATCCTTGAAGCCGTGCTTGCGCGCCTCGAGCTGGAGCGTCTTGATCGTGTCTCGGATGCCGCGGATGTTGTAGAGATCGTGCTGGAGAATCTCCTCCTCGTGGTGCAGCTTGCCCAGGTTCCGGACGAGGTAGCGCTCGAGCTCACGGAACGCATCGGCGAAATCCTTCGCCAGATCGCGCGTCGCCCGTTCGATGAGCGGGTTGACGTATGGCTTACGATTGGCCATCGCTCTCCTGCTGCTTTTCCTTCCCCTTCTTCAGCGACTCCACGGGTACCAGGAGGTCGTCAGCCACGGCCTTCATCGCCTTGGCCCGGCGCTCCTCTTCCTCGGCCATCTCCTTGGCGGCCCCCTGGGCGACCTTCAGTCGCTTCGGGTCAGCCTTGATGGCCTCCGCCTCCGCCAGGGTGCGAGCGTCCGACTCGGCCCGCCACTTCTTCTCTTCCGCGCTCAGCTCCTTTGCCATCACCGTCCTCTCTTTCGTGCCTGCCCCGTCTGCCCGCGACATCGCAGGTGCAGGCTGTTTGAATAGATGTCCATCACCTGGAACTCGAAGCCGTACAACGGATAGATCTGCCCGAGAGCAAACCGGTCATACCACTTGCCCTTGATCTCCTCCATGTGCGGTGTGCCGAGCACCATGAAGTCGTCGAACTTCTCCCGCACCTCGAATCGAATGCCTCGCAGCTCCAGGCGAGCGTCGATCGGAAACCGCTCCTGCCAGTGGCCGAGCTCGGCCCGCCGGCGGGCCCGATTCCGGATGTTGTGCTGAGCGATGACACTAACCAGGGCCGGCGCTCCGTCAGGGCCCAGGACCTGGCCGGAGAATGGCGATCGAACCGGCCGGCCGCTCGGTGCCAGGATGCGGCCCTGGTCGTCGATGTCGGGGCCGAGCTGCGGTTTGGAGTTGTTCACATGTCCCTCCTCGGCCGAGGTCTATTCCTCGACCGCTGCCTTGAGTTCCTTCTCCGCCTTGAGCTGCGCCTCGGTGGGCTCCTCCTCGTCATCGTCGCTCTTGGACTTCTTCAGGCCGGCCAGGCCCTGCGAGCTTGGCGGTCCCGCGGCTTCGACAGCTCTCACTTCGGCGATGAGCTCGGCCATCTCGCGGTTGAAGTCCACGTTGTCCCTGACGATGGTCTCGGCCTGGGCCCTGGTCTCGTCGGGGTACAGAGCCTGGCGCAGGTCAACGGCCGTCGCCGCGCCCACCTCGATCGCCTTGACGATCTGGTAGACGTTCGCCACGATCTTGTCGATGTCGGCTCCCTCGACCCCATCGCCCGCCTTGGCCTTGACTTTGGCCTTATCGTCGCCCTCGGTCGGGATCTCCTTGGCAGCCCGCGCTGCCGCGTCCGGCTCGTCGGGATAGCGAGTGGACGCGCGATCGATCTCGGCGTTGAACTCCAGGTTGGCGCGGATTCGTTCCTCCGCCTCCTTCCTGGTTTTGATGGCGTGCACAGCCATCGCCCAGTCGGCGTAGCTGGATACTCCCACCGTGCACTCACGGTCAAACCTGGTGCCGATCTCCACGTAGTCGGTGGGCCCACTGTCGAACTGACCGGGATCCCAGTCGAGCACGTACCGATCCGGGATGGCCTTGAAGTTGCGCCCTCTGACCCTCGGCGCGTACAGGTTCCAAAAGACGATCAGCAGCTCGCCCAGGTCGAAGACCTGCGGCCGCAGGATCTTGGTCATCTCATCGTTGTGCCTCACCAGGCCATCCAGCTCGAGGCGCAGGGCAATTCCCGATGCCGGCAGGCCGCCCTTGATGTCCAGGTGCTTCGGCGATAGCTGATACATCAGTGCGAGGTACTGGATAAAAAACTCGTAGGTGTTCCTCACTGGCTCGATGCGGCTGTCAGGTGTGACGAACTTGAGGCTCACCCCCGGCGGCAGATTCATGGCGTGCTTCGGGCTGTAGAGGAAAGTACCCTTCAGTTGTTCGAGCAGCTTGGTCTGACCGGCCGGCACCTCGAAGGTCGGCACGCTGGTCATCTGCCAGTGCAGGTGATGCTGCAGCCAGGTGGTGCCCAGGTTGATAACCCTGTTCAGCCTGGTGAGCTCGTCGCCCCCCTTTTGCGAGTAGAGATCTCCCCTGTAGGTACGGAACCAGGTGAACGGCATGATCGGCTTTCTCGTGGACCGACTCTTGAGGGGATTCTCGTCCGCATCGTTGATCTTTATCTGATCTTCCAGCGTGGCCTCGTAGTGGACCGTCGGATGAAAGATTCGTCGGCCGACCTCGTCTTCATCCTTTGACTGTCTCGGATCCCTGGTGCCCCAGATTTCGTATCGAGGATCATCATTGACGCCATCGTATCCTGACTTCTCAAACAGCACGGCGAAAGCCGTATGGGGATCCCACGGCCGGTCAGGGTTGACCGCCACGTGGACCAGGTCGGGCCAGTAGGCGGAAATCTCCAAGTGATCGGTATCCCACCATACCTTGCCGGCGACTTCCTTGGCCGACTCGGCAGCCTTGTTGATGTCCACCAACGCGGTGTCGAGTTGGGCAGACTTGATCATCCAGTCGAAAGACCTGCCCACATCGCTATCCGACGGCACTTCCTTGTCGGTCTTGGAGTCGCGCGCGAAGAAGCGAGCGCCCCTGCCACGAAACACCTGGGCGCGCTTGTCGGTGACGAACTGCGCGATCGGATACTGGACCATCTGCCCCTGCATGTCCGTCCACAACTTCGGGAACTCCTGCTTGAGCAGCTTGACTCCGTCGTCCTCCATCTCACCGTTGATGTAGTCGCGCCGGCGGGCGACCTCGGACAGGTACTTCGAGGCCGTGGGCTTGCGCCACTTATTGGCCTGGCCCAGCAACCATTCGATCTGGTTCTTGTTCTCACCCGTCAGGAAGGCTAAAAACTTGTTCCACCAGTCCATCAGAGTACGCTCCATTTCTCGAGCTCGAGCTGGTCCTCGGGGTAATAGAACCGAGTGTGGTATCGGACATCGTCGCAGGCGTGACTGAACACGTCGTCGTGATACGGCTCTTCGGACAGGCGTCCGTCCTTCTCATCCTTGTAGCTGTAGCCCGGCACCGCATTGAGCACTGACCGCTGGCGTTGCTGTTCCGGCGTCAGGTCGTCGTCCGGTGGGTTGCGCATGGAGTCGGCGAAGAAGATAAACGGGTGCCCCTCGGCCGGGTCCAGGGCGAGCTGCACGTGTTGGATGCCGATCTTGATGCGTTCGCCGGTGCGGTAGAGGATGGGCACGCCCAGGTATCGCTCGAGCTGGGTGATGCCCGACTCGTTGACCTGCGTCGCGGACATGTCCCGCTGGCCGGCCGCGGGGTCGACCACTGCCTCGCCGAACGGCCACGGTCGACCGTAGCCAGCGGGCTCCCGCCGCTTGACCCAGTTGCAGAGACGACGGTAGATGACGCCCCGGTACTGGCCGTCAGGATAGATCTCGTCGCTGAAGACCGTCACCTCGCGCTTGGTCTCCCAGCCGCCTGGCATGCGTGCGCCCTTGGGCACGCGCTGGGCCCAGAGCACATGCGGCCGGCGCGTGGACGGGTCCATCACCAGGTTGACCTGGGGGCGCGAGTGGGAGCCATCGGCCATCTGCACCGATTCGGAGAACCTCCAGGGGATGACGTGAACCTTCGGGTCGAACTCGGGGTAAACGGTGCCGCCGGTGGGCACGAACTGACCCTCGAGATAGGCCGGCCACATGCGGCGCGGACAGGCGCGCTTGAGATTCCGCACGTATGTCTCGCTTACGTGCCGGTTCCAGGCCGTCTTGGCATGCATGCAGCGGTACTCGCCATCATTCTTGCCGGCGAAGTACTCCGACAACCACCCGATCTTTGGCAGGCTGGTCAGACCGATGCGCAATCGAGCGCCCTTCTTCCGGGCCCGGGCCACGGCATGCGTCCATATCTCCCGCTTCATCAAGTGCGGCTCATCGAGGTAGACCCATGAGGCGTTGGATATCTGGACCTTGCGCGGATCGTGGGCGCTCTTGTAGTAGAGCTTGCGCCTGCCCGGCAGGACCAGGAACCTGCGCTTGATATCGTGGTGTATGGTGATGCGCTCGAATGCGGGAAGCAGCTGCTCTTGTAACCACTCCTCCATCATCGGAAAGTTGGGCTGGATGGCGATCCCCACCGAACCCGGCGGACTCGACCAGCTCGACCAAGCGCAGAAGAGGAGACCCGCGAAGCTCTTGCCGGAGCCCCATCCTCCCGCCATCAACGTGGCGTATGCAGGCGAGAGAGCGAAGTCCAGCTGGTAGCGCTGAGGCGACAACAGCCTGTCGGGATCGTCAGGATTCCTCAGCGGCCACTTCATCGCCGGCGTCCTTGCCTGGATTGTCGAGACCGAGGGAGGCGCGGACCTGTTCGATGCTTGCGCCCTGGCCGACGACCACATGCACAACGCGATCGCCGTCATCAACACCGAACTCCAGATCCTCCTGCGCCTCCTCGATCGGAGGATCGGGCAGCCGGTTGCGGCTGTAGCGCTCAGGATGCCTGCGCTCGAGATACCACGCAGCGGCAACCCAGCTTTTCTTGGCCCTCTTGTGAATGATGTTGAGGTACTCGATCTCGGCCAGGGCGTCAGCCTTTTTAATGGCCTGCGAGAAATGCGGATAGTCGCGGATCCAATCGTAGAGGGTACGCTCGCCGATGCCAACAGCCCTGGCCGCAACTGCTCGGTGATTACCTTCCGCGATGAGCTTGCAGATCTGTTTCGCCCGCCCCTCGGTGAACTTGATGGGCCGTCCGCGATAACGACCCCTGCAGACCATTCTCGGCTTGCTGTACGGCTTGCGGTCGAGCTGCTGCTCGTCGTCATGGAGGGAGTCGTCCAATGGTTGCCCAGTCCAGCTGGTGGTTGCGCGGTCCGGCCGCGTTTGGTCCAGGGTCCAGCCCCGGTTCCTGCTCCCTCCTCCATGGTGTCAAGATGACACCATGTCCGACTCTTGTCAAGCCGGTTCGTCTTGCCGCCTCGTACCGCCTCGTGCTACGCTGGCCTCCATGTATCTCCTCGCTCGCTACCAGGCGCATTTCCTCATCAAGATTTGCCCGAAATACCTGGGTCGCCTGGTGCACACAACCCTGGCCACCGGCATGACCCTCGGCGAGCTGCTGGCCCTGGAGTGGTACGACGTGGACCTCATGGGCAGACGCATCGAGATTTCAGCCACCAATGCCTGGAACAACCGCGAGCGCTACGTACCGATGAACGGCGACCTGGATGCCATCCTGGACGACATCTGCGATCGGCAATCCCTGGTCGGTCATCTCGGAACCATATTCCATCACCCAGGCCTGACCCGACTCCGTGCCGACTTCCGCGAGGCCTGTGAACAAATCCGGGGCCTGGCCGATCTGCGCTGGGCGGATCTACGACACACGTGCGCCTCCTGGATGGCCGAGGCCGGCGGGGATGCTCACGCCATCGCTCAGATCCTCGGGTACCAGGACTTGCGATCGGTCGAACGATACTTCGACTTGGACGACGGTGACGCCCGCGAGCCGATGATGTGGGACACCATCAAGCACGCCGAGCTCGACCGATACGACGACCTGGAGAAGCCCCCCGGCTACGAGATAGCGCCGAAGCCAAGGCTGTCAGATCGGTGTACGCTCTCGCCAGGAGAGGTGATCGAGTTGACGGGCGATGAGGATGACGAGGCGGGATAACGTTCAATTACCAGGAGGATCTATCATGGACGAGAAAGAAATTTCCTTCGACACCTTCACAAGAAATGCTTTCAGCGACATCGCAATAGCGCTCCAAAGAATTTCAAGCAGCCTTGAAATGTTGGTGAGCATGAAAGCAGAGGAATCACCAGAGGCATTCAAGAAGGCAGTCGAGAAGAAAAGAAAGCAGAGCGGAGGACCTCGGAGATAGAACGATTCTAACTCTCCACCGGCCGCACCGTCGGCACCAAGTCCTCCTGGGCGCCGACCAGGATTGGCGATAGCCAGCGCAGGACCGGGTCGGTCCGCCCGGGCCCAGTCCAGTAGGTATGCCAGTGGGCCCGGCGCATGTGCGACCGCGGGGAGGCGTGAGTCCCGCCAGTCGGCTCCGAGGCCTCCGCGTCCCGGGCCCTGCGCAGGGTGGCACCGATGCGCAGCCCCACATCCCAGGTGGTAGGCGCCTGGGCAGCCGGCCGGCGTCCAGATGGCAGGGGCGGGGGTGGACCTGGTCGCCGGCGCTGGCCCGCCCGGTCGGCCAGCTCGGGCTCCTCGGAGCACAGGTAGAGCACCAGGGACACAATGGGCTCGATCGCCTCCCGTATCGCGGGGCGGGCGGCCCCCAGTTGCTCCTGGAATCCCCTCACCTGGTCGCCTGTCCGCGGGCCGGCCGCCGTCCACTGCCAGACCGCCTCCCCGTGGGCAGCCTCCAGCCCGGCCTCGAGTCCCCCGGCGAGGTGAATGGGGACGGGGAGCAATGCGCCGCCGGCGTCGAGCACCAGGCGGAGTTCCTGCCGGCCGTCGCCGGCGTCGTGCTCGAGGTGGGCGTAGGCGCCGGCCAGCGGTCCCAGTAGGGACTCCCGGCCCCCGAGCTCGAGGTAGACGCACCACTCCGGCAGCCGGTGCAGGACCTCGGCCGGGAGATCGCCGGTGACCGGAGTATTCCAGAGGGCGTCGAGCAGCTCGGGGTCGTAGCGGTAGATTCCCTTGGTGGCCCGCCAGGCGGCGAGGGCCGCCACCTGGCCGACGTGGTGTGCGTGGTCCACCGGCACCCGGTTGTCGCCCCCGCCACTGACCACCGCGTAGGCGCCGGCGAGGGGGCAGTAGCACCAGGCCGGCCAGTCGGGCAGCCCCCGGCCGCGGTCGGCGCGGAATCTCTCGATTTGCTTCCAGGCTCCGGGGTAGAGGCGGCCAAGGGCGGCCAGGTGCTGCATGGGGCGAGGACTTGAATCGTTCCGCACTAAACCCTCGAAATATCAGCCGATCCGCGTCCGTGCGGAATGATATTTTCGCCAAGTCACTGAAATCTTTCAGAACGGTCTAGATCGACGGTCTCACTTGCAGCCTTCGAGGATCTTCTTCAGGGTCGGCACTTCCTTGGAGTTGGGCGGGATCATTTTCATGTACGTGCGGTATGCCTGGCAAGCCTTCTTGTTCTGCCGGATCTGTGCATAGGAAATCCCCAGCCCCCGGTGGGCCTGCGCCAGCCTCTTGTCTGCCTTGAGAGCCTTTTTGAAATAGTTGATGGCCTCTTTGAAATTTCTCTTGCGGATGAATTCGTTGCCCTTCTTGTAGCGCTTGGTTGCCAGCTCCCGATTATACTTGGCGACCTTCCGGACGGGTCTGGGCTTTGGGTTCTTGTCGGGGGGCTTGGGCTTGACTTCCGGCTTGGGCTTGTCTCCCGGCTTGGGTTTTCCGGTGGCGTCTACTCCGGGTTCCTTGCCGGGGACCTTGGGCTCGTCCCCGGGCTTCTTTGGAGGCTGACCCGTGTCCACGACCACCTGGTCTTCCCCCCCGGTGGTGTCGCCGGGCTCGGGCGTAGATGGCTTGTCGGTTGGCCCGTCGGTGGGCTCTTCGGGCTTCGGGCCCTTGGCCGGTCCGGTCACCACGGTGAAATCGTCCTTGTCCGGCTCCCCCTTGATTTTCTGCGACTCCTTGTAGAAATACCAGGCTGCATACGCGCCCGCGGCCACCAGGGCCAGCACGACCACAACTGCCAGGATCTTTCCGGCAGCCGAGGACTTGGGCTCAGGCACGGGCTTGGGCTCGGGCTCGGGCTCCGCCTCTGCCGCCACCGGTTCCGGGGCCGGGAGTGGCTCTGCCTCTGGGGGGTGAGTGGGCAGCGGCATGGAGGCTGGTTGCGCTGCTTCCACCGGAGGCTGTTCGGATTCCTGCATCCAGGGAGATTCCTCGTCCTTGACTCCCTCGCCGGACCCCGTCATGACGTAGCTGCTGCTCCGGCCGTCCAGGGGCGGAGGAGTCGCGGGCGAGGGCAACTCGATCTTCGGCTCTTCGGTTGCCTGTGCCGGCAGCGGCGGGGGCGCGAATTGATCAGGCTGCTGGACCGCGGCCGGCTGCGCAGGAGGTTCGGCGGCCGGCTGCGCAGGAGGTTCGGCGGCCGATTCGGGTTGTGGCGCGCTGGTCTCGGCCTCCTGACTCTTGACGAACGTAGGCATGTCGTCGGATGAAAAGCCGCCGGCTGCCCAGCGCGCAGCCGCAGAGGCCCAGTCATCCCCGGGCTGGCCTGTGGGAGATGCTGCCTGCGGCTGCGGCTGTTCATCAGCCGCAGCTGGCTGTCGACCCACTGCCGGTTGCGTCTGCGCTGGCGCCGCAACATCTCCCCAGCCCTTTATCTCGAACGCCGGAGAAGCTGCCGGGGCTGCCGGCTCAGCGGGCTCTGCCGACGCTTCTGGCTCTGCCGGCGCTTCTGGCTCTGCCTGGACTTCTGGCTCGGCCGGGGCTTCTGGCTCGGCCGGGGCTTCTGGCTCGGCCGAGGCTTCTGGCTCGGCTGGCTCGGCCGGGGCTTCCGGCTCGACGGGCTCTGCCGGGGCTGCTTGCTCGGCCAACTCCTCGGCGGGCGCGGGCTCTTGGGTGGGCTGGCTGTCCGGCGGTTCCGCTGCTCGTTCCTGTTCTGCTTCGGGCTGGGACGCGACTCCTGACGCGGCTCCATCATCGGCTCCACTCCAAAGCAGATCGCCCGATCCCCAGGAACTAGTGGGTGCTTCCGGCTCGGTGATCAGTTCCTGTCTGGACGACGGCGCTTCCGCCGGAGGAGTCTCAGCGGCTTCCGCCGGTGGCGCCTGGCCTTGATCTGAATCCGTATCGGATTGGGAATCCTGCTGTAACGGGATGTTGGTGCCCGGCTGAACCATGACGAGTTCCACCTGGCAGGTCGGGCACAAGATCGGCGTACCCTGCTGCAGCAACTCCTCGCTGATCGCATAGCGAACCTGGCACTTTGAACAAACCGCTTCCATGGGCAGACCTTCCCGGAGAGTAATTACTAGCCGCCTTGCTTCTTTCCTTTCAGTATTTTAGGATACTTCCCAACCGCAAGGCAAAGCAAGAAAAAAACCGTGGCTCGCACAGGGGCGCAGCCGCCTGCGAAATCACGGCTTTGCATCTCTGCTCCTTGATCCTGCGACAGCGTTGGGATAGAGGTTTGGCATGCACTCGTTCGTGATCGGCACGGCAGGCCACATTGATCATGGGAAATCCGCCCTGATCAAGGCCCTGACCGGTACGGATCCGGACCGCCTGAAGGAGGAGAAGGCCCGCGGGATCACGATCGATCTGGGATTTGCCCACCTGCAACTGGCCGATGACCTGCGAGCCGGCATAGTCGACGTCCCGGGTCACGAGCGCTTCGTCAAGAACATGGTGGCCGGCACCGGCGGGATCGACCTGGTGTTGATGGTGGTGGCGGCCGACGAAGGCGTCATGCCCCAGACTCGCGAGCACCTCGACATCTGCCAGTTGCTGGGTGTGGACAAGGGCGTGGTGGTCGTGACCAAGACCGACCTGATGGACGACGCCGAGTGGCTGCAGATGGTGATCGAGGACGTTCACCGCGAATTCGCCGGCACCTTCCTGGACCCGAGCCCCGTGGTGCCGGTGTCCGCCAGGACCGGGGACGGTATTGGCGAACTCGTACGGGTGCTGGCCGAGACCGGTCGCTCGATGGACTTCCGCGGAACGGACGGCCTCGCCTTTCTGGCCATCGACCGCGCTTTCTCCATGCACGGCTTCGGGACGGTCGTGACCGGAACGCTGGTCTCGGGCAGGCTGCGGGTGGAGGATTCGGTGGACATGGTCCCGGACGAGACCGGACGACTTTCCAACTTGAAGATCCGGGGACTGCAGAGCCACGGCGCCGAGCGATCCGAGGCCAGCGCCGGTCAGCGTCTGGCGATCAACCTGGCCGGGGTGGAGAAGTCCGCCCTTCACCGCGGCCAGGTGATGGTACGCAGCGCGACCGTACAAGCGGGCACCGAACTGGAGGTCGTCCTGCACCTGTTGCCCGGCGCCAAGCCTCTTCGCACCCGTAAACGACTCCTGTTCCATACGGGTACCGCCAAGGTCAGCGCCAGCCTGCAGGTCGTGGGCGCCAGGGAGCTTCAGCCCGGCGAAAAGGCTTACGTGCGGGTGCGCTGCGAAGATCCCGTGGCAGCCCTGCCCGGACATCGTTTCATCCTGCGCGGCTTCAATCCCATCCCGGGTCGCGGCACCACAATAGGCGGAGGCGAGATCCTTTCCATCCTGCCTCCCAGACGCCGTAAAAAGGACCTTCAACGCTGGGTGGCCGAACTGACGACGCTCGACACAGGCTCTTTTGCGGATCGACTGGCGGTCCTTCTGCAACGCGCTGGCACGAAAGGCCTCGATCTGGCCGGTCTGGCCCTTCGCAGCGGCCAGGGCCGCAAGAAGGTACAACGGGAACTTTCGAAGATGCTGGCCGCGCGCGAGGCGTATAAGTTCGACCGCGAGCGCGACCGCTATGCGTCGTCGGAGGTGGTCAAACGACTTGGCGAAAGAACGAACGAACTGCTGGCGGAATTCCACGCGGCGAATCCGTTGCTGCCGGGCATGCCGACCGAACAGCTGCGCGGCTCGCTGGACGCCGACCTGGAGCCCAGGCTGTTCCGCCTCGTGCTTGCCGAGCTTCAAAAGGCGGGCGATGTCACGACTGAGGAGCAGCACACCCGTCTGTCCCGGCACGAGGTGCGCCTGGACGCCGCCGGAATCGAACTGGAGAGTTTCATCCTGGAACTGTACAGGCGCTCGGCCTTGACACCGCCCAGGCTCGCCGAAGCCGTCGAGCAGCTCCGCAGACCGGAGTCCGAGATCCGTCAACTGCTGCGGCACCTGGCCCGGACCGGCCCCTTGACACACCTGACCGGCGAAATGTACGTTCCCAGCCAGGCGCTTGAGGAACTCGAACAGCGCCTGATCGCGCACCTGCGGGAACACGAATCCATCGATACCCAGGAGTTCAAGCGCATGGTGGGCGCCAGCCGCAAGCACGTAATCCCGCTGGCGGAATACTTCGACCGGCAGAAGGTCACCATGCGGGTCGGCGACAAGCGGGTGCTGCGGGGCAACCGCTCACCCCGGGGAGGATGAAACGATGCCGATACACGAAAGACGACGCACTCCACGGGTGCCGCTGCCTTGCAATGTCAAGGTCGAGACCGTCCGTGGCACGTTCAACGGAAGGGGTCGTGACCTGAGCGATGGAGGCATCGGCGTCTACCTGCACAAGCTCCCTCCAGTCGGAAGCCAGGTCACCGTCAGCTTCCAACTCCCCCGCCAGGATGCGTCGGTCGAGGCCACCGGCGAGGTGCGATACCATAGTCGGGGCGCGCCCGGCACCCAGGACGACTGGATGGGGATCAAGTTCCTGCGCATGGATCAGGCCAGCCAGGTGAGCATTCACAGGTACGTCAAGGCACACTACGACTCGTCCAGGCCCTACGCTCCCGCGCCACCGCCGCTGCCGAAGAAGTGATCGCTCAGAAACCCAACAGCGACTCCGCGGACCGCAAGGCCACCTCCAGCACTCCGCCCGGCATGACGCCCAACGCCAGGATGGCCAGCGACGACAGCCAGGCGGCGACGATCAGCGCCGGCGAGGAGCGTACCTCCACTTCCGCCCTGGCCGGTCGCATGACCATGGCAGTAACCAGGCCCAGGCACATCACCAGCACCAACCCCAGGCTCAGCGCCACCGCCACCGCTGTCCCCACCCAGCCGGCGCCGACCATGGTCTCGAGCAGGTACAGACGCGCGAAGAAGCCGGCGGTCAACGGCATTCCAGCCATGCACAACAGGGCGAGCCCGATGGCGGCCGCCAGCCAGGGGTGCTCACGGGCCAGCCCTTCGAGACAGCCGACACCGGTCTGTCCGGACTGCCCTCCGATGGCGCCCACCGCGAGGAACAGGCCCGCCCAGGTGACGGCGTGCACGGCCAGGAACACCAGCACCCCCGCCACGGCCTGCTGTTGCCCGTCCGAATTCCCGTAACCCAACTGGCCCGCGGCCGAGAGTGTGACCAGCACCATGCCCGCCTGACCGGCCGCCAGACAGGCCAGTAATCGCTTGAGCCGTCGCTGCACCAGCGCCATGGCATTGCCGACCAGCAGCGCCAGCAGTCCCAAGGCGTGCAGCACGTCGGTCCAGCTCAGGTATCCGGGTCCCGATAGGACCACCGGCCCAAAGGCCACCAGCAACACCCGTCCGCAGGCGGCAAGCCCGGAGGCGATCAGGCCGCCGCACAACAACAGGGCGGCCGGGGCAGGTAGTCCCTCGGCAAAGTCGGTGAACAGCATGTGGAACGGAACCACGGCCAGGAACAGACCCAGACCGGACAGGATCAAGGCCATCGAGGCCACCAGCAGCGGGTCGTCTCCGACCCAGTTGCCCTGCGACAGGAATTCGCGAATGCCCGCCAGGGTAGTGGTCCCCGTGCAACTCGCCAGCAGTGCCGTTCCCAGCCCGAGAAGCGCTGCGCCCAACACCGTCAGCACCATTCCCTTCAGGGCAGCCTCGCGGCCGTTGGGCTCAACCGAAAGTGCCGCCAGTCCGAGCAACGGGATCATGGCAGCGACGAGCCCGGCCAGTATAGCGATCAGATCGACCGCCATGGCCACGAGCAAGAC
>SDBT01013083.1_pt1 | contig 13316 bp, 16 predicted proteins | sample 2277101 | NCBI WGS metagenome assembly SDBT01 (sample SAMN10404973, study PRJNA504765) | marine sediment metagenome | isolation source: marine sediment core GS10_PC15, 103 cmbsf | place: Arctic Ocean: Southern Knipovich Ridge | collected 2010 | reverse complement strand
ATTCGCCGTCCGCCATGCCTCCTCGACCGTCCGGAGATACATGGTCAAAAGGCGCCCGCCCAGCGATTTTCAAGCCTGGAGAAGCATCTCGGCTTGGATCACCCTCCACAGCAACTAGATCTGCGAGCATTTGCAGTCCGTTCTGCCACCTGCTACCTTTGGTCTTCGACGCAAGGAAAACACTATCGCTTCTAATCGCTTCTAGTTTTTTGACCTGACGGGAGGGTGGGATGAGTGATAGAGCAACGAACACTTCGTGGTTTTGGATGAACTTTGCCGGGACGGCAATCGTGACGCTTAGCATTACCATGTGCGGTGGTGCAGAACAACCAGCTGAAGATGAAGTCGTAGAATCATCATTGGCCCAGCCGGATGTTTCAACGCTCACGTCAGAATCGACCGATGAAGACATCATGCTGCACATGCTATGGGTCATGGATAATCAGACTACCTCAACGGAGCTAACGAGGCATTTTCCTGATCTTGATCGTGCGCGTGCATACAACATCCAGCGTTTGCGTTTGGAGCATCGAGAGCAGACGGAAGCCAGGGTTGGTTGGAAAATTGGATGGTCCAGACAACCTGATCCCAGCGTTGCTATCGATCCGGCTTTTGGACATATTATGGCGTCGAACGTGTTCGAACCAGGTCTTGAGGTGTCGCTTGACCATTTAATCGGTGGTAAGACCGGCCTAGAAGCTGAGGTTGTGTTCTGGCTGGATAAGGATTTACCTGGTCCTACGGTGACTCGGGAAGATGTGATCGATGCGACGGCAGAAGTAGCTGGCGTTATTGAGTTAATCCAACCTCGTGTGGCTGCCTATGGCAGTGAATCTCTTGTTTGGCCCAACCGTCATAACCATGGCATCGTTGACAACATCTGGCACATCGGCGTGATGTTTGGTTCCACCCGTGTCAGCCTCGACGAAATTGATTTTACGACCGAGACGGTGACGGTGGCCGTGAACGACGACCGGATCGTGGAAGGCCGCACGTCGTGGACAATGGGTCGTGATCCTATCCAAGGCGTTGTATGGCTCGCGAACGAATTGTTAGAGTATGGATATCAGTTAAATGCGGGTGACTTCGTTATTGCTGGCGCCGTAGCTTATATAGAATCGGTTCTTCCTGGTGATACAGCGACACTGACCTACTCGAGTCTTGGCACGATCGATATGACAATTGCATCTTCCCCTTAGGCCTGTCGACACCCAAGTTGAGCAGGATTACACTGGGACTTAATCCCCATGATTTCAAAGAATTTACGCGTCGGCTGGATTCTTTGACCTTACGCGTTTGCCACCAGAAAGCCGGCCTCAAGGTGACCGGTGGATTTGGCCGCCCGTCATCACCAAACGCAGGGCGCGAAACGCCGAGATGTCTCGGCTTGGATCACCCTCCACAGAAACTAGATCTGCGAGCAAGCCGGCCTTGAAACTGGCTCGCTTTTGCCGAATAAGTTCCGGCTCCGGCTGTTCACCTTTCTTCCACCCTCCATACTGAAGGCCCGTGAGTCCCGACGGGCACGTGATGATCTCGGACATCGGCTGGCACCTCCTCAAGAAAGCGGTGTCTCGGGAGAGCAAAGCGTCGGAGGGTGAGGACGGCGACATCGAGCGCAGTGATAAACTGTGGGTTTAGTTCCCTGCATCCGAGCGAGCTTGCAGGAAACTAAACCCACGGTTAAACTTCGTGCGTCATGAAGGAGGAAAGCCAAGAACGTCGTGGGCCTCGATGGAGCCAGCTTTACGAGACCGCGGCGGCCCAGGAGGGGCACTTCACGACCGCCCAGGCGGCGGATGCGGGCTACTCCCCCCAGTTCCTCGCCAAGTACCTCAAGAAAGGCCGGATCGTGCGCCTGCGTCGCGGCGTCTATCGGCTGGTGCACTTTCCGCCCGGCGACCACGAGGATCTCGTCGTCATCTGGCTGTGGTCCGAGCGCGTCGGCGTGTTCAGTCACGAGACCGCCCTGGCGCTCCACCATCTCTCTGATGTCCTTCCGGCGAACGTCCATCTGACAGTTCCGAGCGACTGGAGGTCGAGACGTCTTCACGTCCCGCCTGGCACCGTGCTCCACTTCGCCGATCTGTCGGATGAGGACCGTTCTTGGGCGGGGGCCGTGGTCGTGACATCGCCCCCGCGAACCGTCGTCGACTGCGCCGACGCTCGCGTGTCTCCGGAGATCGTTAGACAGGCTGTCGAGGAAGGCCTGCATCGGGGAATCTTCACCGAGGTAATGGTCGAGCCAGCCGCCGAGTACCTCCGATCCTTTGAGGAGGAGGACGAATGACGCCTCGAAGCTACGCCACCCCGCTCGCGTTCAAGACGGCGGTCGAGCAGCGCCTTCGAACCGAGGCTTCCACCTCCGGGATGGATCTCCACCGACGACGACAGCTCTTTGTCTTCGACCGCTACCTCGCCCGCCTCTTCACCGTCCTCAAGGACGCCGTCGTCTTGAAGGGCGGGATGGTCATCGAGCTGCGCCTGGAGCGGGCGCGGACCACCAAGGACATCGATCTGCGGATGATCTGCGACCTGGACGACGTGCTCGCTCATCTGCAGGAGGCTGGGCGACTCGAGCTGGGAGACTACCTGAGCTTCGAGGTTCAGGCCGACCCGCGGCATCCGGAGATCGAAGCCGAGGGCATGGTCTACCAGGGGCTTCGCTACAGAGCGCAGAGCCAACTCGCCGGCAAGATCTACGGCTCGCCATTCGGGATCGACGTCGCATTCGCCGAGCCTTTGCACGGCGCACCCGAGGAAATCGAAGGCAGCAGCTTCCTCGAGTTCGCCGGCATCGAGCCCACGCGCTTTCGCGTCTACCCGCTCGAGACGCACATCGCGGAGAAGCTCCACGCCTACACGCTTCCCCGCAAGCGTCCGAACTCGCGCGTGAAGGACCTCCCCGACATCGCGCTGCTCGCTACGGTGCGCGATATCGACGGGCGGTCTCTCCGTGCAGCCATCGAGGGGACCTTCGAGCATCGGGCGACGCACCCGGTCCCCGGGTTCGTTCCCAAGCCGCCGAGCACGTGGGCGCCGGTCTACGAGCGGATCGCCGCGAACGACCGGCTGCGGTGGCGGACGTTGGATGATGTCACGGGGGTTGTGCAGTCCTTCCTCGACCCGGTGCTGGCTGGCAGCGCACAGCGCTGGGCAGCCGACGCATGGGCTTGGTCCACGTCGGACGAGGCCGAGCATGATGAGCACTTCGCGCTCCCTACTCACCGATAAGGACGACGAGCTGTGCCAAGACACGGAGCTCAGCTGATGCGCGTCTTCGGCGACATTACAGCGGATGCAGGTCCACGCTCGTCGCTGCGGGCTTCGAGCACAACGTCCGGCTGGCAGCACCCTCGAACTGGCGACGCCTTCGAGTACGACTTTTGGCGGGCCTCGGACGGCATCGCGATCGAGGTCATGGGCTACCGGGCCGACGACGAAATCTACAAGGACATCCTCAAGTTCCACGTTCACGAGGGAACCCATGTCGGCATCGTCCTTGTACCCAGGTACAAGTGGATCTCGTCGAAGCGGACCGACACGAACTACGCAGCCACACTGAAGGCGTTGGCTTTCGCCGATCACTACATGGCCGTCGACGCTCAGGTGGTGTTCGCGTACGACTGGGTCGCGGGAAACGAAGAGGGGCTCTGGCGGCTCACCTTCCCCGCCGCCGAGGGGACGTCATGACCGATTCGGTTCGACGCCCACGCCATCCCATGCCCGACTTCGCTCGCAACGCCCTCGAGGACCACGGGTTTTGCTTCTGGAAGGAACCGCCCGCTACCAGCGGCGCCACTTGTCTTGGTACGATGGTGGACTCGGGATCGCCTCGTCGGGTTCCTCGGCTCTCTCGGCGACGAAGGTGCTGTCGTCTCCGTCCTTGATCCTAATCTTGCCCCTCAGCCGACCGTCCTTGCCAAGCTTGACGCTGCCGGTCCCTGACATGGGATCGTACTCCCACGCGCCTTCCCAGCTGAACGACACGCCGGTCTTGGTCGACCTAGCGTTCACGTAGGCAAGGAGGCAGTGCATTCGCAGTCGATCGCCAGAACCCGTGAGCGACAGCAGCGCTGGACCGAGGATGTCGAGGCCGTCGTTCACCCAGGTCCCGGTATCTACAACACGCCACCAGCCGTGGTACTCGGGAGGGATTGGAGTCGTCATCGTGCTTCACCTCCGCACTCGGGACACGTGAATCGGCCGGGCGCCGATGAAACCTCACCAGCCCCGTGTCCATACCCATGCGATCCTTCCTGTAGGTGATGAGGCGTCCATCGGCGAGCACGTCCTCCATGAGACCGCACCTGGGGCAAGAGAGCAGCTCGCGATCATCGATGAAGATGCCCAGCTCGCGCGCTGTGGTCTGCAGCTCTCCGAGTTACCTGCTCAACGATGTCTGGACGTTTGCCTCCAGAAAGCCGGCCTCAAGGTGACAGGTGGATTTGGCCGCCCTTCATCACCAGACGCACGGCGCGAAGCGCCGAGATGTCTCGGGTTGGATCACCCTCCACAGCCACTAGATCTGCGAGCAAGCCGGGCTTTACGGCTCCGATCCGGTCTTCCATGTGCAACATCTTGGCATTGACGACGGTGGCGGAGCGGAGCGCTTCGGCCGGCGACATTCCGTAGTCCACCATGAGCTCGAGCTCCCGCACGTTGTCTCCGTGAGGATAAACACCCACGTCGCCGCCAAAGCAGACGGTAACGCCAGCGTCCAGGGCGGCCTTGAAACTGGCTCGCTTTTGCCGAATAAGCTCCGGCTCCGGCTGCTCGCCTTTCTTCCACCCTCCGTACTGAAGAACGGCGTCGCCGGCGGCCAGCGTGGGACAAAACGAGACACCCTGTTTGGCCATGAGCTCGAATACCTCGGCTGTTCCGCCGTCGCCGTGCTCGATAGTCTCCACCCCAGCCAGAACCGAGCGCTTCATACCTTCCGCGGTGCTCGCATGGGCGACCACCGGGCGTCCGCTGCTCGTGGCGGTTTCGACGATGAGCTCGAGCTCGCTCTGGGAAAAAGTCGGTCGTGCCTCACCCTGCGGACCCCATCGGTAATCCGCATACACTTTGATCCAGTCGGCGCCTTTGCCGATTTGATCGCGGACCGTTCGGACCAGTTGATCGACGCCATCGGCCGCTTCGGCACCCAATGGCACATCCCAGGCGGGATCGAACCCTTTGGGACCGTAGCTTCCGGTTGAAACAATGGCCCGTGTAGCAACCAGCATACGGGGTCCCGGAATGATCCCTTCCTCGATCGCCTGCTTGATCCCGACGTCGGCGTAGCCCGCACCTTCGGTACCGAGGTCCCGAAGCGTTGTCACCCCGGCCATCAGGGTCTCGCGAACCTGCACGGTGGCGCGTGCAACGCGAAGCGCTCGAGACTCGCGAAGCACTTGATCATTCCACGATGTCTCGTCGTAGGGATGGAGTAAAACATGTGCATGGCCTTCGATGAGCCCGGGAAGCAACGTCATTCCAGAAAGATCGATTCGACGTACAGCGGATGATGCGCGCACTTCCTCTGGCCGGCCCACCGCTACGATACGCTCGCCCTCCACCAGAACCACCCAGCCCTGCTGGAGAGAGGAGCCGTCGAAGACTCGATCAGGCGCTAGAAGGTAGGAAGTTGCAGGCTGAGTCGCTGCAGATGAAGACACCACCAACAGGCCCAGGCCCATCACGGCCCGATACACAGTACTCATGGACCTTCTGATTTTCCACACAGGCCACCTCAAACTTTAGTGGATTAAGCTCGGACAATGATCTTGGGCGGGCCTTGTTTCACAACCCCTATCCGTGCTCCCGCCGCTTGCCGAGCCGCCAAAGATTCTCGCAACGATGCTTCCTTGTCCTGCGGCACCGAGATGAGGAGTCCTCCAGAGGTTTGCGGATCGAGCAGTAGCTCAGCGAGGTTTCTATCCAAACCCTCCGCAAGTTCCAAAATGTCTGCGATGTAGCGACGGTTCGGTTCGATCGCCCCGGTACGGTAGCCCTTCGACTGGAAGTGGAGCGCTTCCGGTAACAGCGGAACCGCCTGGGCCTCGATCTCGAGGGTGACCGAGCTGGCCCGGGCCACTTCTCCCGCATGTCCCAAGAGGCCGAAACCGGTGATGTCGGTGGCACCATGAGCACCCGCTTCCAGCATCGCTTGCGACGCCGAGCGGTTCAATTCGGACATTGAGCGATGAAGAACAGCGCATATTTCTTCGGCAAGCTTGTTCTTCTTGAGTGCAGTCGCCAGCACGCCGGTTCCAATCGGCTTGGTGAGATACAAGACATCTCCGGGCTTGGCGCCGGCATTGCTCACCAGACGTTTTGGATCTATGCGGCCGGTGACCGCGTAGCCGAACTTGATTTCGTCATCCTGCATGGTATGCCCGCCAAGCAAAAACGCCCCCGCCTCCCGAATCTTATCGCACCCACCACGAAGGATTTTTTGCAGAACTGAAAAGTCAAGGCCTTTCTTCGGAAACCCCGCGATGGAGAGTGCGGTGAGCGGATGGCCTCCCATGGCGTAAATATCCGACAAAGCGTTCGCCGCCGCCACCGCGCCGTAGACATACGGGTCATCGACTATCGGGGTGAAAAAATCCACCGTTTGCACGAGCGCCTGTTGCTCGTCGAGGACAAACACTCCCGCGTCACTGGCGTTGCGGTAATCCGCCAGAACTCGAGGATCGTTATTTTCCGGCAAGCCGCCCAGCACCCGGGCGAGGTCCAATGGACTCAGTTTGGACGCTCACCCGGCACCCGAGACTTGCTGGGTCAATCGTTTTGCTTTCATAATAATTCAACTAGAAGATGGAAATATCTTCATGTCGCTAGATCGGTTGTCGATCTCTCGCGGCCCAGATGCTTCGTCCTTGGACATTGAACAGTGTCCTTCGAAGACAGCCCCTTCCTCGACAACCAGAATCGACGTCACCAGATCCGAGGCAACCCGCGCGGTGCTCGCCAACTCGACCCGCTCGCCCACACGGGCGCTACCTCGCAATCTGCCACTGACATAAAGCGATGTGACCTCGATATCAGCATTCACTTCTGCGGTCTCGCCCACGACGAGAGTTTTTCCAGAGCGGATGGTCCCTTCGAATTTCCCATCGATTCGCAACGTTTCCTCAAACTGGAGATCTCCTTTCAAGGTGATATCCCGATCGAGAAAGCCGGATAGATTGCCACTGATCTCACTCTTCTGCTTCACTCAACGACCCCCTTTCATTCTACCAACGTTCCCCCGGGGTCACTTCACGCGGTGGAACTTGGTCCTCGCCCCCCGGAGGAGGACTTCGTATATTCGACTCAATTCCTCCTCGGAGTGAAAAGTAATCTCGATGCTGCCCGTACGCCCTTTACGTGAGATGCACACTCGGGTTCCCAGGGCCTGGCGCAGCCGGTCCTCTGCTGCGCGGGTATTGGCGTCCAAGGGTGGGGCTATCTTTGCCACCTTTTTCGCCTTGGGAACCGCCGACAACGCCTGGACCCGACGCTCGACTTCGCGTACCGACAGGCCTTTTTCGGCGACTTCACGGGCGATTTCAACCTGGAGCTTGGAATCCCGAATAGCCAGCAAGGGTCGGGCATGGCCGGCAGAGAGCTTTTCTCGTGCGATCGCGTCTTGAATGGGTTCGGGAAGGCGAAGGAGACGCAGTAGGTTTGCAACCGTCGAACGGTCCTTCCCAACTCGGTCGGCAACTTGCTCCTGTGACAGCCCGATGTCCGAAACGAGCCTGCTGTATGCCGCCGCTTCTTCGATAGGGTTCAAGTTTTCTCGCTGGATGTTCTCGATCAGGGCCAACTCGAGCAACTGGTGCTCCTCGACGTCTCGGATCACCGCAGGTACTCTCGCCAGTCCCGCCATCCGGGCTGCTCTCCACCGCCGTTCACCGGCGATGAGCTGGTATCGCGATCCCACACGCCTTACCAGCAGGGGCTGCACGATCCCATCCTGGGCAAGCGACTTGGCGAGCTCCTGCAACTTCTCTTTCTGCAACTGGCGCCGGGGTTGAAACGGATTCGGATCGATTCGCTCGACATCTACCTCCACCAACCCTTGTCCGGAAATCTCCGGTGCTTCGGGTAGCAACGCCGACAACCCTTTACCGAGGGCTTTCCGTTTCATGCTCCAAAATCTCCTTTGCCAAAGCCAAATAGGCCTCGGCGCCCCGGGATCGGATATCGTAGAGAAGTATCGGTTTTCCGAACGACGGCGCCTCGGCAAGCCGTATGTTTCTCGGCACCACACTGTTGAAGACAGTATAGCGAAGATGCCGGCGCACATCCTGCATGACCTGCGCGGAAAGGTTCGTTCGCTCGTCGAACATGGTGAGCAAAATCCCTTCGACGGCCAGCCGGGGGTTGAAGCTACTTTGCACCCGCTTCACGGTGGATATGAGCTCGCTGACCCCTTCGAGTGCGTAGAATTCGCACTGGAGCGGTATGAGAACCGTGTCCGCAGCAACCAAAGCGTTCAATGTTAGCAAACCCAGCGACGGTGGGCAGTCGACTAAAATATAGTCAAAAAGCGGTGCTACCGGCTTCAAGGCTTCTTTCAATCGCGTTTCCCGGTCGGGCTCGTTGACCAGCTCAATCTCGGCCCCGGTCAAGTTGCGATCGGATGGAACCACTTTGAGAGAATCGAGATCGGTGTCCACGATGAAATCGGCGATCGGGACCTGTTGAATCAGCACATCATAGGTGGTCCCCTTGAGTGAACTGGATTTGAGGCCCAAGCCGCTGGTCAGGTTGGCCTGCGGATCGACATCTACGACCAGAGTCTTTCTATCGGCTGCGGCAATAGACGAGCCCAAATTGATCGCGGTGGTTGTCTTGCCGACCCCACCTTTTTGATTAGCTATCGCTATGATTTTTCCCATAAGCGAGAGCAAAGAATAGCACGAGGAGGGTTAGCCCGAAAACGCTGTCTGATGCACACGGTCCGATGTCCGATGTTTCACGTGAAACAACTCAATCCCCCGGTCTTGCCGGGGGATTCTCCTGAGCCGGTCGATTCGAATATGACTAAATACAATCCAATTTAATCCGAATCAATAAACCGAACGATGAATCGTCCTTCCTTATTAAAAGCCAAGTGCTCTTAAGAAGTTACTCCGAAGGCACAATCTTTCTCACGCCCCAGGACAACGAGCAGCGCCTGAAGCCTGGGCGCCAGGCGCTGCCTCGCCTCGATCGTCCAGCCGCTGATCTCACCAACCTGAATCGCCTGCCCCGATTCATAGCCCGTCAAAATGAGCAATCTACCTTGTGGGTCCAGCCATTGGTGAAACGCTTGCAGCGCCTCTTCGCTCAACGCTAGCCCCCGTGTTGTAATGGCCACAACCGGCGCTCTGCTCTTGAATTCTTGAAAACGCGAACGCTCTACTTTGATATTTTCCAGTCCCAATGCGGTGCAAGCTTCCTGCAGAAACACGATTTTCTTGTAGTTCGGCTCGAGAAGCGTCCATTTTAGAGCCGGGTGATGAATGGCCATCGGCAGCGCCGGACTACCTCCACCGGATCCCACGTCCACAACGTCTCCCCGCTCGGGAAGCCACATCGAGGCGTGCAAGGCTTCACCAAAGTACCGGTCAAACCGCTCCTCGGAGCTCTGGAAGCCTGTAAGCCCTACCGCCCGATTCCATTTCACCACCATGGAGTCCAATCGGACCAATTGCTCGCACTGCTCCTCGTTTAAAACCACTCCTTGGCTATGGAGCTTCTCGAGCCAGCTGCGCATCCTATCCAAGGATATAGACAGCACTTTCCTATTCTCTTCTCGACGCTTTCTGACTTTTGGGGACTTAAGGCTTTCTCAGGAAGTGACTGGCGAGCAGCGCTCCCGCGCGACAACCCGGGTTCAGACAGGTGAGATGGTGATACGCTTCCTGAAGCCATCGCCGCGACTCGATGAACGCACCCCGTCTTCCGTAGCAACCGCAAGGTGCACAATTCTTCGCTCGTAAGAGTTCATCAAGTCGAGCTCCTCTTCGATACCGGTTTGCTTGACCTTTTCGGCAACGCGCTTGGCGGTTTGTTTGAGCTCCTCTTCCTTTTGTCTACGGAATCCACCACAATCGGCCAATATACGCTTGCTATCGAGGCGCCTTCCGAAAATGCGGTTCAGAAGATACTGAAAGACTTCCAGCAGCTCGGCTTGATTCTGAAGCACCAAATCTCGGTCGGATCCGCTCATCCGTAGGTGAATGTAGTCCTGCGTCTCCTCGGCTTCGACATCTAGCTCCATCTGCATGCCGCGCAATACTTGTTCCTGGAACCCGCGAATTTCCTCTTTGATCGATTGCTGCTTTGCTTCCTCTTCCGGGCTGGACACCGTCACAACGATCCGGGTCGGGCGTCCACCCATTCCTAAAAAGCCTTTCGAGCCTTTCTCGGTAACCTGGTAGTCTACGTCCTCTTCCTTGATTCCCAGCTCCCGCGCGGCCGCCCTGACGGCTTGCCTCTCGTCCGCCGCCTCGAACTCCCTCGCTTCCGTCATTTGCGTCTCAATTCCCGCCCGACCCATGTTTCTTGCTCTTCTTGGACTTTCCTCCGGACTTCGTCCCCCCGGCCGGCTCTTTGTCGTTCATGAGTCGGTTGGTAAACGTCTGCTGACCAATCGATACCAGGTTGTTCACAAACCAGTAAAGGACTAATCCCGCCGGCGCCCAGGCCAAAATGAACATGAACATCACCGGCATCAACATCATGATCTTGGCTTGCATCGGATCCGCCGACGTTTGTGGGCTCATCTTCTGTATGCCGATTTGAGTCACTCCCATCATAATCGGCAGCACAAAATAGGGATCATACGTCGAAAGATCCTGTATCCACAGACCAAATGGCGCGTGCCTCAACTCGATGGAAACCATGAGCAAACGGTAGAATGCAAAGAAAAACGGGATCATCAACACCATGGGCAAACAGCCGGAGATCGGGGAAACTTTGTGCTCCTTGTAGAGCTGCATGACCTCTTTGTTCTTTTCCTGCTGCTTCGGATCGGTCGGTTTCAGCTTCTTGTAGCGCTCATTGATCTTCTTGATCTGCGGCGACAGTTTTTGCATCTTCCGCATCGATACATAGCTGTGATGCTTGAGCGGGATGAGGGCGATATTGATCATCACCGTCAGGAGCACGATCGACCAACCGTAGTTGCCCACGTACCCATGGATCCATAGCAGGGCCGACCGGAGCGGCAACGCCATGTAGCGCATCCAGCTTCCATAGTCGATGACCCGCTCCATGCCCGGACCCAGCGCGACCAACCGGTCGTGCTCTTTCGGTCCCACGTAGAGCCCAAACTCCGCCGGCACCGCGGGCACTTGCATCGCTGCAGTGATGAAGCTCCTGGGTTTTTCCTCCGCCCCTTCAGGCTGCAGAGTCTCCGAAGAAAGTTGCGCTCCGTACCCTTGGCCTTCGGCCGGGAGCATCAATGCAACAAAATAGTGAGAGGCTACCCCGACTGCGTCCACGGCCAACGCCGCGCCGGTTCCCTCCCCGACGTCGCCGCCATCGAGTAGCAAAAACTCCTCGCCCGCCTTCATCACGCCTTTGTCCGGCTGCACGTACGTTCCCGAACGCGACTCCTCTCCCACACCGGGCCCGTAGAGGATCTGCTTGCGAAGCTCGGAACCTGCTTGACGCGCTGAGATTTTCACCTCGAGCAAGTACGAATCCGATCGGATTCGGATCCGCTTCTCTACCTCTAGGCCACGGCCGTCCGCCCAGCTGAACACCAGCTCGCCCGTGTCTCCACCGCGGATTCGAAACGATTCTCTCGACGCTTCGAAAAGGGCCGCCTCCGCGCGGGCCGTTTGACCGGCATCATCGAACCGGAGAGCCAATGGATTAATTTGGAGCCGCCGGCTTCCTTCCCTAGAAACCATTTCGTACGGCTTTCCCTCTTCATCCTCGTACTCCTTGAGTATGAAGCTGATGAGCTTGGCGCCCCGGTTGGTGAACACCGCCCGAAAAAGCGGTGTATTCACTTCTACCTCGCGTTCGATGGCAGCTTCTTGCCGTTCTGCCTCCACAATCTCTTGCGACAAAGGCGGGTACGACGGGGTACTGGGTTGGCTTGGTGCCGCCTCGTAGGCTGCCGTTGGCTCTCGGGGTGTAACGCTTTCTTCCGGTCTCAGATCTTCTGCAATCCTTGGAGGTTGGATGGGTATTTCCCCTGGCTGAGGCTTTTTAAGTCTCATGTAGACGACAAACACCACAAAGGAAAGGGTGAAAGCTAGAAGGATTCGCCGCTCCATATTTAAAAGCCTAGGGGACCGGATCCAATCCGCCCGGATGGAAGGGGTGACAGCGCGCGAGGCGCCCCACGGTCATTAGAGCCCCGCGCAAGCCACCGTATTTCTGAATGGCTTCCCAGGAGTAATGCGAGCACGACGGCACAAATCTACAGCATCCACCCAAAAGCCAACCCAAAGTCATTCTATACACAACGATTGCAACAAGAAGCAGGCTTGCAATGAAGATCTTATCCACCTTGCTGGGCAAGCTCTTCAAGTTCCCGACCAACACCCCAGACATAAGCTTTTTCGACTTCACTATAGCTGGCTTGGGAAATTGCGGCTCTTGCAATCAGAACCACATCGGCAGCCACCGGTGTAAACGGCCTGTTTCTCCGAAAAACGTTCCTCAGTCGCCTTTTAGCCCGGTTGCGATCGATCGCACCGCCTACGCGCCGACTCGCAACCACCCCCACTCGAAGAGGGCCAACGGCCATCGAGAGCACGTACCCGATGAACAAACGGTTCGAGAAGCGCTTCCCTTTTGCATAGGCCCTCTCGAAGTCCGCCTTTCGACCAAGGCGCTCAGAGCCTTTGAGGCACTGATATGACGAGCTCACACCGCGAGGCGCTGCCGACCCTTCCGACGCCGGCTCGCTATCACCGCCCGGCCGCCTTTGGTTCTCATGCGAATTCGGAAGCCGTGCGTTTTCTTCCTTCGTCTTCGGTTTGGCTGGAATGTCCTCTTCATGATTCCTTCACCTTAACTTTGCATCTTACCCCAAGCGGCGATTCAGCTCTCAACGCCCGGCCAAACGATTAATGTTACTTCTCTATGTTTTCCTTGTCAACGCTGTTCCATGGATCCCCTCTTACCCATTTCCCTTTTTTTCACTTGCCCACCCCCTTCCTCTGTGCTAAATTACCGCCCTCGTCCGCTCCTGAAAAATCTATATTCCCTGGAGGAACGGGTTAAATGCTATGTGTTTTTTCCACACATGTTGAAAAAACTGTGCAAAACATAGGTCTATGCATTTGGTTGTCACAATGTAGCTTCTTGAGCAATAACCATATAAGTTT
>SDBT01013082.1_pt1 | contig 13316 bp, 12 predicted proteins | sample 2277101 | NCBI WGS metagenome assembly SDBT01 (sample SAMN10404973, study PRJNA504765) | marine sediment metagenome | isolation source: marine sediment core GS10_PC15, 103 cmbsf | place: Arctic Ocean: Southern Knipovich Ridge | collected 2010 | reverse complement strand
GTGTTAGAGATCCCTTCTTTTTTCTCTTTGGTTAATTCAAGCATTCTCCGGAGGGATCTTCTTGCTTTCTCCGCTATGGCTTCCGGAACCTTAATCTGATATACCTCATTTTCAAGTGAATGCAAAACCCAACCCAATGTCGTAAGTTTCATGTTGGCGCATACGAGGTGTGTCGTAGGCATATAGAAATTCTTACCCGGATTCTCTTTATTTAACCTATAGAGCATTCCGTTTTCTGTGCCGATTATAAATTCTTTTTTAGGGGATTCGTGTACATGTTTAAACATCCCTCCTGTGCTACATATCACATCTGCAAGCTTAAGTACTTCTGGATTACATTCCGGATGCGCCAGAAATTCCGCATCGGGATGTATCTTTTTTGTCGCTAATACGTCTTCTTCGCGCAATCTTATATGTGTGGGGCAAAAACCTTCCCACAAAATAATTTCTTTTTCTGGAACCTGGCCTTGCACGTATCTACCCAAATTTTTATCGGGAACAAATATAATTCTTTTTTCCTTTAAGCTTTTCACAATCTGAATTGCGTTGCTTGAGGTGCACGCTATATCAGATTCGGCCTTGATTTCGACCGATGAATTTACGTAGCAGACAACGGCTGCGTCAGGATACAACTTCTTCTTTTCTTTTAATTTTTCGACTGTAATCATGTCGGCGAGGGGACAACCGGCTTCTTTGACGGGTAACAAGACTTTTTTATCCGGATTTAAAATTGCGGCGCTTTCGGCCATAAAATGCACCCCACAGAAAATAATGAGGTCGGCATCTGTCCGCACAACAGTCTGGGCCAGGGCCAAGGAATCACCTTGGTAATCGGCGATTTTCTGTATTTCATCGCGTTGATAGTTATGCGCAATAATTACCGCATTTTTTTCTTTTTGCAGCTTTCTAATCTTACTGGTCAATTCTGCCTTGTAGGATTCATCGTTAAAATTAGGCTTAATCATTTTGTGCACCCACAATTATATTATCTATCAGTCTTGTTTTTCCTATTGATACAGCTAATGCTATTAGTGCTTCGTTTTTTATTTCATCTACATCCTCCAGTGAGTTCATATCTACAGCTTTTATATAATCTATTTTTGCTGTATTTATCGTTTTTATTAAATCCTGTTTTATTAAACCCTGTATGGAGTCTATAATTTTTTTTGCATTGCGCTCGCCGCCGGAAAATAAGCCTTCTGCTTTTTTTAATGCCTGGTAAAGCACAATCGCACTTTCTCTCTCTTTTTTATTAAGGTATTCATTTCTGGAACTCATGGCAAGGCCGTCCGGTTCCCTCACTATAGGCAATACCTTAATGATAATGTCCATATTCAAATCGTTTATCATTTTTTTTATCACAATGGCCTGTTGCGCATCCTTTTGACCGAAATAGGCGATGTCGGGCTTTACTATCTGGAAGAGTTTCATCACTACAGTACTCACGCCTTTGAAATGGCCCGGCCTTGCTAATCCGCAAAGACCTTCGCCCAGACTTTCAACCTCCACATAAGTAGAATATCCATTCGGATACATATCTTCTTTATTTGGATAAAAAATTACATCTACATCCTCTCCTTTAGCAATTTCTTCGTCTCTGGCTGTATCGCGCGGATATTTTTCATAATCTTCGCCGGGGGCAAATTGTATAGGATTTACAAATATGCTCAAGACAACTACGTCATTTTGTTTTCTGGCATTTTTTATTAAAGAGACGTGGCCATCATGAAGATAACCCATGGTGGGTACAAGACCTATGGATTTGGAGTCCTTTTTCATAATGCGAGAATAGACTCTCATCTTGTCTATTTCATTTATTATCTTCATGGTATGCCCGCTTTAAGTTATCTCCCTTAAGCCGCGTAACACAAATTCCCTTTCCTGCATATGCGGATGAGGAATCACTAAATGCTCATTATTAATCTGGGTATCGCTGTAAAGCAATATATCTAAATCTATTGTCCTCGGGCCATTCTTCCTAGAACGTACGCGCCCTAGTTTCATTTCTATTTTCAGAAGCCGGTCTAATAAATCCAAAGGCGAAAGAAGAGTCTCTATCTCTATAACGCCATTTAGAAACTTTCCCTGCGGCGGCCCGCCTATGGGTTCGGTCTCATAAATGCTTGAGGCCTTTGTTACTTCGATATCATCGGAATCCTTTAAATAAGACATAGCCTTGTTTATATTACCCTGCCTATCGCCTAAGTTAGATCCTATTCCGATATACGATGTTACCATCTTATTAAATTATCTTTTTTATCCTGTTAACCGCTTCCTTTAGTCGCTTCTTATCGACTGTAAGCGCCATCCTGACATATCCCTCACCTGCGTTCCCGAAACCATTACCTGGCGTAACCACAACATTGGCCTTTTCCAACAAAACCCTTGCAAGGGTAACGGACGTGTGCCTTTTCAAAACAGGCGCCCAAACATAAAAAGTCGCCTTCGGTTTCTCTATCTTCCAGCCAATTTTATTCAGGCCATCCACAAGGACGTTTCTTCTCTCTTGATAAATTTTATTTATTCTGACTAAATCTCTTTTTACAAATTTCAACGCCTCTACCCCGGCCATCTGTATCGCTGTAAAAACACCTGAATCAATATTCGATTTTACTTTTGATAGCCCCTGTAAAACTTTTGCATTACCGCAGGCAAACCCCAACCTCCAACCTGTCATGTTAAATGTCTTTGAAAACGAATGAAATTCTATGCCGACATCTTTTGCCCGTTCTACCTCCAAAAAGCTGGGGGGCCGGTATCCATCGAAAGAAAGTTCGGTATACTCTGCATCGTGACAAACGATTATATTTTCTCTGGATGCAATTTTAGCAACCTCTCTAAAAAACTTTTTCTCGCAAGTAGCCCCCGTGGGATTGTTGGGATAGTTTATAAACAAAATCTTTGCCCTGCTTAAAACATGCGGCTTTATATGCCTAAAATCGGGCAGAAAACCATCTCGGGATGAAAGCGGCATAATCTCGGGAATCCCGCCAGCAAGAATAGTGCCTGACTTATAAGGAGGGTAGCATGGTTCCGGGACGAGCACTAAATCCCCCGGGTTCACAAATGCAAGGGGAATATGAGCTATGCCCTCTTTAGAGCCGATAAGGGGCAGTATTTCTCTGTCCGGATCTAAATCAACATTGAATCTGGCCTTGTACCATTTTGCAATTTCTATCCTTAGTTCGGGCAGACCCTCGTCCAACGCATATCTATGTGTTTTGGAATTAATACTCGCCCTGTGAAGCGCCTCGACTATGTGTCTTGGCGTAGGTATGTCCGGGTCACCTATGCCTAAATCTATTATGTCACGTCCTTCGCTAACGGCCTTTTTCTTTGCCCTATCTATTTCCACAAATAAATATGGCGGTAATTTTTTTAATCTATTTGATAATTCTATGTTCATAGTTCCAACACATCCTTCATGCTATAAAGCCCTTTCGGCTTACCTACTAAAAATTTCGCAGCTTGAATTGCACCAAACGCGAATATGTCTCTTGTCTTTGCCTTATGGGTAATTTCAATGGTATCCTCCTCGGAATCAAATATTATCTTGTGATCACCCACAACCTCTCCTTCCCTTATTGAATTTATAGGGATATCTTTTAAATCTTCTCTTTCTTTTTTTATCATCTCGGCCAATAGCTTCCCTGTACCGCTTGGCTTATCTTTCTTGTGAATATGATGGACTTCCTCCATTTTAACGGAATAGGCCTCACCAAGCGTTTTTGCTGTTTTCTTCACAAGGTCAAAGACTAAATTTACAGCAACTGACATATTCGGTGAAAATAATATAGGTATATCCCTAGAGGCACTCTCAATTTCTTTAAGAGATTCTTTTGTAAATCCAGTGGTGCCTATAACAATGGGTTTTTTGTTAATCCTGGCTATTTTTAAATTGTTTAGAGTGGCGCCCGGCGCTGTAAAATCTATAACACAATCGCACTTTTTTATTGATTCATTTAAATCATCCGAAATAGCCACTCCTAAATTATGCGTCTTGAGCTCCTCGCCCAGATTGACTCCCGCAAAACTACAGCCCTTTGTCTCTGTAGCGCCTACGATTGATATGTCTTTATCGCGCGAAGCCAAGGTTGCTATTCTCTTACCCATTTTTCCGCAGACACCGCAAATTACTATTTTTATCATATCAGCTTATATTCCTCCAAAACCCTCTTTAATTTTTCCTCGTTTTCTTTTAGCATTTCGCATAACGGCAGACGCAAGACCCCGTTAGACCTATCCATTAATTTCATCGCAGTCTTAACGGGTATAGGGTTTGTTTCAATAAACATCGCCTTACATAAAGAAAGTATTTTATAATGAGTGTTTTTTGCGGCATTTATATTGCCGTCTAAATATGCGCTCACCATATCATGGACTTCTTTAGGAATAATGTTGGCAACAACGCTTACAACACCCTTTGCCCCAATAGCCATCATAGGCAGAGTCAGGGAATCATCGCCGCTTAATACAGTAATCTCGCAAAGTGAAAGAATCTGACTTACCTGATCCAGACTGCCCGAGGCCTCTTTTATGGCAACTATATTGTCGATTTTGGAAAGTCGCGCAATTGTTTCGGGTTTCATTGATATGCCGGTTCTTGAAGGAACATTATATAGCATAATAGGAATATCCACTTCCCTGGCTATTTTCGCATAATGCCTGAATTGCCCCTCAGGTGTCGGTTTGTTATAATATGGTGAGATCATCACCACGCCGTCCGAACCAGCCTTTTTTGCGAAACGGGTAAGGTTCAGGGCTTCCTCGGTCGAGTTAGAACCTGTTCCGGGGATAACCGGGATTCTTTTATTTACAATTTCAACGGCTAATTTTATAATGGCTTTTTGTTCTTCATGATGCAAGGTAGCTGCTTCCCCTGTGCATCCGCACGGCACAAGGCCGTCGGTTCCGTTTTCTATATGAAATTCTATTAATTCTTTAAACTTCCTTTCATCAATCTTGCCATCATCCTTGAAAGGCGTTACAAGTGCTACAAAAGCCCCTTTAAACATGGCACACTCTCCTTTTAATCGCTCCATTTCCCGTCGTAAACAATCTTTGCAGATCCCTCCAGGCTTACTTCGGTAAATTTTTTATTAACGACGTTAAAATATACTTTTAATACGTCACCGGATTTTGTAAGAACCTCTACCGGCTGTTTTGTTCCATTGACTAGATGCGAAACAATGCTAGAGGCAACGGCGCCTGTTCCGCAGGCAAGCGTCTCGTCTTCAACGCCCCTTTCATAGGTACGCAGTAGGATTCTATTTTCCGAGGCAACCTTGACAAAATTTGCGTTCGTTCCTTCCGGTTCAAATGACCTGTGATAGCGTATTTTCGCGCCCATTTCTTTTACCGGATAATCCTCTATATTGATATTATCTCCCAAGAAATGGACAACGTGCGGGACACCTGTATTAACAAAATGTGTCTTAAAAATGGTATTACCGAGCCCTAAGTCGTTATCAAGCTTTATTTCGGCTGGATCTGTTATCCTTAGTTTGACTTTATCATCATGAACCACTGCCTTTATAATTCCTGCTATCGTTTCCATCCTCAGATTTTCGGAACACCATTTATTGACATACGCATAAAGGGCGGAGCATCGAGCACCGTTTCCGCACATTGTAACCTCTGAACCATCCGGATTCAATACCCTCATTTTGAAATCGGCCTTATTGGAATCCTCAAGCACTAAAAGTCCGTCGGCACCAATAGATACCTTCCTTTTGCAGACATCCCTGGCGAGATTAGATAAATCTTCGCTGATTTTATTACCGCGGTTATCGAGAATTATAAAATCATTCCCGCTTCCTACTACTTTTGTGAATGATATCTTGCTCATAATCCTTTCGGTATTATCTCGGCCCTAACAAGATCGCTATATATCTCGGCCTTCTTCACAATGTGCGCCTTGCCTTTAATAACCATAATTTCAGCGATACGCGGCCGGGAATTATAATTGCTCGCCATTGTAAAACCATAGGCGCCGGCACCCATAACTGCGAGCAAATCCCCTGCTTTTAACCCGGGAAGCCTTCTATCCTGCGCTAGAAAATCTCCTGATTCACAAATCGGCCCGACAATATCGTATCTCGTCCTTCGTCCCTCGTCTTTCGTCCCTCGTATCACCGGCAAAACCTCATGATACGCCCCATACAAAGCAGGCCTAATAAGGTCGTTCATTCCCGCATCTACAATAGCAAATCTCTTGCCGGAGGGATTATCCTTGATATAGAGTACCTGTGTTAGGAGAATACCGCTATTGCCGGCAATAAACCTTCCCGGTTCTAAAATCAACTTAAAACGCCTTCCTTTAAAATACGGAAGAATCTTTTTGGCAAACTGTGCTGCTGTCTGTGGTTTTTCATCAGAATAGACTATGCCTAATCCACCACCTATATTAAGCCATTCTATAGAAATCCTGGCAGCATCTATGAAATTAAGAATCCTTTTTATGGCACCGATAAAAGGAGCCGGTTCAGTAATCTGGGAACCTATATGAATATGTATACCTTGGATTCTTAGATTTCGAAATCTACTGGGGGTTTTAAATATAGATTCCGCTGTACTAAAATCTATGCCAAATTTACTTTCACTTTTTCCTGTCATGATATATCTGTGAGTCTTTATACTTATATCGGGATTTATTCTTATGGCAACAGATGGCCTTTTCTTTAGTGAACCCGCGATGTTATTGATCATCTCAAGCTCTGCGGTGGACTCTACATTAAAAAATAAAATGTTGCGCTTTATTGCTTCTTTTATCTCACCTTCGGTCTTCCCAACGCTTGCATAGACTATTCTTTTAGGCGGGCATCCTACCTTAAGCGCCTTATAAAGCTCACCCCCGCTTACAATATCAAGACCTGCGCCTCGTGAGACAAGGGTCCTTAATACCGCGAGATTAGAATTCGCCTTGACGGAAAAACATATAAGCGGCTTTGCGCTTCTAAACGCATTCTTTATCTTCGTATAATGGTCGATAAGCGTTCTGTGGCTGTAAAGATAAAACGGCGTCCTGAAGCGTCGCGCAATCTCGCTTATCGCAACATTTTCGCAGTATAATTCGTTCTTTTTATAAATGAATCGATGCATTTATCGCCTCCCATACAATCGTAGTGTCAAAGTATCAAAGTATTAAGTTTTAAGTTTCTTTTGGACCCATCCATCAACTGAAGTTCTGGATTTCACGGATTTAACTGGATCCATAAGTTCTATAAGTTTCTTTTTATCTAATTTATCATATATTTTTTTTATCTCTATAGCCGAAAGTTTTTTTATTCCACCTACCTTAAGACATTCACTAACTAATTTTCCTATAATATCATGAGCTGCTTTAAACGGAATTTTTTCTTTCTCAATAAGATAATAAACAAAATCTGTAGCATAAAGCGCTATATCGTCTTTTATTTTCTCATTAATAAATTCCTTATTCCATTTAATCGTCTCTATAAGCCCCGGCAAAATACCCAATTCTTTCTCGATTATCTTAAAGGAGCTGAAAAGCGGGGGTTTATCTAGCTGCATATCTCTGTTATATGTAAGCGGTAATCCTTTCATCATAGTCAATACACTCATAAGGTTGCCATACAAAGTTCCCGCATACCCCCTAATCAACTCGAGCACATCTGGGTTTTTCTTTTGTGGCATTAAAGAACTACCTGTTGTAAATGCATCGTCTATTTCTATGAACCCAAATTCTTTTGTTGACCAGATTATCAAATCTTCTGAAAGTCTAGATAAATGCATTCCCAAAATTGACAATGCAGATAAAATTTCAATTACAAAGTCCCTATCGCTAACGGTATCAATTGATTTTGCAATTGACGGTTCGACTTCTGCGCCAAGTAATTTTTTGAGCCCCTCGCTCTCCTTAAGAATCTCTTTATAAGCTTTTCTTTCAATGCCGGGGGCTCCAGAAAGGGCTCCAGCACCTAAGCTTATCTTTATATCCTTTGCAACGTTATCCAATCTAACCTGATCTCTCTGTAGCATCTCTACATAGCTATCTAAGTAATCGGATAAATAAATAAGCTGCGCATGCTGTAAATGAGTATAGCCCGGAATTATTACTTTTTTATTTGATTCGCTGACTTTAACGAGCGATTTCTTTAATATAGAACATAATTCTTTGATGCCAAGCAATCTGCTTTTGCAGAGGCACTTTAAATCAAATAACACCTGGTCATTTCTCGATCTTGCAGTATGCAATTTAAGAGCTAAATCATCAACCTTATCCTCCACCTTATTCTGAATATATGTATGAATATCTTCTCCATCGGGCTTAAACGTATCTTTCTTCATTTGGTCTTTTACTTCATCAAATATCTCATCAAGAGCTTCTATTAATTCTTTCTCTTCTTTTTCTTCTAAATACCCACATTTTCTTAAGACCTCAACGTGAATCTTAGAACCTATGATATCAAATAGAGCCAATTCGCAATCATAGTCTATGGATTTAGTAAATTCTTCAACTAATGGATCTGTCTTCTTTTTAAATCTCCCACCCCATAATTTCTTACTCATTTCATTTTCCTCAATTTTTAATTTTTAATTGTAATTTTTCATTTTTCATTCTAAATTTTTCATTTTCTATACGGCAGCCCCCAAAGCCCGATAAACCCCTTTGCAAGTGACTGATCAAACTTATCTCCCTTGCCGTATGTCGCGAGTTCCTTTTTATACAGCGAATTCGGGGATTTTCTGCCAACCGCTATCGCGTGTCCCTTCAATAACTTCATCCTAACGGTGCCGGTAACATTGGTTTGGGTTTTATCGATAAATTTATCAAGCGCTTCTTTTAAAGGCGTATACCAAAGTCCGTCGTATATAAGCCTTGAGTATTTTAAGCTCACAATCTCTTTGAAATGAAGCGTCTCTTTGTCCAGCGTTAATTGCTCAAGCGCCTTATGCGCCTCCAAAAGTATAACTGCTGCCGGCGCCTCATAAATCTCCCTTGATTTTATACCGACTAATCTATTTTCTATAAGATCTGTTCTGCCTATAGAGCATTTTCCGCCGATCTCATTCAATTTATTCATCAATTCAACCTCTCCCAGCTTTTTCCCGTTTATCTTAATCGGTATCCCTTTCTCAAAATATATATTCATATAAATCGGTTTGCTGGGGGCCTTAGAAAGGGATTGGGTCATCTGATAAACGTCTTCTTTCGGCTCAAACCAGGGGTCTTCCAGTTTTCCTCTCTCTATACTTCGGCCCCACAGATTTTTGTCAATGCTGTATGGTTTTTTCTTTGTGACATCTATAGGAACCTTATGCATTTTAGCATATCTTATTTCTGCCTCCCTTGTAGGCAAATCCCACTCCCTTACAGGCGCTATAATCTTTAATTTTGAGTCTAAACTCATAGCGGTAACCTCAAATCTCACCTGATCGTTACCCTTGCCTGTGCAGCCATGAGCTATAAATAAAGCCCTCTGGTTTTTTGCGCTCTCTACCAGGGCCTTGCCTATCAGGGGTCTCGATAACGCCGTAGCTAAAAAATATTTACCTTCGTAGACAGCATTTGCTTTAAGTGCCGGAAAAATAAAATCCGTTACAAACTCTTTTTTGAGATTGCCGATAATTACCTTTTTCGCGCCTATTTTAAGGGCTCTTTTTTTGGCTTTGGCGAGGCTCCCCCCCTGTCCCACATCAGCAAGGTAGGCTATAACCGTGTAACCTTTTTCTATTAACCATCTGATAGCAACGGAAGTATCTAATCCGCCTGAATATGCTAATACCACTTTTTTCATAACCACCTCTTCATGTCAACAGCTTCAGCATTATCGCTTTCTGCACATGTAGCCTATTTTCCGCCTGATCAAAAATGACGGAATTTTTGCTTTCTATTGCATCATCCGTTATTTCCTCACCCCTGTGGGCAGGCAGGCAGTGCATTACAAGCACTTTTTTCTTTGCTAAACTTATCAATCCAGCATTAACCTGAAAACCCTTAAAGGCCTTCTCTCTAATAAATTTCTGCTTTTCCTGACCCATGCTTACCCATATATCGGTGTAAATTATATCCGCCCCTTTCGCAGCTTTTTGAGGGTCATCTCCCAACTCAATCGAAGAACCCGTTTTCTTTGCTATAGCTATGACGCTTTGCAATATTTTATTACTGGGCTTATATCCATTGGGGGTAGCAATCTTCATATTGATCCCAAGTTTTGAACAACAATATAGAAGCGAATGCAAAACATTATTGCCGTCTCCCACAAAACACAGTGTTTTACCTTTTATCTCGGTCAATTTTTCTTTAATTGTAAATACATCGCCGAGCGCCTGACACGGATGAAACATATCACTCAGTCCGTTAACAACCGGAATCGTCGCATATTTGGCGAATTCCGATATATCGCTATGATTAAAAGTCCTCAACACCGCTAAATTTAAGTATCTCGAAAGGACCTTTGCAATATCCTTGATAGACTCCCTTTCACCAAATTTTATGTCGTCAGGCCCTAAATAAATGGAGTTCGCCCCCATTTGAATCGAACCCACTTCAAAGGAAACCCTTGTTCTGTTTGACGGCTTCTGGAAAATCAACCCGATTATCTTATTTTTTAAAGATTGAGACATAGATAACGGTTTGGTTTTAAGCAAGGCGGCCTTCTGGAAAATCTGCGAGATCTCTTCTTTTGTCAAATCCGCTATTGATAAAAAATCTTTCTTCATAAACATTCCTCTAATACTTTTATGGCTTTATCTATCTGGCTTTTTTTAACATAAAGGGGTGGCATAATTCTTAAAATATTTTTCTGTGTGCAGTTTATCAATAACCCCTTTGAAAGACTCCTCCTATAGATAGTATCGGCGTCTTCGATATTTAATTCAATTCCTATCATAAGGCCTAATATCTTTATTCTCCCTATAATAGATTTCTTTTTTTTCAATTTGTCTAACGCTTTCTTAAAATAGGCGCTCATTTTATTCACTTTTTCCAGGAGCCTGTCTTTCTGTATGGCCTCAAAAACACCCAATGAGGATGCGCAAACTATAGGGCTACCGCCAAAAGTTGAGGCATGTGAACCGGGTGTCAATACCCCGCAGAATCTTTCTCCAACAACCATGGCGCCTATAGGAAGCCCTCCCCCTAACGATTTTGCAAGCGTTATAACATCGGGTTCGATTCGGTAATGCTGGAAAGCGAACATCTTTCCCGTCCTGCCAATACCTGTCTGAACCTCATCGATTATCAATATAAGATTTTTATCGTTACAGATTTTTCTTATTTCTTTTACATACTCTTGGTCTGCTATATTTATTCCACCCTCTCCCTGTACAAGTTCCAGCATTATGGCAATTGTCTTAGCAGTGAGGGCGCCTTTTAAGGCATTTATATCGTTAAATGGAACGTGGACAAAACCCAAAGGCAGGGGGCCAAACCCCTTCTTTATTTTTTCCTGTCCGGTTGCCGTAAGTGTCGCAAGCGTTCTTCCGTGAAAAGATTTTTCCATCGTAATGATTTCAAACCTATCCGGGCTGCCGAATTTTCTCGCTAACTTAATTGCGCCTTCATTCGCCTCTGCCCCACTATTGGAATAAAATACTTTCCCATTAAATGAATTTTGTATGATGACCCTGGATAATTCGCACTGTAATTCATTGTAATAATTATTGGAAACGTGTAAAATTTTCTTTATCTGATTTTTTATGTTCCTGATAACATATTTATTGCAATGGCCTAAACCGCTGACAGCCCAGCCGGGAAAAAAATCAAGATACTCCTTACCGCTCGTATCTTCTACAATCGCACCCTTACCTTTAACAAGACACAAGTCTGTTTTAGTATAGGTATTCAACACGTATTCATCGTATAGCTTCTTGACTTGTTCTAATTTCATATTCCCTCTGTCGCCTTCGTTCTCCTGCCCAACTTCACAATTTCTGTTCCAATACCTTTATCTGTAAATATCTCCAGTAGTAACGCATGCGGAAGTGTTGAATTTATAATATGGGTCTTTTTCACTTTTCCTTCCAGCGCCAGCAAACAGGCCTTTGCCTTAGGTATCATTCCGCTGTCTATAATTCCTTTTTTCATGAGGTGCTTGGTGTCATCCAGGCTCAAAGAGTGAAACAGGCGTTTTTCGCCGTTTAACTCCCTGAATATTCCCTTTACATTCGTCAGCACAAGCAACTTTTCCGCTTTTATTGCAACAGCAATATTGGAAGCAGCCTCATCGGCATTTACATTATACAGGCTACCGTCTTCTCCCATTGCTACCGGCGAAATTACGGGTATTATGCTGTCTTCCAGAAATTTATCCAACACTGTTGTATCGACTGACTGAACGCTACCCGCGTAACCTATATCAGGGTCGCTTATTATTTTTTTGGCTATAATCAGTCTATTCTCTTTCCCGCTTAAACCGAATGCCTCTCTGCCCATCACCTTTATTTCATCCACCAATTTCCTGTTAAGTTCGGTAAGGGCGTCATCAACTATCTCCATTGTTTTTTTGTCCGTTACCCTTAAACCATTTACAAATTTCGGCCTCTTACCTGCCTCTTTCAATTTTTCATTTATATGCGGTCCGCCGCCGTGAACAAGGACAGGCCTCATGCCCGCAAAGCTCATAAAGACTATATCTTCAAGAACCGATTTTCTTATGCTGTCGTCTTCAAGGCTGCTGCCGCCAAATTTTATTATGATATTTTTCTTGAAGAATTTCTTTATATAAGGCAGCGCCTCTATGAGGACTTCGCTTTTTTTAATCGCTTCTTCCATCATATATTGCACCTTGTTATGTTAAATAATGCGAATTAATCTCCACGTACCTTTTCGACAAATCGCACGTCCAGATCCTGGCCTCTTTTTTGCCGCAATTTAAATTTATCAAGATTTCGACATTTCTTTTTTTGTATATCCTTGAGGCCCTCTTTCTATTAGGAACGGTAAATTTTCCGTTTTTAAACATGCAAACCTTATCCAGCCATATTTCAATTTTATTTTGTTTTATGCCGTCTGCTATGCTCGCACCTATACTGGAAGCAATCCTTCCCCAATTGGCGTCTTCTCCGTGTATGCTTGTTTTTACAAGCAAAGAATTCGCAATTTCCCTGGCAACAATCTGGGCGTCCGATTCTCTCATTGCGCCTTTAACAGAGATATTGACAAATTTTGTGGCGCCCTCCCCGTCTTCTATGATGTCTTTCGCTAATTTGAATGTAACTTTTTTTAGATTTCTTAAAAATATATCAAATTCTTTTGTATCCTTTTTAACCACTTTATTATTCGCCTCTCCGTTTGCCAGAAGAAGCACAGAGTCATTGGTGCTCATATCTCCGTCAACGGTTATGGAGTT
>SDBT01013081.1_pt1 | contig 13317 bp, 10 predicted proteins | sample 2277101 | NCBI WGS metagenome assembly SDBT01 (sample SAMN10404973, study PRJNA504765) | marine sediment metagenome | isolation source: marine sediment core GS10_PC15, 103 cmbsf | place: Arctic Ocean: Southern Knipovich Ridge | collected 2010 | reverse complement strand
TTGCCCTTGCGCTGCTTCCCCTCAGGTATATTCTTTCATATCCGTATAATGCTTCACAGTAAGTCATATGGTCCTTTAATGAAAAATTTTCAATTATCGTGACAGTCGTCTTCCCGATCTTTCTCCTGGGAACATTGATTATCCTCATAAGGCTCACCACATCACTCGGATTGGAGACCAGCTTCATATATGCCAGCATATCTTTTATTTCCATCCGGTCATAGAACCGGAGGCCACCGAATATCTTATATGGAATATTTTCCCTTATAAGGCACTCCTCCACTGCCCTGGACTGTGCATTGGTCCTGTAAAAAATTGCAAAATCCTTATAATTCCGGTCATCTTGCCCCATATATTCTTTTATTTTCTTAACCACAAAACTGACTTCGATCTTCTCGTCAGGGGCAATATATTTGGAGACCGGCTCACCCTGGGGATTTTCGGTCCAGAGCTTCTTTTGCTTTCTCTTTTTATTGTTTTTTATTATATGATTTGCGGCATTTAAGATGCTCTGCGTGGAGCGGTAATTTTGCTCAAGCTTTATTACCACTGCACCATCGATCTGCCTGTCAAAATCTGTAATATTTGAGATATCGGCCCCTCTCCAGCTGTAAATGCTCTGATCGTCATCACCTACCACACAGATCCTCCGGTGCTCCCGGGATAAGATCATCACTATTTTATTCTGGGCCATATTCGTATCCTGGAACTCATCTACCAGTATATATTTAAATTTATTCTGGTATTTTTTCCTTACCTCCGGGAAAAGTTCTAAAAGGTTTACGGTAAACATTAAAAGATCGTCAAAATCCAGCGCATTGGCCCTGAGAAGCCTTTCCTGGTATTCACTATAGACCCTGGCTACTTTCTCTTCAAAAAAGTCGACTGCCTTTTTGGAATATGCCTCAAAATCTATGAGCCTGTTTTTAGAATCACTTATTGCTGCCTGTACCGCCCTGGGGGGAAACCTCTTGATATCGAGGTCAAGGTCCTTTGTCACCTTTGTTATCAGCCTCCGGCTGTCATCTGCATCATAGATCACATAATTCCTGGGCATGCCGAGATTATGTATTTCGAACCTTAAAAGGCGTGCACAGAATGAATGGAAGGTGCTGACCCACATGTGCTCCCCGATCCTTCCGACCAGGCCCACCACCCTTCTTTTCATTTCCTTTGCAGCTTTATTGGTGAAGGTAATAGATAAAATATTGAAGGGATCGACATTCTTTTCCCTTATAAGGTATGCGATCCGGTAAGTAAGCACCCTAGTCTTTCCACTGCCTGCTCCGGCAATGACAAGAAGGGGGTCTTCAGTATTCTTAACTGCTTTGATCTGCTGGGAGTTTAAATATTTTTCTAGTTCCAAATTCTACTTAATCATCTTATTTTCTTTCCGACAATACCTGCGACCTTGCTTACCTGGCGCAGAAGTTCTGACATCTCTTTCGGATCAAGGGATTGCTGGCCGTCACAAAGAGCCTTTGAAGGATCATGGTGGGTCTCTACTATGAGCCCGTCTGCTCCTACTGCTATCGCTGCCCTGCTCATCGGGATCACCAGGTCACTCTGTCCCACCGCATGGGAGGGGTCGATTATTATGGGAAGCTTGCTGAGTTTTTTTGTAACCGGTACCGCAGAAAGATCAAGGGTAAACCTGGTATTGGTATCAAAGGTCCTGATCCCCCTCTCACAGAGGACTATTTCGGTATCTCCGGCCATTGTCAGGTATTCCACTGCAAGGAGCCATTCCTTGATCGAGGAGGCCCAGCCCCTTTTAAGGATCACTTTTTTATTTTTTTTAGCAGCGATCATGCCGACTTTTTTTAACAGGGCAAAATTTGACATATTCCTGGTGCCGATCTGCAGGACATCCACGCTATCAGCGATTATATCTGCATTTTCGGTATCAGTTACCTCTGTGACTGTTTTGAGCCCATATTTTTCACTTACCTTCTTGAGATATTCCAGCCCCCTTTTTCCCAATCCCTGGAAACTGTAGGGAGAGGTCCTGGGCTTATACGAACCACCCCTGAGGTAGGTAAGTCCCAGGCCTTTTACAATTCCAGCGATGGTATCCAGCTGTTCCCAGTTTTCAATGGCGCAAGGACCTGCGATCACAGTGATATAACCATCCTTTATAAGTTCTGTGTCATCCGTTTTTTTATTTTTAACATCCATGATATCTTAATAGTCTGGTATCTAAATAGTGACATGAATAAACAATTATAGGATAGTCCCATAATTTAGCAAGTATATGGCCCCAGGATCTGCATTTCCCGGATCACAGGCTATCGTCTTTCTCCAGGACCTGGACATTTCTCAGGATACTTTCAAAGATCTGTATTATATTATCATTATATAATGGGCCCTTATTATATTTGGCCACATTCTCTACAAGCTCTTCTTCCCTCTTTGCATCATAGAGGGGCACATTTTCACTTTCTTTTAATCTTTTTACATTCAGTACCAGTCCTGCCCTCTCATTAAGCAGGTCCACCATTTTCCTATCGATCACATTGATCTTGTTCCTGTAAACCAAAAGCTTTTTTTTAAAATCACTTTTCATATACGCTCCTTTGATCTCTTTGCTGTTCCTATTCCCATTCTATAGTGCTTGGCGGTTTTGAACTAATATCATATACCACCCGGTTGACTCCATCTACTTCATTTATGACCCTGCTGCTTATTTTTTCAAGTACATCATAAGGAAGCCTCACCCAATCAGCTGTCATGGCATCCGTACTGCTTACAGCTCTTAAAACTATCGGATATGCATAGGTCCTTTCATCCCCCATCACACCGACACTCCTGATACTGAGCAATATTGCAAATGACTGCCAGATCTTTTTATACAGGCCCGCTCTTTTTATCTCTTCTATCACGATCTCGTCTGCATCCTGGAGGATCTTAATTTTTTCACGGGTCACTTCCCCGATTATCCTGATGGCCAGCCCCGGTCCCGGGAACGGCTGCCTCCAGACTATTTCCTCCGGAAGCCCCAGCTCGATCCCCATTTTCCTGATCTCATCTTTAAAGAGCAGCCTGAGCGGCTCTATGAGCTTGAGCTTCATATCTTCAGGCAGGCCCCCTACATTATGATGGGACTTTATTTTGGCTGCATCTTTTGTGCCGCTTTCTATTACATCTGAATAAAGAGTGCCCTGGACCAAAAAACCGGCGTTTTCTATCCTGGATGCTTCTTCCTCAAATACCCTGATAAACTCATTTCCGATTATCTTTCTCTTTTCCTCAGGGTCAGTGACTCCTGCCAGCCTGTCCAGGAACCTGACGCTTGCATCCACGTGGACCAGGTTTATTTTAAAATTTCCCTCAAAGGCCCTGATCACCTGGCTGGCCTCATTTTTCCTGAGGAGCCCGTGATCGACAAATATACAGGTAAGGCTGTCCCCTACTGCCTTATTTACTAGCACTGCCGCAACTGAAGAGTCTACCCCTCCACTGAGGCCGCAGATGACTTTCCCATTTCCTGCCTTTTCCCTGATCTTATCTATCTCACTTTCAATTATCGAGACCAGGGTCCATGTGGGAGAGCATCCGCATATATTAAATATAAAATTACTTAAAATGTCCATCCCGGATGGAGTGTGGGCCACTTCCGGATGAAACTGTATGCCGTAGATCTTCCTGCCTGCATCCTCGATCCCTGCAATGGGGAGATTGGGGGTGGAAGCTATGACCTTAAATGCCGGAGGGACCTGGGTCACGCTGTCCTTATGGCTCATCCAGCAGGTCTCCAATGGTTTCAGGTCCTCAAACAACATGGAGTCCTGGTTAAAGCTGACCTTTGTTTTCCCATATTCGTTTCGCCCGCTGCTGCTGACTTCGCCCTGGAGCAATTTTGTTATTAACTGCATCCCATAGCAGATCCCCAGTATGGGTATTCCCAGTTCAAAAAATTTCTTATCCACCATAGGGGCTTTACTATTTTCAGCAGTAATGCTGTATGGTGCCCCGGAGAATATAAGGCCCTTTGGCTTTCTTTTTTTTATCTCTTCTATATCAGCATCATAGGGTACCAGTTCCGAATAGACCCGGAGCTCCCTGATCCTTCTTGCGATCAGATGGCTGTACTGCCCGCCAAAATCTATTACCAGGACACTTTCCATTTATGATCCCATGCCCACTTTCTGCTGCTGCTGGTGCATCTTTCCTTCACTTTTAATAGAAGGCGCCACTATTATCTCGGCTCTCTGGAAGTCTTTGATATTTTCATAGCCGCAGGTAGCCATCGAGGTCCGGAGAGCACCAAATAGATTCAAGGTACCATCATTTTCAAATGCCGGGCCTATAAGTATTTCCTCCAGGCTTGCCGCTACATCAGTCTTGATCCTGGTCCCCCTCGGAAGCTCAGGATGGAAAGTAGCCATGCCCCAGTGATAACCTCTTCCGGGAGCCTCTTTAGCCCTGGAGAGTGGAGAACCTATCATCACTATATCTGCACCGCAGGCTATGGCCTTTGAAATATCGCCTCCCGTGCGCATACCGCCATCTGCAATTACCAGTGAAAAATTCCCGGTCTCTTCCAGGTGCCTCACCCTGGCTGCTGCCGCATCTGCTATGGCAGTTGCCTGGGGAACGCCTATGCCAAGTACCTGCCTTGTTGTACAGGCGGCACCCGGCCCTACTCCGACCAGCACCCCTACCGCCCCTGTCCTCATAAGGTGAAGTGCGGTTGAATAAGAGGCACAGCCGCCGACGATCACAGGGATCGGGCAGTTTGGGATAAACTTCTTCAGATCCAGGGGAGTCTTTGTCTTGCTGACATGCTCGGCGCTTACTACTGTTCCCTGTATGACCAGGATATCCAGGCCCGCATCCAGGGCCGTTTTATAATATTTTTGAACTCTCTGAGGAGTCAGGGATGCACAGGCTATATTGTTTTCCTTCTTGAGCTGGCCGATCCTTTTGGCAATAAGCTCTTCCTTTACTGGTTCGGTGTATATTTTCTGCATCTTGCTGGTCGCTTCAGCTGGCTTAAACCTGGAAATATTCTCAAGTATCTCATCAGCATTTTCATAGCGGCACTGCAGGCCCTCGAGGTTTAGCACTGCAAGCCCCCCGATTTTCCCCATCGTGGTAGCAAATCCTACATCGACAACGCCGTCCATTGCTGAAGCAATAACAGGCAGCTTCAATCCATATTTATCTATATTTACGGTAATATCTATATCTTCCGGATCCCTTGTCCTCCTGCTGGGGACTACCGATATCTCATCAAAACCATAAGCTCTTCTTCCTACCTTGCCCTTGCCTATTTCAATTTCCATTTAAGCCCCTTTTTTCTTCTTTAATTTTTTCTCTTCCCCTCTTATAAGCCTCTTTAAATTATCACGGTGAGTAATAAATATAAGGATACCCAGGCATGCGCCGACTATGATCACGGGCCAGGGATATTTTGTAAAATAAAATAACAGGGGTATTGATATAGCTGCTGCAAGTGACCCTATTGATACGATCTTAAATATTAAAAAACCAATGGCCCAGATACCCAGAATGGTGAATGCAGGAATTATCCTGAGCCATACGGGACCGGCTATAAATGGAAGGCATGACAACCCGACTATTACGCCATAGGTCGTAGCAATGCCTTTGCCTCCTTTAAAACCGATATAAACAGGAAAATCATGTCCCACCACTACAATACCTGCAACTATGGCTAGAAATATTATATCTTCTGGATAAAGCAGGTATACTGCAAGTACCGGAAGGAAACCTTTTATCATATCTATAAATATTGTGGAGATCCCGAAACTTGCTCCCAGTGTCCGGGTAAGGTTTGTCCCTCCCACATTTCCACTTCCATATTTTCTGATGTCATCGCCCCTCCTGACCCTGTAGATCACATAAGCAGTGGGAAAGGCACCAAGTAAATAGGCAAGTATTGCAATTATGATCTTAATGATTAAATCAATATCCATTTAAATCTTCCCACCCCGGTCCAGGGTATTCAAAAATAAAAGAAGCCTTCTTTTTTATTTAAGGAATAATATTGCCGTTATAATGGCTATAGCGACAATTATAATCCAAAAAAAGCATTAGAAAAATATTACTATAAGTGCTGGATTTATTCAATTATTTGCCGAAGATATTTAATCCAGCAGAAGATAACCAGACAAGGCTTCCGGTAAACCATTTGACTCAAAAGATGCCTTGCCCTACAACAAATATCAACCCGGCTTGAAAAGCGGCCCGGTCAATTTAAAGTGTCCAGGAAGCTGTGCCTCTTCAATTTAAGAATATTAAAATCTTTCTATCCCGCAACATCAATGATCTTCTACAATTTTGATGAAATCTCTTCGTATAAAATTTTAAAAGATGGTAAAGTTATAAAAGAATTTAAAGACGCTCTGAGCTCTGCTCGGGGGCCCATACCAGGTCTTTTAAATATGGATAAGAATAAATAGTGGGATAAGATCATCCCCCACTGTTTATCAGGTATTAATTCGGGAAAGCAGGTTTTAAATCTGTGGAATTAAGGCCTTTGTTAAAATTATCATGATTTCTGATTATTGTTTTTTTCTAACTAAAATTTTCTATAAGGGTTTTTATTGTAGAAAGGTTTATCTGCCAAGTTTTTGGGAGGATCAAAATGTCAGACATTTTTATTGCTGGAATAGATATCGGTACAACAGGTTGCAAAGCTGCAATATTTGATACAAAAGGAAATATGCTGGGAAGCGATTACCGGGAATATAGCTGCTCCTATCCAAAACCTAACTGGATTGAGCAGAATCCGGACCACCTGGTAAGGGAAGCAATGGCTGCTTCAAAAATAGCTATTAAAAAATCCGGTATAAGACCAAAAGAAATAGCTTCTATTGGATTCTCTACTCAAAGAAGCTGCGCAATTTTTATTGATAAAGACGAGAGGATCCTTCGTCCCATGATATCATGGCAGGACAGCAGGGCCACGGATGAGATAGACGATATCCTTGAAAAGATATCTGCAGAAGAATTTTATAAGATAACAGGTTTTCCTTTAAATACTACCTGGATATTGCCTTCTCTATTATGGGTCAGGAAAAATGAGCCGCATGTATGGGCAAAGGTCCATAAGGTTCTTCAACTCCAAGATTTTACTTTGAGGGCCTTTGGAGTAGATGGTTTTATAAATGACATTTCTGATGCTGGTTTCTGGGGAATATGGGATACAAATAAATTTGAATGGAGCAAAAAGATATTAGATATTTTTGATATCGATAATTCCATACTTCCAGATCCCATGCCTTCTGGCAAGAAGGTAGGGACAATACCAAAATCAGTCGCGGAGAAATCAGGTTTTGCAGAGAATACCCCGATATGTATAGGGGCCGGGGACCAGAACAGCGCAGCTACCGGTGCCGGAGTGATATATGAAGGATTTGCATCAGTATCTATAGGAACAGCAGGAAATGCAAATGCCTTTCTCGAAAACCCCTTTAGAGATCCTGCCGGAAAAAACATGATTGTAAATCATTCTATATACGGTAAGTGGCAGATAGAGGGCCATCAGGCAGGTGCCGCAGGGGTCTTCAGGTGGTTCAGGGATGAGATAGCATCTCTGGAAAAAGAAAATGCTGTAAAAACAGGTAAAAATGTTTATAAAATACTGGATGAAAAAATAGCACAGGTACCTGCCGGAGCAAAAGGTTTGATACTTCTTCCTTATCTTGCCAGCGCTACCGCTCCACGGTGGAATATTAATGCAAGCGGAGTATTGGCCGGCCTTACTTTCGGACATGACAAGTGGTGCATGGCCAGGGCCTTCATGGAAGGCATAACGCTTGAAATGAAAGATATCCTTACTTCCATGGTAAATTCAAATATAAAAATTGAACGTATAAGAATAATGGGAGGGGCTACAAAATCTTTTCTTTGGAACCAGCTGCAGTCAGATGTCTATAACCTTGAAGTCGATACATTAAAAATAACTGATGCTGCTGTTATCGGTGCAGCTTTGATGGGCGGGGTGGGCGTAGGCATATTCAAGGATATCCGGGAAGGTGTAAATATGATGGTAAAGACAGATAAAACTTATTACCCAAATCCTGAAAATGCAAAGAGATATTCAGAATTATATGATATATATTGCAGGATTTATAAAGGACTTGAAGAAATGGAAGTATTTAAATCACTGGCAGAGATACGGAAAAAGTTTTGATTTTCAAAGACTTATCAGACGGGCTGGCATTGTAGGACCACTGATAAAGATTTGCGTGACCAGGTCATAGAGGAACTTGAAAGTAAAATATCTGGTTGAATTTTTTTGAAAGATTTTTACCAAATTTTTAATATGGGAAAATAAGGGCTTCACCCCGGAGGTATGGTTCTTTTGGATGCAATGATCATTGGCAAATACTGCACATAAAAAGAGGAGGAAATAATGAAGTATCGTTTTTTAGGAAAAACCGGCATGAAGATCAGTGAGATTTGTATGGGCTGTATGACTTTTGAACCTGAATATACATCAAAGATAAAGGATGAAAAAACTGTATTTGACATTCTTGACAATTATGCAGATCAAGGGGGAAACTTTTTTGATATGGCCAATAATTATCCAGGAGTTGAGGAACTTTTTGGAAAATGGTTAGGCAGCAGAAGCGATCGTGATAAGTTTATAATTGCAACAAAGGTACGTTTTCCAGTGGGTGATGAAGGTCCCAACGATGTCGGGCTGACAAGAAAGCACCTAATGGAATCAATTGACAGAAGCCTTAAAAAGATCGGAACTGATTATATTGATCTATATCAAATGCATTGCTGGGATGAGGCTACACCTATCGATGAAACACTTAGAGTTTTTGATGATATCACAACAGCAGGAAAAATCAGGTATGCAGGTGCATCAAATTTTGCAGGGTGGCATATTATGAAGGCACTCAGTGTTTCCGAAATAAATAAATATGTACAAATACAGTCTGTGCAGATGCAGTATAACTTATTGACCCGCTCACCCGAATGGGAGATATTACCTGTCATCAATGAGCATGGCCTTTCACTTACCAGCTGGAGTCCTTTGGCTGCTGGTTGGTTGAGCGGAAAGTATAAAAAGAATGTTTTGCCTCCCTCGGATACCCGCATGGCGAGGTTTGTTAAGAATAAAGAAGAATGGGATCAGGTAAATAAACTTGATGTACACACACAGATCCCACATCCAACGCAGATAATCAAGCAGAGGGAATTTGAAATACAAGCAGCACAAAACGATTTTGTAACACGCTGGAGAATAATCGAAGCTGTTAAAGATGTTGCTGCAAATCATGAGGGCGCTTCGTGTTCCCAGGCCGCACTGGCCTGGTTATTAGCTCAACCAGGTTGTGATAGTGTTGTAACCGGTGTAAGTTCCAATGCACAGATGGATGATAACCTTAAGGCCATGGATCTAAGATTAACAGAAGACGAGCTGGATTGGTTAAATGCTGTTAGTCACCCGGGATTGCCCTATCCTTTCGACTTTTTTGAAAAATATGGTGCAAACAGAAGATAAGCGAAAATATAAAAAAAGATTATGGGTGCATAAAGTTTATTAAGAAAATATTATTAGCAGATATTTTCATAGGCGGATTAATCATAATTTTACAGATTTTTGATAAAACATGGGAAACTACAAATAGAGATTCAACTATCTAAAATTTTTTTTCTTTCCATGTTTATAACCTCCACCAGCGCCCTTACATTATCCAGTGGAACATCTATCATGATCTCCTGGGATGGAGCTATAATATATCCTCCGCCTTCGCCTAAAGTATGGATGACTTCTTTTGATTTGGCCTTGACTTCCTCAGGCGTACCATAAGGCAGGAGCTCCTGGGTATCTATCCCGCCAAAAAACGTTATATATTTGCCAAATTCCTTTTTGATGTACTTTAGATCCATTACGGGCTGCACCGGTTCAAGGACATCAAGTCCGATCTCGATGAGATCAGGTATTAATTCTGTTATTTCTCCACAGCAATGCATGATTACCGGAATACCTGCATCCTTGTAAACTTTCCATAATCTCTGGATCCTTGGCTTTAGGATTCTTCTAAACATTTCAGGTGAGAAGAAAGTGGAACTCTGATTTCCGAGATCATCTCCGTAATGAGCAATATTGAATCCCATTTTGACGGCTTCTTTTGCAACTTCTATATTGTGGTCAGTAATTTTATCAAGCAGTATTCCCAGTGTTCCAGGATCGGATGCCATTAGCAGCATAAATTCTTCAAAGCCCAGTATTGCATGCGCCCTTTCAAAAATTCCCCAGTATTTTGTAGGGACCACAAGATAATCACCGGATTTTTCCTTAAGGTCTTTCTGCCACATTGAAAAATTACCTTGCTTGTATGTATCAGGAGCCTTGTATTTTTTTATTGCCTCTTTTACATCATTGGCCCCGTATGCTTCCAGTATGTTTTCAGGCATAAATTTTTTTATTTTAGCTTTTTCACTTTTTGGGCTTAGAGGACTGTAACAATTCCAGAAACCATCTATATATCTTGCATATCCTTCACCCCAACCATTGTAAACGACCTTATTGTCCCAGTCTACCTTACAGAAACCTTTCTTTTCAGCTTCGACCATGAGCTCATCATCGTTTCTGTAATACATTGCCCAGTCTTCAAGCGGATAGCTAAAATCAAGGTGGTTTTCAAGATAGCCGTCAAATTCTTCCATTGTATTAAAGCCCATATCTTTGATAAGGCCTTTAACTCTTGTCTTATCTGCAAATACGATCTGGCTTGGTAAATAATCGACTTTTTGTTTATTGATGACCTTTAAAACTCTTTGTTCCTTATTCATGTTAATTGACTCCTGATCTTTTTGGTTCAGTAATATATTCAATTTAGTCAGCTATATTCCTGCAAGCGCATAAAAATAATCTTAATCAGTAATTTTATCTTTGTCAATATTGCAAATTGCTATTATAGGTTAATGGGATATTTACCAAATTCGGCAGCGTGCCTGTACAAAGCAATGATATTTTCTACACTGGTATCTTTTTGTATGTGATTTGCCGGAGCCAGGATGTAGCCTCCACCGGGCGCAAAGGCACGTATGCGCGTCTCGGTTTCCATGATTGTATTGTCTAGTGTTCCGGGCAATGCTTTTTGAAGATCGATTCCTCCATGAAAGCATAACTTTTTTCCATATTTTTTCTTTAACTCAAAAGAATCCATACCGTCACATAGCGGCTGGACAGGGTTCAGGATATCCACACCTAAATCAATAAAATCATTGATCAAGGGCTCGATTGACCCGCATGAATGAAACCATATTTTTACATGCGGAGCCCTGGATTTAATAAAATTATATACTTTTTCTTCAGCGGGCTTAAAATATTCCCGGAACATTGACGGGGAAATAATAAGGCCCGTCTGTGTCCCCAGGTCGGCAGCACGCTGTATTATCTGGATATATGGCCCTACAGCATCAAGATACATATCCCACAATGAGATTTCAATATCTGTTATTTTGTCTATCAGGTAGTGCATTAATTTTTTATTATCCATCATATCAATAAACATCTCGTCAATGGAGCGCAAATAATAGCACCTCTCGAATATTCCTGCTCCATCCAGGACTGCTTTTGCTATAACTGCATAATCTGTATCTTCATAATAGTGCCTGGCTCTTTCTTTTAATTCTCCAGTATTCCAGTTTTTAAAAACCGGCCAATTATAATTTTTAATTTCTTCAAAAGATTTACCTTTTAAAGGGAAATGCACAGGATAAGATCCTTCTTTGCTCCATGTTATACCCCAGGGATCAGTAACTGTTCCATCATCATGAATGATAGAAGAAGGTTTGTCTATTGAAGCCAGCCAGACATGGCGGAAATCTATATCAAACTCTTCAAGAACCCTCTCATCATAATAATTTGCAGTACTCCCATGCCGGTACGGTTTAATTTCCTCATTAAAACCAAGAAATTTGCACAATTTATGGTATGCAGGATCTACTATTAAGCTTCCCGTACTACCAAGGTCCATTGGTATTCTGTCCGGTTCCTGAAATGAAATGGCTTTCATTACTCTTTCTCTGTGTTTCATTTCTTATCCCCTAAATGTTAATTTTTCAAATATTTCTTTATTTTTTTCAATTGTCTGCGAATAAAGAACAGCCAGATTTGAATATTTTTCAGCTATTTTGTTTTCAACTTCATATGCATTCTTAATACTGATAAATTTCCTGGCTGTGTCCGCTATATCATTAAACATCCCGATTCCTGTGCCCCCGATTATAGCAGTGCCTAATAGCACACAATCCTCTCTTTCTAACTGATCATAAGGAATAGCCAATACATTAGTCTTTATTTTATTCCAAAGATTTGAAGATGCGCCTCCCCCGCCTATTACTCTTACGCGTGAGAAAGGCAAAGCGCCTGATGTTTCTTTCATGATATCCAGGCAATGCTTATATTCGTAAGCATAGCTTTCAAGCAGTGACCTGTAAAAATGGGCCTTACTGTGTATTAAAGAATGCCCTATCCACATTCCCCGGATATTGGGGTCAAAAGGCAGTGCGCGCCCACTGAGCAACCCGATACATAATAGATTATCGGACCCGGGCGTAATCTTTTCCGATTTTTCATCAAGGATCTTATATGCTGTCGTACCATTGGCTGCAGCAGATTTCTTTTCCTCCTGTGCAAAATTATCAATGAACCAGTCAATTACAAGCCCTGATCCCGAAATAAAGAATAAAGAAAAATATTGGCCGGGTATTGCCGATGGCAGCGTTTCTAAAGTCTTGTTTTTAATATCTGGTTTATAATAATCCGTACAAAGACTGATAGCTGAAAGTGAAGCACATTCATCTACCATGATTCCCGCCTCTACTGCACCGGCACCGATACACCCGGCAATCTTATCGCCAGCACCAGCAACAACCGGTATTCCTTCAAGCAGTCCGCATAAAGATGCAACCGATTTGGAAAGTCTGCCTACAATAGCTGTTGAATCCACTATATGGGGGAGTCTCTTAATATCAATATTAAACATGGAGCAGAGCTCTTCTGACCATTTTCTGTTTTCAATATCAGCTAATCCAGTCCAGGTCAAATATGTTGAACCAAGGAATGCATCTTCTACTTTAATGCCGGTTATTTTGCCAATAACATAACTGCTTAATCCGACATACTTAACAACTTTACTGATTGTGCGCGCATATTCTTTTTCAAACCATTTTATTTTTTTTGCCATAAACGGCAGATTTGTTCCTGACTGAAGTAAAATATTTTCATTATCGATCTGTCCTTCCATAATAAGATTCTGGCGCGTATCCATTGTTCCCGACCATATTGTAACTGCATTCCACTCTTTATCAACACCAATA
>SDBT01013080.1_pt1 | contig 13317 bp, 13 predicted proteins | sample 2277101 | NCBI WGS metagenome assembly SDBT01 (sample SAMN10404973, study PRJNA504765) | marine sediment metagenome | isolation source: marine sediment core GS10_PC15, 103 cmbsf | place: Arctic Ocean: Southern Knipovich Ridge | collected 2010 | reverse complement strand
GGTAAGACAGCAGTTCTTATCATGGATTACCAGAACCGGCAGTTTAGTTCCTTTTCAGAAGAATTCCAGGAGGAAATCTTGAGAAAGGCGAATGAAGTTCTGGCAAAAGCTCGCTACCAGGGTATTCCTGTCATATACGTAGAAGTAGTTCGCGGAGAGAGGACACCGGAAACCGAGATTCATCATGCCATAACTCCGAAGCCTAGAGAGATAGTGTTAACCAAGAGCCGTGTGGGGCCTTTTTCAACTACGAATCTGGACGAAGTACTTAAAAAGCAAGGTATCGAGACACTGGTTTTGATGGGGATTTCAACAAGCGGCTGCGTGCTCTCAACAGTGCGTTATGCTGCCGACATGGATTACAAATTGATAGTACTCTCTGATTGCTGTGCAGATCGGGATGATGAGGTTCAACGCGTTCTCATGGAAAAGCTGTTCCCACGGCAAGCAACAGTAGTTACTTCACAACAATTTCTTCGAGCATTAGAATAGATAACCTGGCAACAATTAAACATTTTGAAGGGAGTTGATCTATGGCTGACAAGTTAAAGGCTGTTCGAGTTGACCATGGTGGAGACACTATTAATCTGGACTTGGAACGTGCTGAAATCGAAAAAGTGGGTGCTGAGCTAGTAGGTGTAACCGTCAATAACGAAGATGAGGTTGTTGTTGCGGTAAAAGATGCGGATGCTGTCATAACTTCCGCCTTTCCGATTACCCGCAAGGTATTCGAATCCTCCCCCAAACTCAGGGTCGCTGTTCGTACCGGTGTCGGCTACGATTGTATCGACGTCGATGCCGCCACCGATAACGGTGTTCTGGTAGTCAACGTCCCCGATTACTGCTATGAAGAGGTTTCCAACCATGTCATCGCCCTAATGCTCATCCTGGCAAAGAAAATTATTCCCCAGAACAACCTGATGGCACAGGGAAAATGGAATGAAGCCAGAAAAATACGCCCACCGATGGACCCCATTTTCGGACAAACGTTAGGCATCATCGGCACAGGCAACATCGGTCGCATGGCTGCTGAAAAAGCAAAGGTCTTCAAGCTGAAAATACTGGGGTTTGACCCTTATGTCGATAGGAAAGTCTGCGAGGCCGTCGGAATTACACTGGTGGATATGTCCACACTGCTCAAAGAGTCGGATTACGTAGTGATTCAGTGCCTGTTAAGCAAGGAGACACACCAGTTCATCAGCGACAAGGAGTTCGGTATGATGAAACCCTCGGCTTACATCATCAACTGTGCCCGCGGGCCAATTATTGATGAGGCAGCGCTTATTAAGGCTCTCCGGACAAAGAAGATTGCCGGCGCCGGTATCGACGTTTTCGAGAAGGAGCCGACCGATCCGGATAACCCGTTACTCAAGATGGATAACGTGGTTAAGCTGCCTCATTCCGCCTTTTTCTCCGATGCGGCTTTCAAACAACTGCGTATCAGCGTGGCACAGGAAGCCGCCAGGGTTATTTCTGGCAAGTTACCGCGTAATTATGTCAATAAAAACGTAAAACCGAGATTCCCGCTTTCATAGCCGGGGAAAATTCCATAATTCACCCATCATCGCCAAGCAGACAAAGTGGTTCATTTATTCGAAGATATCAGTCTCTTTGCTGGAACTTCTAGGCTTGGCAAGATAGAGATACTCCCTACCCGTCCAGCTTGATCCCCCAGCTTGCCGGAACATCTCGACAAGCCACCTAGCATCCTCTTGCGAGCTGTGAGCCATAAGAGATTGGATCTTATTGTTAAGATATCCGGAAATATCGATCATTGTAGTGACCTCTTCATCAGGACGGGTTAGCACTCCTTCAATATCCTCCCTATTAATCTCTGTAATTGCACTTTCCGGAATGGTAACGTAGTACAGCTTGCGTGGTCCGTCATCGGATTCCGTCAACCTCTCAAAAGCAATTGTAGCGGCCTCACTGATGGCCTTGTGATCCGGATGACCGGAAATACCGTCCGGTCCGAAGGTAATTACCACCTCGGGCTGAACCTTCCGCATTATATTCATCACTCGACCAGCAACCTCAACAGTATCAGCTTTCTCTAGATCGCCGTCTGTGTAACCAAGGAGATAGATGTCTCTAATACCCATAACACTAGCGGCAACGCGAAGCTCGGCTTCTCGTGCCGTGGCTGTATCCACGTCTGATGGCACACCTAAGCGAGTGCCCTTTTCACCTCGCGTTGCACAGATCAGGTCAACCGCCACACCACGTTGTGTGTACTTTGAAACAGTACCAGCCACTGAGGAGCTTTCATCATCGGGATGAGCGAAAACCAACAATAGTGGACCGGGCACAGTTACCTCCCCTAATATTTATTCCCCGATTATATACTTGACGCAGGGTGGTGGATGATGGGGTGGAGTATCCTCGGTCGCCATCATGAGTGGCAAGCAAGTTTTCCCCACCCCATTCGCAGGGTTGGAATTTCCCTACTAGCTGAGCCAGCTAAACCGCTAAGAGCCCCGACGGTTGCTTATGGCGTCGGCATGGTAGCAGTACCCTTTGTGCATTATTTCCGACTAGCCGTGCACAAGGTTGCCCCAAGGCTACCCAGTCCAAGCAAGAAGCGGTTCGGTTCCTTACCCGAATTGGATAGCGTCGGGAATATAGTTTCCTACATTCTGCTCAATATGGGCTCGGCTAGGTGCAAAAACTGGGTTAACAAGATTGCACCTCCTTTGCCACTAGCTAATATAGTGGCAAAAGCAATTATACTACTTACAAAGGGCGTGTCAACTCTTGCAAGTAGTGGTAGAATAGGGGTATGTGGATACTCAAAGACATTCCCCTTGTGGTGGGGTTGGTGATGATGGCACTTATTGTAGTTAGTAATGTCATTGGTGGTGTATTTGATATTCAGCAATTACGTGATACTGTCGCTAACTCCAGATTCACTTGGGAGCAAATACTATCGTACGTATTTTATGCTGTGTTCATTATCGTGGTAATCAATCTAATTCGTAAGGTTAATGGATACAGAAAAATAAGGTATAAACCTATATCAGAAAGTGATAAAGAGAAACTTATTACTGCAATAGTGGACTTAAAGGAAAAAGCTATATCGTTAGCAGATTCCGCCGACTCTTATTTCTGTGCAAAACAACAAGGAATAGATGTAAATAGTTGGATGTATGAGAGACAAAAACGTTATACATCGTATTGCGAATCGAGAGAAAAGTTAAAAACGCAAATACTAATATCGGGTAAGGCGGCAAGCGATGTAATATCGGGATATTTATCATATGTCGAAACTAACATTGATGACTATATGGAACTTCCTGGTTCTAGAAAGCCAACTGGTTTTATACAATTTAAGGCATCCATTGAGAATTTAGTAACATATACATCAGAGGTAATACACAATGTTGTTACTGCTATAGAGTTGGTATCTAATAAGGAAATGACTAAGAAGTAAGTTCCTTATACTTCAGATTATCCGACTCAATAAGTTTTAGGAGGGTATCTCTGAATAGATACGGATTATCACGGTTATTAAATCGCCATTCTAGTTCATCTAAGTAGGCATCAAGATGTTTAGCGGAGAGTTTATGATAAGAACCCATAACAGACCTCTTAAAGAGACTCCAGACGTTCTCAACAGTGTTAGTATGGACATCACCCCTAACCCATTCCTCACCGTGGCTTACTATTCCATGCGGAAGGTTAATGTGCAGTTCACTAGTTGGCTTGCCATCATAGTGGTTTTTCAATAGGCCAGCGATTTTACTAAAAATAGAAGGCAAAGGTATAGATGGTTGAGTTATGTTGTTTACCACCTTCTGGTAAAAACACCGCTTGCAGCCTTCATATGAGAAGGTGAGATCGGATGGACTGAGTTTGTAATTCATCTATTAACCCCCAATGTATAAGACGCAAAGTCCCTGTCCTATGAAGATTCCCTCGCCAAGTTTCTGAGGGTGCTACTCCCCATACTCAACAACAATCACAACCTGTTGGGCAGTTCCCTGCATGGGAAAAGATTCCATGATAGGCCCCGTAAACCATATCTGTACCTGTTGGGTAATTTCGAGCACCTCAAAGGCTGCCTGACTCCTCTTTTCTCCATCCTGTTGAAGAATCAGTGTTTCGTCCTTTATTGTGACCATGTATTTATCGATAAAATTATCGGCAGGTGCCTCTATGAGAATTTGACCAAGCGTACCCTTGTTCCCAATCGGGTGAATCTCAGTAATCCAGCCTGTGAAATCCGCTTCTGTTTGAAGTGGTTTAGGGATCGAACTGACGATTAGCAGTAGTCGGTATTCGTCTGCCGCTATCTCCACTTCTGCCTTCTCAGGATAAGGTTCTACTTCGTAAGTAAGCTCGTATCCTTCATACGTTTCCCTCGCTGGCGCATCAGTGAGACCTGGTTGGCTGAGTTCTAGTTGCTCAGAGGAACCATCCGTCGAGATTTCTATAACAGCAGTAACTCGACCTTCCCAAATACAGGTCACATCCTTCGGACATCGGCTATCCTCCGATATCTCTACGAATTTCATTCTCAAGTCCTCACCGGCTATTACGACACTCTCGTTGATATAAAGAATAAACTCTTCCTCAAGACTGTATTCAGACATAAACTTCACAGGAAGGTCATCAATCCTATTTATCTTTACGATGTGGAATGGCTGCGTCAATGCTTCAGTGACAGGTTGTCCGGGTTCAGGTGATACCTCTTCGAAGAAGATAGTGACCTCATCCTCGTCAAGCTCAACCTTGGTTATTTCGATAGAGTACCCGCCAGTAGGTTTCTCCCCTGAGAAAATCGCTATGACCATCTCCTTTGAGAAGTCTACCTCAGGAGCATTCGGAGCAGGAACATGCACAGAGGCATGTCTATCCCAGAATTCCCCCCACTCGTCTAAAGATTCCATGACGAGTTGCTCTCTCGTCATTATCCCACTATATTCCCCTTTGTCGATTGTCTCTATGTCAGCAAGGGCGGGGCTTGGACTTGCTGCACATCCAGCTAAAATTGGTATCAGAAGCAGTATAGACACAACCGTCAAAAGCACTCGGTGGCCCCTGCAAAACAACGTGAGGTCTGACGGACTCAGTTTGTAATTCATCTCTTATCTTCAAGGAATCAATTAATCCTCTAATCTCCCTTTTGTAGTTCTCATAGTTATCTGACCTGCCTCCATAAAGGATACCACTCTTTAAGTTAGAGTTACCGGAATTCTAGTCTCAGGAGCAGGTGGCCGCTAACCCAACGAGCTATGAGGACATACCTGATTGTACCCCCTTCTCCACTGCTCAATCAATATCTTAGCTTCAGTCAAAGTATAGAATACCTCTCGGCTGAGTAATTCATCCCTCAATATCCCGTTGAACGATTCAATACAACCGTTCTCCCAGGGGCTTCTCGGCTCTATGAACAGTGTTTTTAAACCTGGTAACGAAAGAGGCTAACAAAGCAAGAATAAGTAGACAATGAATGATGACTTTGTTTTTAGTACTTTTCATGGTCCTTCTCCAAATAAGTCTCACTATGTCTATAACTTAGGATTCATATTGGTCAATGGTAGTTTGTTTCATGCAGTAAAGAAAAAGAGAGTGGCCGCCCCTAAGGGTAGCCTCCCTCTGATATGCTCTCGACGCTCAGAGCTTCAGACCTGGCTCTTTCCTATTCTGAACATCTTCGTCCCGCAGCTGGGACAAGTCCCCTGAGTTGGCCTGTCCTTACCTCTCCCACATAAATCGTTAAAACTCTCACTTATCCCATACGATAGGCCTCAATCTTAGTCCTCGAAATAAACGATGTCAAAATAACTTAACTTAGCTTATCTTTAGTTGGCCATTTAAGATTAATTCGCCAGAGAACTTTAAGACAACAAAGGAATCTTTGTAGCATGGTAAATAGACTGGACAACTGGGGTCCACTACGAATAAACTAGTGTTAGCGTCAGATAAAGAGGTGGAACATGCTGGTAGAAGTCCCTTACGGTCAGTATAAGACAAAAGTAGAGATAGATGACACTCGCGTTGCTGGTATAGTAGTCGGTAATGATGTCCCAATTATCGATGAAAATGAGACCATTAGGAAGGCGATAGAAAACCCCATCAATTCAAAAAATTATGAGGATTTCCTAAAGGACAGTAAAGACCTGCTGTTCATCGTGAATGATGCGACAAGACCAACGCCCACCGACCGCGTGCTGGAAATCCTTTTCAAGACAGTAAAACCCGTAAATCCAAAGTTCATTGTGGCTACCGGGAGCCACCGTGCCCCGACCGAAGAGGAATACCAGCAGATTTTCGGCCGCTTTTATGAAGAATATAGGCCACAAATATATAGTCACGATTCACACGCGGACAACGAGATGGTCTATATAGGTACATCTCGTTACGGAACGGAGCTTCGTGTAAACAGGCTTGTTATGGAAGCTAATAAGATCGTCATTATAAGTTCCGTGGAACCCCATTACTTCGCTGGATATGCCGGAGGTAGAAAATCGCTTTTCCCTGGTGTGGCTTCTTATAAATCCATAGAGCAGAATCATCGACACGCCTTGGACGCCAATGCAAAGCCTTTAGCACTGGAAGGCAATCCTGTTCACGAGGATATGATAGATGCCCTAGAATCTCTTAAAGATAAGAATATATTCGCCATAATGACAGTGCTTGATAAGCACCACCGGCTTTATGCGACCACGGCTGGACATATCAATGATTCCTTTTTTACGGCGGTAGAGCGGGCAAAGGAGGTCTTTGTCGTGAAAATAGAAGAAAAGCTTGATATTGTAGTCACGGTTGCCCAGTTTCCCATGGATATAGACCTTTATCAATCGCAAAAGGCACTGGAGCATGGGAAATTGGCACTAAAGGATGGTGGCATTCTTATCCTGGTTGCCAGTTGCCGTGCCGGAACTGGTGATGATACATTTATAAGACTTTTAAGTTCTTGTAGTACTCCTACCGAGGCGTTAAAACGCATACGGGAAGGCTATGTGCTAGGTTATCATAAGGCAGCAATGCTCGCCGAAATAAACCTATGGGCAGAGATATACGGTGTAACCGACCTTCCTGATGCGACTTTACGGAGCATCTACATTAAGCCTTTTCATTCTCTCCAGGATGCCCTTGATGATGCTATCAAAAAGAAGGGTAGGGATGCTAAGGTGCTCTTCTTACTGGACGGGAGTCTAACAGTGCCCACTTTAAACCAAATTATGAATGGAAACCCTCCGCATTGACGGTTTTTGTCATCAGATTATACAAAAAAGGAACGATTCTTAAATAACTGCTAAATAATATATCTTATTTTTAGGGAACAATCAGCCAAAGTGTAATAGCCGAGGCTGTTGACATTACAAGAGTGAATAGTCTATCGTTCATACCAAAAGGGAGGTGAACCAATGCAAGCATACTGTATGAAATGCCGCACCAAGCAGGAAATGAAAGATGCTAAAGCTATAACCATGAAGAACGGTAAGCCAGCTACTCAGGGGACATGTCCCACATGTGGGACCAAGATGTTCAGAATAGGAAAGAGCCAGGTCTGAAGCTGTGAGCGTCGAGAGCATATCAGAGGGTGGCTACCCTTAGGGGCTGCCACTCTCTCTTTCTCTACCGCATGAAACAAACTACCATTGACCAATATGAATCCTAAGTTGTAGACTTAGTGAGACTTATTTGGAGAAGGACCTGAAAACCACTAAAAACAAGCTCTATCAATTTTACCGCATTATGAGGATTTTTCTCCAGACCAGTCATGCAGTCGCCGCTTCTTGAGGCGCTCTAGCCAAGACTGAAGGAGGGTCAAATGAAAATCACAGATGTCAAATTTGAATGCTACAGCTGGCCTCGTTCGAAGCCAATCAGGAATGGGAAATACACCTACACCCACGGCGGCGTCAGCGTGGTGAAGGTAGAAACAGACGAGGGTGTTACCGGGCTGGGTCTGGGCGGCGGTGGTAGTACCAATGCCGGCCTGCAGACACTTGCCGGGTTGGTAGACGGGTTCAAGCCAGCCTTAATCGGAGAAGATCCCCTGAATGTAGAGAGAATATGGGCCAACATGTGGGTCCCCAAGCTCAAGGGACGGCGGGGACTCAGCACACGTGCCCTCAGCACTATCGACATCGCCCTCTGGGACCTAAAGGGCAAGATGTGCAACCTTCCTGCATACAAGCTGCTCGGCGGCTACACGGATAAGATACCAGTGTACATCGCTGGGGGCTACTACCAGGAGGGAAAGGGTCTCAAGGAGTTAGCCCAAGAGATGGAACAGAATGTGGCCATGGGGACCCGCGCGGTAAAGATGAAAATCGGCGGCGCTCCTATTAATGAGGATGTGGAACGGGTACGGGTAGCCAGGGAAGCAATCGGCGGCGAAGTCAAGCTACTCGTGGACGCTAATGGTGCCTATCGATCCTATGAAGCCATCGAGATTGCCCGTAAGATTGAACGGTATGACATCTTCTGGTTCGAGGAGCCGGTGATGCCGGATGACTACCGTGGGCACGCCGCAGTAGCCGCCGCCACCTACATACCGGTCGCCACCGGCGAGAATGAATATACCCGCTACGGCTTCAGAGACCTGATTGAACAAAAGGCAGCGGCTATCCTCAACGCCGATGCCCAAGTCCTGGGTGGCGTCACCGAGTTCATCAAGGTAGCGGCACTGGCCTCTGCCTACGACATTCCTATAGCCCCCCACGGGAACCAGGATATTCACGTCCATCTGGTATCGGCGATACCGAACGGGCTCATCGTCGAATACTATCGTGATACCGTAGATGAAATGTGGGGCAAGTCACACAAAGAGCAGTTGGTACTGAAAGACGGTTACCTCGAACCACCTGATCGGCCAGGCTTCGGCATCGAGCTAAACGAAGAAGTACTAAAGCCTTACAGAGTAGCTTAGTAGAAAAGCGAATTAAGTCATTTCGAAGGTGAGTAATATGAAGATTACCCAAATTGAGACATTGCCCATTGACCAGTATCTTTTCGTCCAGGTCCATACTGATGAAGGAATCACCGGTTTAGGTGAGTCCGGTGCATGGGGTTACCTTGAAGCGTCAGCCACCTGTGTTGAGACTTTCAAGCGCTACCTGATCGGGCAGGACCCCCTTCGTATCGAGCACCATTGGCAGTATCTCTATCGCTGGACCCACTTCAGGGGAGCCGCCATCATGGGAGCCCTCTCGGCGATAGACATCGCCCTGTGGGACATTGCCGGCAAGCATTTCGGCGTGCCCACCTACCAGCTCCTGGGTGGCAAGTGCCGTGACAAAGCCCGCGTTTACTACCATGTCTTTGGTGACACAAAAGAAGAACTGATTCAGGGCTGTATTAACGCCAAGAAAATGGGCTTTACTGCCGTGGGCCATCTTACCCCTTTCCTTGATGAGCCCCGAGAAGTCCCCTATTTCAAGACCCACGTGGACAAGATGGAAGACGCCATTGACACTGTGCGGCGCTATCGCGAAGCGGTGGGCAACGAGGTCGACCTCTGTGTTGAAATCCACCGTCGCCTCACCCCAGCGGAGGCAGTAGTCCTGGGACAGGGCATCGAGCAGTATCACCCCTTCTTTTATGAGGACCCAATCCTCCCCGATAGCTTTGACGAAATGGTAGAGATATCCCGGAAGATACGAATCCCGATCGCCACCGGGGAGAGACTACACAACATTTGGGAGTTTGAAGCGCTGCTTTCGAAGGGAGCTGTCCAGTATGTCCGCCCCGATGTCTGCCTTGCCGGCGGCATCACGCACAGCAAGAAGATTGCTGCGCTTGCAGAAGCTCACCACGTTGGGGTTGTCCCCCATAACCCGCTTAGCCCGGTAAGCACAGCCGCCTGTGTCCAGCTTGCTGCCTGTATCCCCAACTTCGCTTTACAGGAATATCCTAAGGGCGAAGCCGAACCACCGAAAAGTGAGATTGTCAAGAGTGCCATCAAGCTGGAGAATGGGTTCTTAATCGTACCTGATGCCCCGGGGATTGGCATTGAACTCACGCCTGATGCCAAAGAGCATTACCCCTTCCGCCCACGTCAGTTCAAGACTAGACTACATGTTGACGGCTCGGTGGTTGACCAATAGTATTTAGGAGTCGCCTTGGTTGTACCAGCGTAAGCGCGCAGGTATCAGCAAAGTCGCCTACTGTATGTTCCTTAGTTATTAAGGAACATATGGATTTCATCCATTACGTCGCCGGCTTTGAAGATATGAAGGCTTTAGCTGAGATATGGAGAGATACTATTTTAATACAGAAACAGATACAGTCAATAAGCAGTAAATCTCTTAAATCCGTAGATATTCTGTATCCCTGCACTTTCCGCAAACATCTGTGGAAGTAGGCTAGAAATCTGCAGACACATTTAAGTTGGCACTTTTATGACATTACCGACTAAGCTTTGAAGTATATTATCTGGCTAAGTGTTCAACCGATAATAAGATGAAATGTGCAATTATTACCAAAGCGTATTCAACTGCGGCTGTTCTATTCCATCTACAAAAAGCGTGTTCATTCGTGGTCTCAAACTGGGAGAAACATCGATCGAAATACTTCACATTGGCGGCATAACTTTATCTTCGTCTCCCAGTTGTCTTGCACTTTTCCCATACAAAAGGTCCCATTTATAAACCAGCAAAAATATCCAGCTTTGAATTCCCAGGCAGTACAATTTTCTCTCTCTTCAACAGGGCAGTTTCGTATCTCCCAGCAGGGCTGGCTGTCTTCATCTATGGACCTCTTCAGGGACGAAAGGAATAGCAGTTGCCGTTCAGCATGTGCAGGGATGTTTCTCCACCCCTGTTCAAAGCTCTGTATGGCTTTGGGAGAAACACACAAAAGTCGCGCTAATTGGTTTTGAGTTTTGCCCAAATAGTGCCGAATATGAGAAAACTCTTTACTTTCCATTCACAATTAACCCTGTATCTTCTCTAATTATACCACAATGTGGCTCAGATTAGAAGATTTAGTTACCGTCATCCTTTAGGTGGCATAGTGTGCATGATATCAAGTTTCCTGAAATACACACTGGCGGAAATGTAACTAGAGAATTTAGACTCTGAATCTCCGATGATAGAACCCATCACTGCATCTCAAAGCACAATATCATCTCTAGAGCTCCATTGATTTCCTTATGTGTATTCATCTAATACTACCGTATTTGGGGGATGAAGGAGAGTATATTATGAGAAGCTCATTAGGTGATGAAGGAAGTTCAGTTGATCAATTACGAAGATATCACTTGCAAGAACTGCCACAATGTGGTAATATATACTTGCTTTATTAATTTAAAGTCATCGCTGTTGAACCGCTGGACTCTTCGTTACTGTCAGGGGAAACCCAGGGGCTCATAAGTTACAGGGTATCGGGGTCGGCTTTATCTGCTTATGTTCAGAACACAGACTTGATTGATGAGGTTGTCAGGGTTACCAACGAGGATACCGGAACAACAACGAGAAGGTTAGCCAAAGAAGAAGGAATACTGGTTAATACATCCTCTGGAGCAGCTGCTTGGGCGGCACTGGAGGCACAAATTAATAAAATCGAAAAGTGTAAGACAACTGATATGAAGAGCTTTATTGAAGAGGTTGCCGCTACGCCTGGTGGTGGGGATATTTGGGCTTGCATCCAGTGTGGTGTGTGCACCGGTTCGTGCCCCGTGGCTGATGAAATGGAATACCCGCCGCGAAAGATTATTGCTATGATTCGGGCCGGCATGCGAGACGAAGTTTTATCAAGTAGCTCCATGTGGCATTGCCTCTCCTGCTATATGTGCACCGTGCGCTGTCCCCGGAACATCAAGCCAACTGAGCTAGCTCACGCCTTAGAAAGCCTGGCAACTCAGCAGGGCTTTAATGTCAGGGAAACTCGCACCCCAGCTATGTACCGAAGCTTCGTCAGCTCTATTAAGGGTAACGGGCGAGTCTACGAATTTGGCATGATGGCTCGGTTTTATCTAACGACTAATCCGCTAGCGCCAATGAAGTTATTGCCACTGTTACTCAACCTAATTCGTCACGGTCGACTACCGCTTAAGCCGCATCGGGCAAAAGGAACGAAGGAACTAAAGCAAATCTTACGAAAATTTGCCGAAGTCAGAGGTGTTCCGTGAAATACTATTCATACTATCCGGGTTGCTCGACTGAAGCTACAGCAATAGGTTTGGGACTTTCAGTCCAGGCTGTAGCTAAGCCTTTGGAGATAGAGTTAATAGAACTAGAGAGCTGGACTTGCTGTGGCTCAACTCCTTATGGTTCGCTGGACGAGCTGGAGTCGGTGCTGGTAGCCACTCGCAATTTAGCCCTGGCTGAGAAAACCGGACTTGACCTGGTAACGCCGTGTAGCTCTTGCTTTGTAACCTTATACAGGGCAAATTTGCATCTCCAGGAAGATTCCCAGTTAATGGAACAGGTAAATGAGGCGTTAGCTGTAGCCAACCTGGAGTATCACGGAGAGGTACGAGTAAGGCATTTAACAGAAGTTTTAGTCAGTGATGTTACTCCTGAGGTTATTGCTTCCAAGGTTCAGCGTGGGCTTAACGGGCTTAAGGTAGCCCCTTACTATGGCTGCCAGCTGGTTCGTCCTGACTATGGCTTTGATGACCCGGAATCTCCACGCTCCCTTGACCGCTTAGTAACAAGCTTGGGTGCTGAGGCTGTTCCATATCCACTGAAGAATCGTTGCTGTGGAGGTTCACTGCTTATCTCCGAAGAGAGCCTGGCTTTAGGACTAATTCGTAAATTACTGGACAATGCGGTAGAGAATGGGGCTCAATGTATTGTTACCCCCTGTCCGATGTGCCAACTCAACCTTGATGCCTACCAGAGCCGAGTTAATGGTAAATTTAACACTAAATTTAACTTGCCTGTTTTGTTCGTTACGCAATTGATTGGTCTTGCCCTGGGGATTGATGCTAAATCTCTGGGACTGAATGCGAATATAGTCTCGCCTAGCCCGGTGCTAAACCATATATTAATGCAGGAGGTTAAGAGTGGAACTTAGGATTGGGGTTTATATCTGTCACTGTGGAACGAATATCGCAGGCATAGTTAATGTCGAAGAGGTTGCCCGATTTGCCCAGGAGCTGGATTCAGTGGTGATAGCTCGCGACTATAAGTTTATGTGCTCTGACCCAGGGCAGAATATGATTAAGGATGATATTAGGGACATGGGCCTTAATCGGATAGTGGTTGCCTCTTGCTCACCAACACTGCATGACGCTACTTTTCGCCGTGATTGTCAGGATGCAGGAGTAAATCCTTATTTGTTTGAGATGGCGAATATTCGTGAGCACTGATCGTGGGTGACGGACGATAAGCAGCAGCCTACTGAAAAGGCAAACGC
>SDBT01013079.1_pt1 | contig 13317 bp, 11 predicted proteins | sample 2277101 | NCBI WGS metagenome assembly SDBT01 (sample SAMN10404973, study PRJNA504765) | marine sediment metagenome | isolation source: marine sediment core GS10_PC15, 103 cmbsf | place: Arctic Ocean: Southern Knipovich Ridge | collected 2010 | reverse complement strand
ATTTCTTTTTTTGCTCTTTAGAAATATCTCCTTCATCAGCTTCATTTATCCATTTTTTTAATAGCTTTTCCCATTCTTCATTAACTTCTTTTATTTTTTTTACTTTTTTCGTTTTTTCTTGTTCCCTTTGTTGCAACCACTTTTTAAAACCTTCAGTTTTTTTCCCAGCATAAATTGGTCTCCTATTAGTTTCACTATGATAAGCAACTCCAAGTTTTTTCAATTCTTCTTCTGATTTCGCTTTAGATTTCGAATTAACTTTGTTAATGAGATCTCTAATGTTTTCTCTTTTCTGAATAGAATCATTAGATTCTCCAAGTATTTTTAATTCTTCCTTAGATTTTTTTTGAGTTTTTGAATTTTCTTTTTTTTCAGAACTAATTTTATTTTTTTTTCTTTGAATAGATTCATCAGCTTCTATGTCAGAAGAAGAAGATTTTACTTTACCAGAATTAAAGGCCCTTATCTTAAGTTATATGAAGGACGGAGATTATAATCTAGCTCAAGCAACTAAAGCAGCTATTAATCGAGCATTAAATTCTATTTCATTACGAATCTTTGACGTTCCTGGAACAAAAGCTTTGAAAATTGAAAAATTGTTGAGATCAGGAGCAATCACAGTCATAAATACTCATAAGCTGAGAGATTATCATCAGAGAATTGTTGGACTATATCTATGTGCAATATTTCATAAGCAAGCATTAAAAGGAAAGTATAGAAATGGAGTTTTTCTTGTATTAGATGAAATTCAGAGAATTCTACCCAAATCGAAATCTAAATCCGATGCAGAATACCAAAAGCGAATCATTGGATTTTTAGATGATGTCGTTCATCGCGGTCGAAAAAGGAATTACGGTGTAGCATTTGCGACTCAGAGTCCTTTAGACGTGAAAAAAGAGATCATAGACTTATGCAACACGAAACTTTTCTTTCAGATTCAAGGAGATACTGCTAATTTACTTAAAGAATATTTAACGAAAGATGAGAGGGAACGATTAAAAAAATTACAATCTGGAGAAGCGTACATTATAAGTAAAAAGAAGCATAAACCCGTCATTATTAAATTCCCATTAATGACTTAAATATTTTTTTAAATCTATTATATTTTGTTTTATTTCTTTCTGAATCCTTTTCCAATTTATTATTATTCTTTTGATGCTTTCTTATTTCTACTGATAAATTGTAATCTGAGAAATCTGGGTAAGAGATTAATTTCTTATCGAAAAAGAGGTATAAAAAATCAGAAAATTTTCGAGAAGGTTGAAATTACTCCTAAAAAAAATAAGTATAAACTTCGACGCTTTCTCAAAATAATAAAGAAATATTACGTTATTTTTTGGAGTGTTTTTTTAACTTCTGTAGCGTATCTTTTGCATCTTCTTCTATGGTTTTAACACTTATAGATAATGATAAAAGACTCAAAAAATTGCCTACCAAAAAGGCCATATATCCACATATGTTTTTAGCAAGTTGTCTGATATACTCATAGTCTGTTTTTATTTCCGTTCCAATAATTGATTTAGGCTTATTTGTTTTATCGACATATTTTTTATCATAAATTCCATGTTTATGGACAATAACATGACGCCTATAATAGTTTTCCTTTAAACCATTCCAAAGTGGAAAGTTATTAATGATATCTATATTTATATCAGACCGGTTTAAAATCACTTCTAATTGCTCGACATTCGCAATCGTATCGATTTTTTTTGAGATTATTTCTTCGAATTCAGAGGTTTTCATCGATTGAATTTTAGATAATGTATATTTTTTACTTGTCATCAAGTCGGGATTTGTTCGGTAAATTTTTTCAAATATAACTTTTGTAAAACCTTCGTATATTGATATCATATAGACATGTGCCATCCTGTAAGCTATTTCTTGCTGTTTATCTGCAAATTCATATAACCTTGCCAATGTATCGATACCTTGTAATGATCCTCTCAACCTTTTTGCAACCGGATCTGAACCTTTTAATTTTGACAAATTTTTTTTTAAATAATCTATATCATGTTCGAATTCTTTTTTATAGTTTTCAGCCTCTTTAAATCTATTTTCAATATTTTTAAAACCTTCTTTCATAAAATAAAAGGCTCTTCTTATTTCATTTAGAAACTTATGCAAATCCTCGTTTAGCTCATCACCTAAAGACAAACTTTTCACCATTAAAAGTTATATTCTTATTTTTATCATATCAAAACTTTAATGTATTTATATTCTATGTAATTGGATTTGAATTAAAATGGTCAATAAGTAGTTTTAAGTTTTCTACATAAGAATGGAAAGGTAGGAACATAGCTAAAACCTCACCTCTATTAAATGTTGAACCAGTAGGATGTCCTACGCTATTTCTAACTCTTCTTATGTAATTAAAAAAGCTACTTAGCCATAAATCTATTTGATCCTTAATTTCTCTTGGAAATGTTTTCTTATAGGGGTCAATGAATTTAGTAAATTCATTAAATTTTGTAGCTATGAACTTGTTATTTATAGAATTTTCAAAAGATGTTTTCTTGCCCGGATTGCCAATTGTGGATAAAAATTGATCAAGAAAATTTGAAAAAATTCTCTCAGAAGCGCCTCCAAGTAACACTGTAGCACTCAAATAACAATTATGTTTAAAGCTTCTTAATGACTCAAATAAATACATTTCAACAACATCATCAAGAATTATTGCTGCTCTTTTCTTCAATTCAGCAATGTATTCTTCTGCGGAATAAGGATTAGGATCTGCTTCTAGTATTTTCCTCCCATATTCGGTTACATGAACCCATGGAAGACCAGGATTATCTCGGTTTAAACCTGGAGCTAATACTCCTACATTTAGTAATTCCCATAATCTATCAGAACATCTTAAAAAATCTCTATTACTCAATGCAAGAGCATTCCCTGCATCAGAGGGGTGAATGTCCAAGATTTCAAGGTAAGCAGCTACTCTCTGTATTTTTGTATACAAAGCACTGCTACTTCCCAAAGTGGCACTCCCACTTTTCAATAAATCTCTTACAATTAGCTCGATTTGGTGTTCATCTAATTTTTCTTCTCCCATAATATAATAAACATCTCTAATTTATTAAACTTATTTGACATATTTAAATGAGAGGTATGATAAATATATGATCGCCATGTTTTGCCTATAAGCTTATCGATTCGATATTATTTCTTCTAACTCTCGAATTCTTTTATAATTAAATAATCCTAAGAAACACCCGCACCCTATTTCTCTATGAAATAGAAGAATTTCTTTAATTAAGAATAGAGAGTTATACACATTGAAAAAAAAGAGAACTTTAACTCTAAAAAAATAAAGAATATTAAGGTAATTTTACCTTGAATTAAAAATAAATATGATACAAAAGAATTTAAACCTTTCTTCAGTCTTTATAATTGAATCGTTTTAGAGATGATAAAAAAGCATAAACGGATGCAGAAAAGTTTTTAATATTGTTACTCCTTAAAGTTAAGTTTTCTAATGATTTTAGTTCTATGATTGATTCGGGTAGGTTATTTATTTGATTATGAAATAAATCCAGAGATTTGAGAGATTTAAGATTTTCAATTGAATCGGGAATTTCTTTAATTTTATTATCTTCTAAATTTAACGATTCTAAATTTACTAAATTTCCTATCGATGAGGGGATCTCAAAAATATTATTATGTCCCAGGAATAATCTTCTAAGAGAAATAAGAGCCCCAATTGTATTAGGAATCTTAGTTAAATAGTGGTTGGTATCTAACCTTAATTCTTCTAAATTAACTAATTGCCCTATCTCTTTAGGAAGTTCATTAATTTTATTCCTAGAGAGATTCAATTTTTCTAGGGTGCCAAAAGTCCAAATTATTTCAGGAATTTTTATCAGATCACATGAATATAAATCTAGACTTTTTAATTTTGGTAAATGTTCTAACTGACTTAAAGATTTGGGGAATTCAATAGTTTTATTATAAGAGAGGTTTAAGTATTCAAGAGAGCTTAACGTCCAAATTTCTTCGGGAATCTTACTGAGCCCGCATGAGGACAAGTATAATTGCTTTAAGTTAGGAAAATGTCGTAAAAAGTTAAAATCTTTAATTTTGTTATTACTTAATGACAAATGTTCAAGATTTTGTAGTGATTCAACTGACATCGGTAATGTTGCGAGATTATTGTTCTCTAAATACAAAAACTTTAAGGAGGTAAGCTTTCCTATCGATTTGGGTATTTTTGTGAGACCAAATCCATAGAAATTTAATGTCTCAAGATATTTTAAATCACAAATATATTCTGGAAATCTGGTCCAATCACATTGCTCGTCATCTCCAGAAAAAATAAGACTCTTTACATGCCCGGATTCATCAATCTCAGTTTTATATAAGTTCCTTTCAAAAATAATCTCTAAAAGAGCCATGATCCTCGCCTCTTTTCTATTTAAACCTTTCTTGACGTATTTTTCCGTGATTAGTCCGTTCGCTATTGAAAGTACTTGGTGTGGAATTTTTTTCTTCCTCTGAAATAAGTAAGGTGTATGAAAAGTTTCTAATTTATGAAGATTAGCAAGAGATTTTGGTAATTTTTTCATATAATTTCCCCTCAAATGTAAATATTTTAATTCAGATGCGAGTTCAATAGATTCTGGAAGTTCTTCAATACCACACCATCCAAGGTCTAATCCAACAATACGCCAGTTCTTTACAAAAAGAGTCGTTTCTTCACATAAACGTACATCCTCCGAAACCTCCTTAGGTCTTTTTTCATTCGTTAGTGATAATAGATCAAAAGCAAGTTTAGAATCATCATTGCAAAGGTTATAATCGTTTTGGATTTCTTTGAGTACAATCTCCTTGAACAAATCAAATTTTTCTTTATAATATTTATTGATGATATCTAGTATTTCAAATGTAACTGCTACAGAGCCAGTTTTATTTAGTTTAATTATGCATTCTAATAAATCAGGGGCTTTGTCAGGAAAATATTTAGGTATTAATTTTATTATGGATAATCGAACTTTAAGATTATATGCGAATTCTTCTCGCAAATGATTAGAATCTAATTCATAGGGATATTTTTTCTCTAATTCTTCTAACATTCTCTTACAAGGGCCCCAAATATACTTATTGCCTGGAATATATCTATCTCGCACCTCCCACGAGAGATATTCAATTAATAGACTTCTTAAAAAATTTTTAGCTTTTTCTATATTATCAAGAAAATCATCTGGTAAATACTTAAAATAGTCCTCAATGAATAAATATTCTATTACTATAGGGTACCCACTTTCTATACGTTTAGCTATCTCTTCTGCAAATACTTTTTTTGCCTTAAGGTCACCGCTGTCCACTAATTTTCGGAGTAGAGAAAATGCTAAGTTGCGATGAAGTAATCTTGTATTGTAATTATTTTCCGCCCACACTTGAAGGTTCGAACAATGCCCCCAATAATTCATCTGAGATGAAATAGGATTATAAATTAAATCCTTATGTTTTAAAGAATAATTTAGGGTTTCAGCAGCTTCATCTATTGAATTAATAGATTTGAATACTGGTATTCTCTCGCTTGGGATCGTAAACAATAAGGATACACACTGATTAAATGGTTCTCCTGCTACGTATATTATCGTTACTTCATTTTCAAGTCTTAGAGTTATGTAGTCATTTACAATAAATTCTTTTGTATATTGTTTATTTTTATCCTGTTCGGTCATTTTTAGACCTGATTATTATTTCTTTTAATTTTTGGGCATACCTGAAATTTTGATAATTCTTGTCTAAGAGTAAAATTAGATTATGTTTTTTTCCCTAATAATCCAATATGTTTATATGAATAAAAATTTAAAGTTAATTTGCATTAAAGGTATTAACGAAAGACAATCAGAAAGTTTTTTTTCTTGAGAATTAAAGTCTAAAATTATAAAGAATATAGAGAGGGAATGAGAGAAATCTATTTGGAAAAAGAAATAATAAAGCAAGAAATAAATATATTGTTAGAATTAAATAAAACATTGAGGAAACAAATTCCAATTGTTGAAAAGATTGATAATGAAACCTTCGGTGTTGTTATTAAGGATTATCATGTAATGGGCTTAGGACTTGCCAATCAACAATTTTCGAGTATACCTGAGCCGATTGGAGATCTTACATCACTACAAAATTTAAACCTCAGCGGAACTAAAATTAAAAATTCAGTTCCAACTTCAATAGGAAACCTTCAGTCTCTTCAAGTACTAAATTTGCAATCTAATAAGCTAACAATTCTCCCCGACTCACTATGTAACCTTACATCTCTTAAAGAGCTAAACTTGAGTTATAATAATTTAACGATGCTACCCAAAGAAATTGGCAACTTAAAGGCACTCCAAAAATTAAAGTTATCTCACAACCAACTATCAATTCTCCCTGATGCAATAGGTGCCCTTAAATCCCTCAAAGAGTTAAATGTAAGCAGTAATCAATTATCGATTTTTCCTGAATCGATAACTAAACTTACATCTCTAAAAACACTAAATTTGGGTTATAATCAAATTAAAACACTTCCAAAATCAATTGCAAACCTAGTATTACTAAAGGTTCTCTTTTTAAGAGGGAATCAATTGATAAATGTCCCAGAATCAATATTTAACCTCAAATCGCTCAAAAAACTTAATATTAGTGAAAATTATTTTGAATCTTTTCCAGAATCAATAATCAGAATTAGAAATCTTCAAGTATTACATTTAGGTGATAATCAATTAAATTATATTCCAGAGTCAATAAAAGAACTAAAATCTCTCAAGATATTAGGGTTAAGTAATAGTGGACTTAAAGAGCTTCCTGATGCGATTGGTGAACTTCAATCTCTCAAATTTTTAGGATTGGAATACAATAATCTTAAAAATCTACCTGATGCAATTGGTGAACTTCAATCACTCGAGAGATTATCGTTAAGAACCAATCGATTAAGAATTCTCCCCGACTCAATAGGTAAGCTCAAGTCGCTTGTAGAATTAGATATAGGGGAAAATAAGCTTAAGACACTTCCCGAGTCCATAAGTAAACTTAATTCACTTAAAAGTCTTGCATTAAGTTCGAATTATTTAACTTCACTTCCCGAGTCAATTGGTAATTTAAGATCCCTTCGAGAATTATATTTAACCTACAATCGACTATGCAAACTCCCGGAATCAATTGGAAACTTGAAAGCTATTAAATTAATTAGTTTAACGTATAATTTCATCAAAATACTACCTAAATCATTTGGAAACCTTAAAACACTGCAAGAATTATACATAACTGGTAATTTTATTACGAACCTAATTGAGTCCGTGAATACTCTTAAGTCTCTTAAATCATTAAATTTTAACAACCATTATTTTTCGATTGATGTCCCTGGATCATTAGAAGAATTAAAGAGATATCTTAAAAAATCTTTGAATGAACAACAATTAGGTTAAAGAAAATTAATATTTTATCCAAAAAAAAATTGAGAAGATTCCCCTTCTAATTCATAACTAAAATTTCGCTTATTTTTCCTCTTTTAGATGGATCACAATTAATTGCTCGTTTTGCTTGTAAAGTTACAATTTTATAATCTTTATATAATTCGTTGGTATATTCATTATAAGAATTACTTAACATTAATTTACTACCGTGTTTATCTAAATTCTTAAACACTTGACATAGGACTTTTTGTGAATCAACATTAAAATTTTCTTTTGTGTAACTTGTAAAGTTCGCTGTTTTGGATACTGGAAAATATGGAGGATCTAAATATATGAAATCATTAACTTCAGCATATTTGATGCTATTTTCAAAAGAATCATGTAAAATCTCAACATTTTCCAGTGCTTTATTTACTTCAATTAAATTTTCTTCGTCGCAAAATTGAGGGTTTTTATATTTTCCGAATGGAACATTGAATTGACCCTTACTATTAACTCTGTATAAACCGTTATAACAACATTTATTCAAGTAAATTATTCGTGATGCTTTTTCGGTGGCACTCATCTTGTTGTAAGTTTCAAAATTCCTATCCAATTCTCTAATTTTGTAAAAGTAATTTTTTTCATTTTTATGGTTTCTAAGGGACTTTATTAACTCCGTTACATCATTTTTTATAACTTTATAGCAATTTATTAACTCCTTGTTGATATCAATAAGAATAGCCTTTCTATTTTTTAGAAAGCCCTCCCTATACAAATAAAAAAAGACTGCACCACCACCAACAAAGGGCTCAATATATTTATTAAATTTCTTAGGAATATAACTTTTTAACTGAGGAATTAGTTGTCTTTTGCCGCCTGCCCATTTTAAAAAAGGATGTGGTATTTTTCCATTGCTCCTTTTTTTTCTTATGTGCGAAATTGAAATATTGCTCTTTTCACTATTATTCCAATCATTCGTTAAATCTCTGAAAAGATCTTTATCTTTTTCTATCAACTTCAATTCTCTCAATATAATTATAATGTGTGTATATAAACAAATTAAAAATTTCTAAAATTTTTAGTAAGCCAATGATAAGTTTTATATATAAAACTAGATCTTGCTCTTTTAAATGTTTTCTTGTTAAAATTGTGTTAATAAAATGTGTATAATAATTAATTCTTTTAAAGAAGTATAAAAATAAGGGATTTATAGTAGAAAATATTATATATAAAAATTGTCTTTAATATATTATGAGTTCCGACAAAAAAGAGCTCTTCGAAATTTTAAAGTCTTTAGATTTTATTTCCAAGCAAATAAATAGTGAAATAACCTTACTTAAAAAAAGGTTAAACTATTCAATAGAAGATTTATCCATGAATAAATATGTATTAGATTTTTACAATCAAGTTTTAGAGCCCTTATTTGATGAAGCAAATGGAATAACTTTAGATGATATTAAAAATAAGACCAAAAAAAAACCTAATACCATAAGGAATTATTTAAGTGAATTAAATCGATATGGTTATATTAGTAAAACAAAAAATAATGAGGTTGATAAGCGAACTAGATTATACTTTAAAAATCCAAATTGATAAAATTCGTATATAATCTAAATTTATAAAAGATCTAATTATTAATCACGAATTTTTACATTAAGAATTATTAGAAAATTTTTTATGAAGACCATTCTTAACAGAAATAAATCCAAAAGATGATTGAAATATGAGTTTAAATGAGAATAATATAGATGATTCTGAGGAACCTGTAAGAAGGGCCTTTATTTTTTTACAAAACCATTCATCCTCTCCTGAAGCATTCTCAAAAGAAGAGCTTAAAACATTTGTTAACTATCCCAATCCAAAAACTTTTAAAACATATTTTTCAAAAAAATTGAAACACTTCTTAGAAAAGGCTCCTAACGAGGATAATAAATATTTAGTATTGAATGTATTCAAGAAATATTCTAGATGGGAAAAATTTAGAGCATATTATTCACAAAGTACGAAGATAAAAGCAAACTATCTAGAAGAGTGTTATAAAAATCTCATGATCTTTGAATTTTTTATGCCTTTAACTTATGAAAATGATTTAAGATCATCATTAGATGAACTTTTTTATAAAGATACAGTTAAATTGGCATTAAATAGGATCCTTAAAAGTGAATTAAATGAGGCCTTTCCAAAAGAGAATGATGAACCTGAAGAGCAATATATTGAAAGAATATGTGATTGGATATCAATTAGATTTGGAGGATATTCAATTGGAACTGTTCGAGGGAGATTTAAAACAGATGAGTTAAAAACCTTTTCAGAAGAAGCTCTTCTTAAATCTAGAGGAGATGATTATCTTATAGATGAGACTACAGCCATAGTACGGTTTATTTTTTATGTTGGTAATCCTGGCAAAAATCCCATTTTATTTAATATAGAACAATTCAACGACGGTTCAGAAGAAAACGATAATAAAGAAGATATTCATAAGGAAGCTAATCAAATCAGATATATCTTCAAAAACTTATTTGTAAAAAGTGTGATAGAATTAGTTAAAGGTGAAGATGAGATTTGGATGCTCGAAAGTGGTATAAGACATCGTTTATATATTTGGAAACCAGATTTCTCTTAATATTTACTACAATTTAAAAAATACTTTTTCAGTATGAATTATATTTTTATGCCCTAAAGTTAAAATCAAAATTCATTATCAATATACTTTTTTAATTTTAATCTTCCGCTAAAATTCCAATATCTAATATCTTGTTCAATGAACATCCATTTAATAATCTTTAATAGAACCTCAATGCTTTCACCATTCGAAAAAGAGATTTTTTTCTTTTTTAACCAATTCAGAGCTCGATCATCAGTTTCACATATAAATATTTTTTCAATACTTTGAAGAAGAGTGGTAAAATAATGTCGATTTTCTGTTTCCTTCAATTTTAGATCTTGAATAATATCTCTATAACTCGGCATTTTAGCTTTATTTTCATTATTCCAATTCTCCATCCATATTTGAAAATCAAAACCTTGTTTAAATCGAGCAGGTCTTAGTAGATATAGTTGTCTTCCATCTGAAAAAATTTCGACGATATATTTATATCTTGAAACTAGTTTTCCAGTGCCTTGACCAGGATTCTCACCCATAAATTTGAGTACAACATATTTTCTCAATTCATTTCTCGAATTTGTTTTGGGAAGATTCCAATAAAAAGTGATATATTTATATGGCATTTCTTTTCCTTCTTATATTATTAATTTTCTCAATTAATTTTACAAGTAGTTTCTCCTTAAATACTATATTAATCACTCTCAATATAATGAATAGATCGTAAATTAATTAAACATTTGAACTAAATCCATTAAAAATTAGGATTATGAATTTAACAGAATGTCTGGAATATTTTTCACGTAGATTTTTATTTGCAATGAAAAAAAAAGATGATTCACGCAACTTTTTATTAGATGATATTAATGACCCCGATTCAGAGATATCTTCTGAAGAAGATTTTTGTTTTTGGTGTCAAGATTATGATGAAGAACGTATCCAGATATATTATAATACTGAACAAATAACTCAAAAATATCTAACCTCAGAAATAAACGATGATAATTTAAAATTGATATTTAATTATTTAACCATGCATGAATACGGACATACCTATATGAGCCAAAAGGCTGATGAGATTCGTATTTTTACTGATGAAGAAAATGAATCAATAGACACTATTCTTTATATTGATTATTGTTCTGTAGAAAATCCTTTTCGTGAATTCTTTGCAGATTATATAGGGAGTACTATAGATAATACTCCCCCATTGCCGTTTATTAATAATAATCTCCAATGGATTAGACAAAATTTATCATTCCATAAATATATAATGCTTCCAATGACGAATTTTCAAAACGGTAATACTAAACGAAAATTAAGATTCTATTATTATCTTAAAAATATGGAAAGGTTTTTTATTTTTAACTCGTGGAATTTATTAGAACAAGAATATAACAACACAAGCAATTCGGAAATGATAAGATTTTTTAATATAATCTTTGAATTATTTGAAAGATTAGCAGAGACACATTCTATATTTAGAAATACACGGAAAAATTTGATTCGATTGGTACATCTTTTAGATCAATATACATACGATAATTTAATAAAAAGCAATCTTTTAGAAGAAAGTCTTGAATCCAGCTTGGAAGATTTTATGATATCCTTTGACTAATTTGTTAGAATAGAGTTTTATTTAGCTTAAGTTATGTAAATTTTTCTTGATACTAAAAAAACAAAAATGCCTTTTAAAATATTTTTCAAAGAAATAAAAGATTATATTAAAACAAATTTCAATTTAAAGATTTAAGGATATTATATATACGGGATTCTTTATTTTCATTCAATATATACCAAAGGACTTTATTTTAAGACTACTTAATATTATAATACTTAAATCTTCGTTAAATTTATTAACCTAATTTTTTATCTTCACAATAAATTAAAGGGGAAATTCAAGATGGCAATTGATATGATTCAGTTTATCTTAATAGTAGTTACAGTTTTAAGTGGTATTTCGGCATTAATCGCAATTATCATCGTTATATGGGATCATTTTAAGGATGATCATCAATTAAGACAGCAAGCGAATGATTTTTACGAAGCTATTGAATACTTAATTTTTTCATATTACTCGAATCTAAATTTGAAAGTAAGAATAGAAAATACAAATAACAATGAAATTAAAGAGAACTTAAGAAATACGAGAGTGAAAATCAGGATTAAACATGCTTATTATAAACGATTTATAAAATACCGTTCAGAATCTCTTTTTAGATATTTAGGTATGGTGTATTCAAAAGATAATGAAGATAGTATTATTAACATGAATTCCGAATATGTGCTGTTATCAGATGGACAAGTAAGATTTAAAGATCCTGAAGGAGACCCTAATAACCTTAAAGAATTAAATGTGGTTTCGAATCCGTTAAATATAAAAAAAGAGGAAATAAAAAGAATTTATACTTATCTTGGTACATTGAGAAACTATTGGGAAGAAAAACACTATAAGTGGCTATTTCGCCCAAAGCTAAAACCAAATCTAAATTTTTTTGAAGAATTTAAAGCAATTGGTACTGAAATTGGATAAAAGTTCTTATATTACTTTATTCAATAATATACTTTTTAAATTAAATAAGTGTCTCCTTCCAGCGCTCCTTGTGGAAGAAGGAGATAAATTATTAGAAATTTTTAGCAGTCTGGTATTTGATAAAGATGTATATTTTTTTGTTAATAAATGGATTTTTAACAAAAAAGTGATATTGTATTTATATAGACTTAAAATCACCTAGGATTTGATATGGCTGTTGGAGAAGAATTATTTGTTGGAATCATTAGTGGGACTGTCAGTAGGATTATAAAATTATTACCTTGAAAGCTAAACGTGCTATCAACAGTGATGCTACTAAAAGAGGATTTATTAAAGAGGTTGTTATTTTAAATAATTTTAATTGAAATACTTCAAAAATTTATAGAAAGCTTTATTATTGAATATTGCGATAATTTTATTTGATTTAATTAAATTTGAATATTAATTCTAAATACTTCTAATTTGAGATCTTAGGTGATGTAAAATACAAATAGAGCAGAAAATTCTTCCGGGGTATAAAGATCGGATATTAAGAATGAAAGAAAAAGTCGTTATTGCTCCTCATGAAATATGTATTGAAAGAGCTAAGCTTGTTACAGAATCCTATAAAAAAACGAGAGGCGAATCTCCCAATATTCGATTTGCTAAGGCGATGGAGCATTTGTTAACAAATATGACAATTAAAATTTGGGACAATGAATTCATTGTTGGCAATCGAACTTCGAAATTAGTCGGGACTCCTTTGTATCCTGAAGTTCGTATAGATACTATCGAACAAGATTATAACACATATGATAGTCGCTTAG
>SDBT01013078.1_pt1 | contig 13318 bp, 28 predicted proteins | sample 2277101 | NCBI WGS metagenome assembly SDBT01 (sample SAMN10404973, study PRJNA504765) | marine sediment metagenome | isolation source: marine sediment core GS10_PC15, 103 cmbsf | place: Arctic Ocean: Southern Knipovich Ridge | collected 2010 | reverse complement strand
TCATATTTATTTTGTCAGTCAATGGTTCATATTCTTATCAAACATTAAAAGTGTTCTTATTACAGCAGCTGGACATAGTACGGTCTACATACTTACTAGCAACCAAGGAGTTACAATAGGACTGTATAATATAAGGTATCATTGAGTAAGGCATAACCCCTATACTCCCCTCCCAGTTTAAAAGATACCGGGTTATTATTAACAGGGAGATTACGGTCACTGACAAGGAGACAATTATACTTGCTATGCCTATAGGTAGACCCCTCCCCCTTTTTATTTTGGGTGATATTGTTTCTAAGTTGAATGCTTATATGCTTCATTGTTATCTTATTACTTCTCTCCCTCTCAAAACTGTCTTTATATTTATGGATGTCTTGGATGTTTATTTGAAAAAGACATCTCTCCCTTTATGCTCACCTTTTATATCGCTCTAATTACCATCCCCTATTCCCCTATTAATATCTTTGTATCATTAATCTTCAGCCTAATCCCTTGCGCTCTCAAAATAGACCCCTCCCCCCTTTTTATTGTCACCCCTTATTTCCTTTGGCTTATGTTAGTCTATTATGATGATGTTATTTCCTTTTACTTAATGTCTTCCTGTTATGCCTCTATTATTAATCTCCTCATTATCTCATCTATCCCTATATCACTATTACAAGGACAAAGACCACAATCATCATCTGACCTGTCCAACGGTTTGTTCTTTAACTCAGGAAATATACGGTGGCAAAAGCTGTCCCTGTAATTAGGCCTTTCCGATCCGCTTAGGAAGAGATATCTTCTAGCAATATTAGCAGGACAACTCATATGATGAGTCGTACACCCGTCCTTCAACATCTCTATTAATGCTTTTGCTATCTCCTTATTATTCATTCTATTACCTCCGTTGTTTTTCTTGTCAGTATTATTTCCTTTTGGTCCGGATAATAATCTATGCTGAAATCGCTGTCTTGGTTCTCGCTTGGCTTTGTTACTTTCTCCTTGCTGTTTATATGGTCTATCAGTACTCTCTTTATGGCTGCATTCGTAAATATATAATCCCTCCAGGTCGATATCTTCATAGGTAGACCCCTCCCCCTTTTTATTTTGGGTGTTGAATATCATCAACTCTCTTTCAGGCCCCTTTGTATTAGTTCATCATTTATAGCAGTCCATATTTCAAAGGTGATATGATCTATATCTTCCCTTATTTCTTCACTATCATATCCACCACTAAGAAACCTGTAATAATAATTAAAAACGTCCTTAGGGAGCCCATCATGACGCTTAAAAAGATGTTCATATTCCTTCCAAGTGTTTTTTATATCCTCAGCCATATTAGTCCATTCGCAGTTAAACAGACACCATATCAACAACACTTCCTTTAAGGTATCAATTTCTAGCTCCAACTTAAACGGTTTAAACTGTTTTTCTTTATTATCCTTTATTATTCTTACTTTCATCTTTAATTCTCCTTTTCTGTTTGGTCTGCTCCTTCAAAATATTCGTCTTCATTATCTTCTATCAAGGGTTTAGCATCATACGGAATTTGTAAATCTTCTATAGGGTCTTCCTCTACCGGGTCAATTACTGTAAGGCTTGTCAGGTAGTTAAAAAACTCTATTAATGTTTTACTGTCCATAACATATTGAGGTTCCCCTTTTGCTATCTTCTCCTCGAATCTATCTGTTAAAGCTTTTAATGATGCTATTTGTGCCTGCTTTATAAGTTCACTGCTTCTCGTAAGTTTGGCTAAATCCCATCGTTCTTGCCAAGCAGCCTCATAAGTTTGATAAGTCTTTTCTTTTGGCCAGTGCCTTACTTGATAATCTGATACTGTTTTATAGGTGTCAACATATTTTTTTTTCGCTGATTTGAAACCGTGTTGTACTTTATGACGAATAAACTGCTTCATTTCCTCGGTAAGCTCCATTTTATCACGAGAAGGTGCTCCGGCGGCTTTTTCCCAATGGCTTTTTTTCTTTTTTATCAATATGTTAACCCCTTTTTAATTCACTTTATTTTACTTAGCTACTTTCTATTCATTATTACTTTATACATAATTTACTTTAATTTATTGTATTAGTTTATTAATGGTGTCAAAAAGCCTAACTAACTGATTATTAATATTAAAGGTTTTAAGTTTTTTATATTTCCGTTTTTAAAGAAATCGATAATTTAATTTCTCGCAGATTAACAATAAAATTACCATCTTTTAGCACTGCACCTATTCTCATATTCGGATATTTATCTAACAAATATTCTATCTTGGCAAGAATATTCTTTACAGCTTGATTATACTGTTCTTTGAGTGCTGCTGCTGCCTCTTGGTCTCTTTCATCCATTGTTTTCTTTCTCCTTTCTATATTTTAAGTTTTTTATAACTCCTTCTCTTCACTTATCTTTAATTTAATTATTGGTAATTCAACTTCTTCATATGGGGGCTCATTATTTAGTTCCTGTACAACTATATTAATATTTTCTTCGTGTATATTATCTACCAGAAGCTGTAAATCAGTTACAGCTTTATTATACCTATCACCACAAACTCTTAACTGATCCATTACTTTTTCTGTTATCATTTCTTATTTTCCTTTCATTTCAAGCGGCACTCTTCCATAAATTGATTCATAATGCTCTGCGGCTGCCTTAAGCATTTTCTTAATTTTAGTTCTATGCTTTCTTGCTATTTTGATTTCCATATCTAAATCGTAAATAAAATCATCATTAACTTCATTTGCATATTTAATATCGAGCCATGTTTCATATAATTGAGTTTCAGTTAGTTTAGCCAATTAATCTTTTATCCTTTCATCAAATGCTAACCTTTGAGAATCGAACTCAAATGCCTACCAAGCTTTATCTTAACGAATTGAACGTCAGAGCAGGGCTTCAAATCCCCTTACACCAGGCAATTAGCAGAAACTATATTTCTCCTTTTTATGTTTTAATGTATAACTTGAACTACAGCCACATCTAGCATGGGTTTTGCCAGGATTCTTTTGGATCTGTGAGCTTTTTCATTGCAAATTACCTCTCATCTCCTTGCAAATCTATTTTCTTATTAAAGTATAATGATGAACTAACCAGCGTCAGTCTGGTTCAGTGATTGGTTAGCCAACACCCGTTCCCTTAGAACATTCTATTTATTCTGCCTATTCTACTGTCCATGGGAGATGCTCCCACGTGTCCTCGTTCTAATTCACTTCTACCTCGATACATTTTGCGTTTAAATGACTTACAAGGTCTTCTATAGATACAATCATGTTCCCTTTTACACACATCATAGAATTCACAGGTTTTAGTATGTTTACCTTTAATTTTCTTGGTCATTTTAATCTCCTCTCAATTTTAGTGGCTAACGGTGGCATCACCCGCTTGTCGGGTGCATGCTCTGGTTAGCCGAATGTTTACCGAAACCAAAGCCGCCTTCTGGATATGCTTCTTTATCATGCAGCTCATGGTCTTGCTTGATTGCATCAGGTAGCAACTCTCCTGACAGGTATTCCATTGCATCAGCGACCGCCTTGGCGTAACCACCATGCATCGCTGAAAATTCTCGCATTGTTGGTTTCCGAAACGATCCTTCAACTTTAATGTTAATAACTCCCATGATAATACTCCTTTCTTTACAAGAAGGGCGAGAAGTATTTATTATCCAATATAATTTAATAGGAACTTCTTATGCCCTTCTAAACTTATATCACAATCAACGCTTTGTATTTGAAAGTGTTATAATAGTGTGAGCTGCATTCAAAGCAGCCTGCGTGTACTTCAAGGCTTCGTCCGCATAGACTTCTTTGCCTTTGATTTTGTCCGCAAGGAACTCAATCGCTTCTACCAGTTTATCTTCTGTTTTTTTTTGCCACAGGGTTTTATCTCCTATAAGCACCGCATTGATTAATCTGCGAACAAGATGCGGTATTCCTTATTCACAGAAACTCTTAGTTTTATGGGGAGGAAGGTGAGATTTGAACTCACGACCACCGGCTGAAAGGCTATTATAGGAACCTCTTGTGCCGAAAAGCGAAAAGAGTTCTTCTATTATATAACTACCAATAAAACCAGATCCTCCGAAAACGTAGCACCGCATAAATTATACCTTTTTATTTTTTAAATATCCTATAAGTTCATCTTGTAAATCTTCATATCCAATAAAATTATAATCACCTATTTCTTCCATAGCTAAATCCAAAGCTCTATTCCAACCTAATTTGCAACAATCATTCTGTCCTAAAATGATCTTATCTTCTGCATTAAGCTGTTTATTCGTTTCATCTTTTATTTTTAATATATCATCAAAACTTTTCATGCCGTCTCCTTTTCTATACCACCAAATAGATTCTTATTCATATATATCTCAATAGGTATTACGGTGCTCTGCCAACTGAGCTACTTCCTCCATATTTCATTAAGGCGAAGAGTATTTTAACAAGCAATGTTTTTTATAGGAACTCTTTATGCCTTTATTATTCATTATATATTATTACAACTGTTTTTTAAACCTTTATTTATCTATATCCACATTCTTTTAAATATTCTCTTGTTTCACCTTTATCCAAACCCCTACCTAAAATATTACTTGGCAATTCAAATATAGGCTTGTCTCCAATTTTTGCCCATTCTATCTCATAAGCCATACCGCCTGGTATCCTTCCATCCGGTAAAGATCGAAATGCCAAAACATCACATTCATCTATAGGCTTCCTAAAATAATCCATGCCGTAGTGCTTATAACCTTCGTCACATTCTACACTGTTGGGATTGAATACTTGTAAGCCCAAATGATAAAGTAATGCCAAATCTCTTTGTTCCTGTTCTGTACCATAAAGATAAATACCGTGAGCATAATATACTTTAATCATCCTCTATCTCCTTTTCCTTTTCCATTTTCTATCTATTACCATTCCCTTTCCAAAGTTCATTCTTTATGCCTTCAAGCTCACCTTCTACTCTAAATAATTTATCTCTTATATCTAACATAACATCAATCATAACCGGCATAACTATTGCTATTCTTGCTAATGCTCCAGTAGCTGCATCTTCTTTAGCTACCTTCCTACCCATTTCATTTAAGCCTTTTTGCAATGTCTCCAGTACTTCTCTTTTACTTTCCATTATTCATCCTCTACCATCTGAGTTATACCGGCATTATTTACATCACCCAAATTACAATTAACCCTATAATAGCCCAACCTATACCAATTTCTCCATCGGACCTATACATACTAAAAGCACCTAAAGCACATACAGCAATAGAAGCTAATCCTTTACCAAGATACATAACTTCCATTATCTTACTCCTTTATATATGTTAAAAGTTTTCCTGTCAGCCCACTCACTCTGCTTACCAGGATTCCACTGCTTAGTAGGTCTCAAATAACCCACCACCCTACTGTATACCTCACACTCCTGATATATGAGAGGATCTGCATCAAAGCAAGTTTCGCATTTTAATACCGTCTCATTATCTTTTTCATAGATGGCTCCTCCACTCACCTTAAAACCTGTATCAGTCAACTCAACAAGCACTTTTGTAAGCTTCCCACAAATAGTACAATCGCCTATCCACTCCAGTTCATTTCTATCCTTGTATATATTAAACAGTTCGTGTAATCTTTCTATATTCATCCTATCTCCTTTTAAGTTATAATTCTACTATATGAAATGGTCCTTGTACCCCAGCACTTCTTTCTTCAGCGGCTTTGAGTGACAAAAGAATTTTATCTTTTGGAGCTTTATTTTTTATTCCTTCCAATACATATAGAGCACCCAAAGCATAAGCATACCCACACCCCACAGCTATATAAGGCTTAATCATCTTACCTATTTGAAAATCACTTTCTACAGTATACAATTTTTTTCTGTATCCAAAAATAAAAGATCCTCCTTTCACTTCTCCTTCCTTTACTGTAGCATACTGTTTTTCTTTCATAGTTTTGATTACTTTATTAATCCAATATTTATATAAGTATTCATCATCTCCTATATTTTCAATTCTGCAAGGGGATGTAAAATCATATCTTAATATCTGCCCCATACGAAAAGAAGAAGTAAAACCCATGATAAAATCTTTGTTGGTAAATACCTTTTCGTCTGCTCTCAACTGTACATCATAACCAGCAACACTAGCAGAATCTCCTCCTATGTATACTTTATCTTTCTCAACCAATCCTACTATACAAGTCATTTTATTCCACCTTATCCTTTTATTACAGCTAATGGTGTCAGTTCTTCTACTATATCAACTAAATCCTTTTGGTTTTCCATAACTATACCTATGTCCTTATAAGCAGAAGGAGCTTCATCTAAATTCTTAATTCCTCTTACAGAATGAATAACTCCCTTACTATTTAACATTTCAATTTCTCTCTCTAAATTTAATTCTCTTTGTGCTTGTTTCCTTCCCATCTTGCGTCCAGCTCCATGGCTGCAGCTATTAAAACTATCCCTATTCCCTTTACCACTTACTATATAACTCTTAGTACCCTGAGAGCCTGGAATAATCCCTATAGTTCCTTCTCTTACTAACGTAGCTCCTTTTCTGTGGACCATTACATTCTTACCAAAATGATTCTCCATAACAACATAGTTATGAGCTATATTAATTATCTTTTCCTCTGTAATCCAATAATAATCTAGTACTTCCTGGATTGCTTTAATCACCATATCCATCATCACTTTACGATTAGCTAAAGCAAAATCAACACAGTACTGCATTTCTAATAAGTAATCTTTTGCGGCGTTTGTATCTATAGGAAGAAAAGCTAATTGTTGTTCATCACCTACTATAGAATAGTACTTTCGATTTAACTCTCTTGCTTTTTTATTGTAATGATCGGCTACTTTCTTTCCTAAATTTCTACTGCCACTGTGAATCATTATCCATATACTATCTTCTCTATCTTTCTGTATTTCAATAAAATGATTTCCTCCACCTAATGTACCAAGAGATATAACAGCATTATCCCACTCTTGCTTAACTATATAACCAATATGCGAAGGATACGAAAAAAGTCGTGGCATCATATCTTCAAAATGATTATACTTGTGCTTCTTATATCCTACTGGTATTCTTTGTCTAATTAAAGACATTATTATTTTTAAATTACCCTTACCTAAATCTTCTGCTTTGAGAATAGTCCTTATAGCGCACATTCCACACCCTATATCTACTCCAACCGCATTAGGAACTATAACCCCTTCTGTGGCCATAACTCCACCGATAGGCATACCGTATCCTTGGTGAGCATCGGGCATTACTGCTATATGATGAAAGGTAAATGGTAAGTTAGCTATATTTATAACTTGTTCATTTGCTCCATCTTCTATATCATCTAACCAGTATTTAATATGTAATCTATAATCAGAGTTAACATACTTCATTTACTCCACCCCATTTCCTTATACTATATTTACATTAAAAGCACCCGGATTTATCATTAATTCTTCTTGCTCCAAGCTAAACTCTTTTCTTAATTTACAATCTTTATAATAACACTTAATACATCTAAAATATCCTTTTACGTAATGTACCACAAAAGGAAGAAGGAAAGTACCGTTACAATCTTTACACATATAAGTCATTTTTACTGTTCTAATACTCATTATTCCACCTTATCTACTATACCTAATAGTTTTGCTTCTGGAGCAGTAAAGTATTCCTCACCATTTAAAAATTCTTTTATCTGCTCTTCTGTCAAACCGGTATAATCTTTTAGCACCTTTCCCATCACCAACCTTATCGTAATTGCAGCCATATCATCTTCATCAAATTCAGTTTTAATCTTACTAGTTTTAGGATCTATTACTCTTGGTCCATGTATCATAAAGATAGAATGTTTACTCGCTACTCTCTCTGTACCACTTATAAAGATTATAAAAGCACCGGAGGCAGTAAGACCTCTTGACCTGGTAATAATTTTAATACCTTTAGCTTTTAATTCTTCTATAATGGCTATGATAGCTGTACTTGCAAAAACTTCTCCACCTCCACTATTTATATTCAATATGATGGTTTTTTTCTTCATAATTATAGCAGTACTGAATATACCAGAAATTTGCATATAAGTAGAATTCATTATTTGTCCACTCATATTTATCTCAATAGTATCAGCATCAGGGGTAGTATAATTTACCATGGCAGGTTGTATAGGTAGACCAAAAGGTGGAAGATTAATATTAGTACTACAACTCAAAATAAAAGCTAAAAGTAATATAGAAATAAATAATCTTTTCATCTTATCTCCTTTCTTATATTTTGTTCTTCTCTCCACTCACAATGACTAAATAAACAAGTAAAGAAAACTGCTAAAATGCTGCCCAATATAGCCTTAACAAATGATCATATTTCTTTAAATAGCCTCGGCATATCTTTTCTGATTGGCTAAAGGTATTATCAATTTCTTGCTTACAAAATTCACATGTGGTCTATACGGGTTATCCAATTCAAAATACTCTGTACACTCTGCCCCATAAGTATATAAGATCCTGTTATTGGTTTCTCTCAGTTTTATCTGCAGATCAAGCCACTCTTTTTTTAATGCCTCCCTTTCTACATTATTACCAGCATAGGCAAAAGCACGATCACAGGCTTGCCACTTATAGGTTAAATCTTCTAATTCTTTTACCACCTTTTCTGGAACATCAAAAGAAGCCTTTGGGAGTTCTTCAAATCCAAACTTATTCTCATACTTGAATATCCCCAATATATTAATCTTTGTACTACTTATTACATTCTTCGCTTCTGCCATTGTTATCCTCCATATCTATTTAATTAAGAATATATCCTCCAAACCCCTCATAATCAAACCTATTCCAGTACCATCGCCAAAAATACTTAGTTATCCTATTCTGTGGATATTGATAATAGATCTGCTCATAATCTACCTTCCAACCAGCATAAGTAAAAAGTTGTTTCCAGTCTTTCGGGCTTAATTCAAAAATATGTATATCTTCTGGAGTCAAATCTCCTTCTTTCCCTTTGCTTGTTTTCTCTATACCAACCCTGCTTTTCCTGACATGCGGTACAGTAATAATCAGGGCTTTCGGGTTTATATCCTCTTTTATTTTCTTAAGCACCGTGCCGGGATTATTCAGATGCTCCAAGGTTTCAAACATATATACGTAATCAGCATCTTTAAAATTACTATCTTTAAAATCTCCTTTTTCTATATTATACTTTACTGCCCTAAAACCCTTTTCCGTTATTTTCTTTATAGCATTTTCATCTATATTAACACCTACATCATACCATCGAGGAGATTGGGTTCCTATTACCGCTCTTCTTGTATAAAATAAATGCTGACCACTACTATCTCCTAAATCTACTATCTTTTCTTGTATACTAGATTCAGTATTTATTCCTATACCTATCAGCTTAATTTGGAAAGCATGTAAAGCTCTTACCTTACGAGCTATATAATCAGTATCTATTTTAAAGCTCCCATAATGATCTGTTATGTCGGCATTTAAACCAGTTATAGTTCCAAGATAACCATCTAAATTTTGTTGTATAATAGCTTTATGTATAGAGCTGATTCTAAACCTATTATACCACTCTTTTATAAATTTAATCTTTTTTAAGATTTGTTTCATTCTATCAGCTCTCTTTGGTTACAAAATATACTTCCATATTCCGGAATTATTTTATACCAACCAATAGGTGGAGGGTACAAACTATCTTCAGAAACGTCTAACCCTAATGCCATTAACTTTGCTTGTTCTTTATTACAACCATCCAACAAAGCAGCATCATATATAAATCTCTTATCCCCCTCAGCCATATCTAACTCTATAGATCTTTCTGCCGCATTTCCTGATACAAAAATATGTGATTCATCTAAATAACTTTTTAAATTAATAGGAGTCAATATAGAAAACTCATGAGGAAATATTCTTATCTCATTATCTTTATATACTATCTTCCTTACTCCTGCCCAATGAGGTTCTTTATTCCCTTTCCATAAACTACTATGATATGTTCTGTCAGAATGTCTATATTTCAAAGGAAAAACGGTAAACCTTTTTCTAAGTTTAGAATTTTTACCTATCTCTACAATTCGTCTAAACTGACTTTCTGCACATTTTTTATCGGGCCAAGATATAGCCCAATGAATAGACATTTTAGGTGGTGAAGGATTAGTCAATAATTTCTCTGTTAACATTATCCACATAATTTATTTTCTCCTCTACTCTATATCTATTATATACTATTTTGTTTGATTATTAAACCTATAATTTAAGTCCATAAGCTTCCTCTAACATCTATAAGCCTATGTAAATTCTTCTGGTCTTCTTCATACCATACAACCTCAAGTCTGTTGCTCTCTTTACAGACTTCATTCCATTCTCTGTATTTAGGATTATCGCTAAAATCGATCATACGAGAGTACTTAACACCTTTCACCTCTACAGGTTCAAAAAACGTGGGTGGAGAAAGTAAACCATCATTCATTATAGGATCTACCCGTTTTGGTCTTACATTAGTCCACCAGTCATATAGATATTGTAATTTCTTTTCACCTTCCATCTGACTCACTATAGTTTCAAGTTCCTCCTTGCAACTGGTATCTTTTAAATCATCTTCTGTCAACCATCTCGGCTCTTCCTGTTCTATATAGTCCACCAATATCTGAAAACAGGCATGAAGTAGAATATGATCCCTGTCACAGTAACCTTTTTTTAACGTCCTAATTTCCAGTCTTTTCATTTATCTATCCTTCAAAATATCCCCTAATATATTGTATGTTAACAGGTTTATAATCATTGACATCAACGCCGGCATTATATACATTATTGGAGAAATGAAACACCCTATGGACATGACTACAAATCCATCTTTCTCCAAACTTAACATTGGCTATACTCGGATCATGAATGCAATGAAACTCTTCCACCTTAAGATAGGTATGTACTGTAGCTATGCCCAAATCTATATAGGTAAAAGGGTCCAGTCGATCATGGTTACCCAATATCAGATGAAGTTCCCCGTTCAATTTCTTGATTATATTCTCTAAGTACTGACGCCTATTATTGGAGGCTAAACTCAAGTCTCCCAATATATAAACAGTATCGTCAGGTTCGACTACGCTATTATGATTCCTTATTAAGCCCTCATCATGCTCAACTATATTAGCAAAAGGTCTATCACAAAAGGTTATTATATTCCTTTTCGCAGTGGTGTAATGCCCATAATGAGGGCAACCGGTAAAGTAGATCACCTACTCATACCTTTTTTTATTATCTTTCTCATCAAAAGAAGCTCCTCTAATGCTTCTATTATAGCTGGAAAATGAATCATTAAAGGAATTATTATACTTCCTGACACAAGTTCTTTATCAATAGCTTTTTTAGCTTCTTCAATCTCTTCATCACACCTCGGCTGTCCCGATTTATCCACAACTTCCATTATTATAATTACCCTTTCTTATAATTCTTTTTTAATTGTTTATATAAGGCTTTTCTGCCACTACAATATATCTTACCAGTGCCATCCTGTCTATATACTACGTTCCTATAAGAAAAGTTATCACCATAAATCTGTCTTCTCAATCTTTTAGCTACCGTACCTCTCATTAGTACAATATCCTTTCCACCTCGTCCCTAAACTCGCAAAGCTCCACCAATTCATCAGGAACACAGCTATGAAAATGATCGGGACCGGGCATATCCTTATCCATAGTAAAATGTTTTTCTATCACCCTTGCTCCCAGACTCATGGCAGTTTTGCAAGCTGTCAACCCAACAGTATGGTCACTGTAACCTTGAAACTCACTCTCAAATATACTATAAGCAACAGGTATGGTGATAGTCATGTCTACGTAATCCAATTGCCTACCGCTTTCATGCATAAAACAGATATCTTCCAATTCAGTGGGATACTTACTTATACAGAACATCTTGGTCAAACTTATATCCTTCCTTCTTCTTTCCAGATCCTTATACCAGACCTTTATGATAGCTGGTAATTCCTCCTCTTTAAAAAATCCATAACTAAGAATCACAGGCTTACCGGTTTTAGCCATAGCCTCAGCAAGCTCCTCATCATAAATGCTCTTACTTCCTATTTTGTATACTTTCATTTCTATATCTTCACACCACTGCACCCTCTCGGCATCAAATACAGAAGCGAGAAAATCAATCTTTCTCTTATCGCATTCCTCCTTAAGCTCAAATAACTGCCTCCGGGTTATCCTACTCTGTATAAGTACGTCTTTCCACTTGTGTTCCTCTATGTCGGTTCTCTTAAGAGGGTCATACAACTGAAACTTAACGATGTCAGCCTTTGCCTTAGATGCTACCGCTATCATCTCCTTAGCAAGTTCCATATCACCATTCGCATTGATCCCTATTTCTGCTATTATGTTTATTTTATTCAATAACTATCTCCTCCCTTAGCAAGTGTTATATTTAAAGTTTGATTATCAATGCCACCATCATACCAAATAGTATATCTGTCGTTCCAAGGCAGTTGATCACCCGTACTATACTTATAAGGATAATACCAACGATAAGGATATGGAGAAGGTAGGTATTCTTTTACTTTTTCTATAATGGTTTCTTTTTCAAATAACTCTCCTAGTACATCGTAAAGTTTTCTTGCTTCTTGTAGCGATAATTCTAAATCAATCTTTTCCAATTTAATTTTCAATCCTGTAATTTCTACTCTTTTATCCTTATTTGACATCTTTCCTCCTTCTATTTCCTTTCCAAAGCGGACAAGCCTTTCTCGTACCAGGGTACTCATATAGGCTTGGTCCTTTATAGCTAGCCGGTAGAATTGGAGCTGGCCATAGACATTTACCCATTAATTTCTTGTTATTATTGAAATTCATTACCGAAGGCTTAATCCATTTCCAATTTGGTTCATATTCACATCCTGTACATGGTCCTGTTGCCATTTTATTTTTTTCTCCTTTATTTTTATCTATGTAATTTTACTCCTCTTCTCATTCTCTTATTTACAGCTTTATGTCTCCTGTACCTCAACCAACAATACTTAACAGATCGTATAAACTTAAAATAGTAATAACCGCCGAAATATAAACCAAGACAAAATAGGAAAAAACCAAAGAAAAGCAATTCCCAAATATTCCAATTATTAAAATTCATTTGCTATCCCCTTTTTCTCCTTTTATAAATATATAATTTTGCTCGATTCTTTATACCCACTCTTTTAGCTTTCTTCAGGCTCAACATAAATATATCCACTTGATTCTTTTTTCTTTTGTGCATCCTGTCGTTAAAGGAATAAATACCCGAATATCTCTTATCAGTAAAACAGTCAAGATATATCCTATCACCTTCTTTAAGTTTATATTTCTTCTCTAAATCC
>SDBT01013077.1_pt1 | contig 13318 bp, 7 predicted proteins | sample 2277101 | NCBI WGS metagenome assembly SDBT01 (sample SAMN10404973, study PRJNA504765) | marine sediment metagenome | isolation source: marine sediment core GS10_PC15, 103 cmbsf | place: Arctic Ocean: Southern Knipovich Ridge | collected 2010 | reverse complement strand
CACTGCCCGGATAACATCTTCATTGGAATATCGCCTGGCCAGGACCTCCTCGCGGATGCGCTGCGAGCCGGACTCGATGCCGATGTTGATAAATGTAAAGTTGGCCCTTTTCATCTGGCGAAAGACTTCGGCGAAATCGCCACCGGGTGTAATCCGCAGATTAGCTCCGAATGCTATTGGCTCGCTGCGGTCTGCATTGAACTGAGCTAACCCGTCGCATAGTTCGCTCAGCCAGGGCCGGTCCAGGCCAATCGTCTCGACCTCAAGATATAACTCATCCAAACCGGGCCATTGCTTCGTCAATTGATCTATCTCATCAAGAATCGAGCTAACTGACCGCAGGCGGACATATTTTCCAGGCGCAAGTTGTTTGATCCGATGATTACAGCAGTACGTACACTCAAACGGGCAGCCCCTACCCAAAAGCACGGCAAAGCGAGGCCTCGGAGGTAAGTCGATCCAATCCAGCCAGATATCCCTGTCGGGCAAGGGCAGGCTGTTCAGGTCTTCCATAAAAGGCCGGGGGGCGTTCTTTTGCACCTGGCCGTTACGTTTGATCCACAGGTTAGCAATCCCGTCGGGAGTATCGCCTCTTGCCAGCGACTCAACCAACTCCAGCACCGGGTATTCGCCTTCACCAATACAGATCGCATCGAAAGGCCCGTCGATTGCTTCGTCCGGGTTCAACGAGGGGGCGGGTCCGCCGATCAGGTTGAAAGCGGCCGGGGCAATCCGGCGGGCATAGTCGGCCAGTGAACTGATAAAATCATACTGCGTGCCGACGGATGTGTAGGCGATCAGATCAGGTTTAAATTCGGTGATCGCCCTTTTGAAAAGCTTCCTGCCTGCTCGACTGAAGTATCTGCTTGCAACGACCAATTGCGTCGCGTGGCCATGGGCTTTGAGGCCGGCCGAGATGTAGGAGATACCCAATTGCATCTGCTCTGCGTATTCCAGCGGCTTACGCGGCGAGACGATGTGATCCTGAGTGTAGACGAAAAGGACATTCATAGGTTCTATTCCCACATCCAGCATACCCATTGCGAAGATGCCGGACAATGCCCATCGGCCGCCAATTAAAGATTACCGGATGCGCCTCAGTATAAAAAAACACCAAGAGACCGTCTCCGGCATCTTGGTGCTAAACACGAAGGGTATGTGAAATCTGTCCGCGTCTTTAAGGCCTTGAGTTTTTACGCTGCGTATGCAATGGCTTTTCCGAGACCACCCCATGCCCCCGCAGAGGTAGTGTCGAATTCTAAACCAACACGATAGTCATCACCATCCTGATGACACTGAACTATCGTGGCATAAACGCTGCGATATCCATTATCACTATCCGTGGGAAGTGAAAGGATAATTCGCTGGCCTCGGCGGAATAAACGGTCCGCTGTCGCCCCCATACCGCTTCGTGAAATATCTATCATTTGGAGGCTGTCGACGACATCGCCACCGTCAGGATCCAATCGCACGGAAAGGATCGATACATCACGAGACGTTCTTGAATGCCGACGACGTTCCATTCCTGGCTCTGCTTCATATGCCATAGCTCTTGCTCCTAAATTCTCCAACTAGAGTCAAAATCGGCTTGGCAAGCAGGCCACTTAATTAGTACTAATAATTTTTGCGTAACCAGCCTATCTTACCTATAATAACCCTCATGCATAATGAAGCAGAACACAACGCCCTAGCCGTACTCATAGGGGCCGGGCCGGGGGACATATCCTTGGTAAGCCAGGCCGCAAAAGAGTGGATAAGACTAGCTAATACAATCCTTTACGATAGGCTATCCCCGCCGCAGTTATTGGCTCTGGCTGGGGCAGGTACAGAGCTTATTGACGTTGGAAAGGCTCCCGGAGCCCATGCGATGGACCAGGAGCAGATCAACCAACTTTTAGTAAAAAAATGTCAAAAGGGTGGGATTGTTGTCAGATTAAAGGGCGGAGACCCGCTCATATTCGGCCGCGGGGGCGAGGAGGCCGACGCACTTGTCGCCGCTGGAATTGCATTTCGGATCGTCCCGGGCATTACCGCCGCGCAGGCCGCTGCCTCTTATGCAGGCATTCCGCTGACCGACCGCCGGGCCGCGTCGTCGGTTGCCTTCGTTACGGGCCACGAAAAAACCGACAAGGCCGTCTCTGCGATAAACTACGAGGCCCTTGTGGGTATCGACACTGTCGTCTTCTACATGGGCATGGGCAATCTTGCACAAATCGCCTCCAAGCTGGTCGAAGCGGGACGGGCGCCCAGCACGCCGGCCGGGATTGTTTATCGCGCATCGACCCCGCAGCAAAAAACTCTGGTCGCAACGTTGGAGACGCTTGCAGACAAAGCTGGCGAGGCTCAGATGAAATCGCCGTCGCTTGTGATCGTCGGCGAGGTAGTAAAGATGCACGAGCGGCTGGGATGGTTCGAGAAGCTGCCGATGTTCGGCAAGACCGTGCTGGTAACCAGACCGACCGATCAGGCCTCCGAACTGGGCCGGCTGTTATCAGCCCAAGGAGCGGATGTTGTCTCGGCACCTGCTATCGAGATCACCAGGCCGAAAAACTTTGACGAACTCGACTCGGCCATCGCGAATCTTGATCGGTTCGACTGGCTGGTATTAACAAGTGCCAATGGCGTGCGAGGTTTTTTCGACAGGCTGGCGGAGCTTTCCCTCGATGCCAGGGCATTGGGTTCGATCAAAATCGCCGTTACCGGCCCTTCGACAGCAACTGCTCTGGGATACTTTTTCCTCAAACCGGACCTGACGGCCGACCCGCACACAGCCGCATCCCTGGCTGATGCCATGATCGCCGGCGGCGCTGAAGGCAAGAAGCTGCTTCTAGCGCGGGCCGATATCGCCAAGAGCGACCTGCCCGATGCTCTCCGATCGGCCGGAGCTGAAGTTACCGAAGTAAATGCCTACTGTACTGGCAGGCCAGAGAAACTCCCCCCGCAGGCTCTTGAGGCCATTCAAGACGGGCGGGTCGATTGGATAACCTTTACTTCAGCTTCAACGGTCGAAAACTTTCTCGCCCTCACCGCCCAGGCGCGGGTAGAACTTTCCGGAATTAAGCTCGCTGCAATCGGCCCGGTAACTGCTGCGGCCCTTGAAAGCTTCGGCCTGAAAGCTGACGTCACGGCCGAGCCTCACACCGCGGCGGGTCTGGGAAAAGCGAGCCTACATTTTTCTAAGTAATTTCTACGCACCACTGCTGAGCTGCGAAACAAGTTATCACTAAAATATTTCTATGTATCTTCTAAGTAATTTCTAGGTTTTCTTCCGCCATCGGTCGTTGATTCCGGGCCGATCAGTCCGTAGTATTTGTCTCTTCTGATAAGCTTAGTCCTTGGAGTTTTGATATGGGCATGACCATAACCGAGAAAATCCTCGCCGCACACGCCGGCAAGGATAACGTCGTACCTGGCGAAAACATCTGGTGCAACATCGACGTCCTGATGACGCACGACGTATGTGGGCCGGGAACGATAGGTATTTTCGATGAGCAGTTCGGCCCAGACGCCGACGTCTTCGACAAAGAAAACGTCGTGATCATTCCGGATCACTACATCTTCACGGCCGACACCAAGGCGCACCGCAACATCCAGATCCTCAGAGATTTCGTTGCGAAAAAAGGCATTGTTCATTTCTACGACGCCGACTTTGTCGCACCGGACCAGCAGGGAATCCCCTGTGCGTATGAAGATCCCGAGGCGACAAACTATGAAGGCGTATGCCATGTTTCGCTGCCGGAAAGGGGCCACACCCGGCCGGGCGAACTGCTGCTGGGGACCGACAGCCACACCTGCACGCACGGAGCGTTCGGCGAGTTCGCATCTGGTATCGGCAACACAGACGCCGCTTACGTTATGGGCACCGGCACGCTCTGGCTGAAGGTTCCACCTTCGTTAAAGTTTGTCGTAGATGGCGAACTGCCAGGCCATGTGATGGGCAAGGATATTATCCTCCACGCGATTGGCGAAATCGGCGCCGACGGTGCGACGTACTGCGCGATGGAATTCACCGGTAGCGCGATTTCGGCTCTTGGCATGGACGAGCGGATGACAATCTGCAACATGGCCATCGAAGCCGGCGGCAAAAACGGCATCATCGCAGCCGACGAAGTAACAGTAAAGTACGTCCAGGCACGCACCGACAAGCCGTTTACGATTTACGAGTCGGACGAAGACGCCGAATATGAATCGGTAATCAATATCAACGCCGAGACGCTCGAAGCGACCGTGGCATGTCCGCACTCGCCTGGCAATCGTGCACTTGCTCGCGAACTTGGTGATGTAAAAATCGACCGCTCTTACATCGGCTCATGCACAGGCGGTAAGATTACCGACTTCATCGCCGCTGCCCGTGTGCTGATAGGGAGAAAAGTTGCGGTCGAGACATTCATCGTACCTGCGACAACCGCAGTCGATATCCAACTTGATAAGCAGTTCGTTGACGATAAGACCCTGCGGGAAATCTTCACAGAAGCCGGTTGCAAGATCGGACCTGCCAGTTGTGCGGCATGTCTGGGCGGCCCTGTAGACACCTTCGGCAGGGCCAACGAACCACTGACTGTCGTATCGACGACTAACCGAAACTTCCCCGGCAGGATGGGCCACAAAGAGGCCCAAATTTACCTGGCGAGCCCGCTGACCGCAGCAGCAAGTGCGATCACCGGAAGGATAACCGATCCTAGAAACTTTTTTGACGGCAGTAAACCCGTCGGCCGCGTAAGTTAATTTTTTTGAAGTAGTGAACCATCAGCAGTTTATTAAAGCTTTAAGCTAACAGGAGATACCCCAAGTGAGCGAGCAACTGGCATACGCATTAATTACCCCTTATAGCCTCTACAAAAGTCGCACCGGCGGAATTATATCCCGCCTGCTGGCCCATGCTCATCTGGAGTTCGTCGGGGCCCGTATGTTCGTTTTGTCCGACGAGTTTGTCGACGCCTACAAGAAAATCATCTGCACCGAAGGGATGGACCCGGCCATCGCTACAGCGTGGCAGAATTACCTGGACCAGTCACTCCGCCAGGATAATCCGTGGGGCTATCTCCCCAGATGCATGCTGATGCTGTTTAAGGGAAACGAAGCCGTCCGGCACCTTAAAGAAGATGTAATTGGCGGATTTTCCGAACATCCCGAAGGCGAGACTATCCGCGGAACGTATGGAGATTTTATCCGCGACGAGCAAGGCCAGATCCATTACTTCGAGCCGGCTGTAATTACCTGCCCCGACCCCAAAAGTAACGATGAGCATTTGAAGCTCTTCGCTAAGCACGCAGCCTCCGACGGCGGCGTGCTTGAAGGCCGGATTAAATACGAAAACGACGACGCGCAGGTCTCGCTGGTAATGCTCAAGCCTGATAACTTTGAACGGCGAAGCCGCAGGCCCGGCAATATCATCGATACCTTCAGCCTGACCGGTTTGAGAATCGTCGGTGCAAAGCTTTTCAATATGACCGTCGCTCAGGGCGAGCAGTTCTACGGCCCGCTCAAAGATATTTTCGTTTCCAAGCTCAAGGGTAATGTCACCCGGGTCGTCCTCGATCGATTGGAAAATTCGTTTAGTTTTGAGTTCACCGAAGCCGATGCCCAAGTCATGGGCGACCATCTCGCCGAGCGTAACGCTTCCACCGAATTCAACAAGATTATCGAATACATGACAGGTGTAAACCCCGCCGACATTTCAGACCCAGAAGAGAAAACCATTGCCAGCAAGACCAAGTGCCTGGCCCTGCTATATGAAGGCCCCAACGCCATCGAGAAAATCCGTAACGCACTTGGCTCGACCGATCCGACTAAGGCCGAGCCGGGAACTGTCCGAAGTGATTTCGGAAGTGATTTGATGAGAAATGGCGCGCATGCTTCCGACGCCCCGGAAAACGCCATACGCGAACGTAACATCATCGGCTTGACTGAAGACGAAGGCGACCAGCCTGATATTGTCGTCCTGATAAATAAGTATCTGGATCGGAGCTGATGAGCCAGGCCGCGCTAGAAATCGAAACATTTGTCCTGGGGCCGCTCCAGACGAATACCTATTTGCTGAGATCGGGCGATGCCTCCGTCGTGGTCGATCCCGGCATGGGTCCCGATCCGCTGATTGAATATCTTCTCGACGAGCAAATCGAACCGGACAGAATTTGGCTCACTCACGGCCACGGGGACCACATCGCCGGAGTGGATGCTCTCAAGGAAGCCTTCCCCGAAATCAAGCTCTGCTGCCCCGCCGGCGAAACCGCCATGCTCGCCGACGCCAATGCCAATTTGTCGGCACCGTTTGGCTTTGACGTTACCTGCTCGAGGGCAGATCAACTCTTAGAACCCGGCACGGCCCAGATGATTGGCCAGACGGCCTGGCAGGTGTTAGATACCTCCGACCATACCAAACAGGGCGTGAGCTTCTACTGCAGCCAGTCATCCGTAGTATTAACGGGCGATGCCCTTTTCGCTTCCAGCGTAGGCCGGACCGATATACCCGGCGCCAGCATGTCTCAGCTCATAAGCAATATTAAAGATCAACTGCTGGTCCTGCCTGACGATACTCAGGTTCTTCCCGGCCACGGTCCGGCGACGACGATCGGCGTCGAGCGACGAACAAACCCGTTCATCGCCCACTGATTAAGGTGAGCAGTTTGACATTATCGCCAGAGGCCTTTATTATTTGTTAGGTTGTCCTGAGTTAGCCGTAATGGGCACGATTCATTCCTCGACAACATATCGATGATCCGTCTTATGCAATTGCCCTAACCCTTGGGGTAGATGAATAATACTGCGGAGCATCGCTGAAATTGTTAGAATAGTTTTCGCAGTAGGTAGCAGTAGCCGTAATTGATAAGGAATACCATTGGCCTCAATTCAGGTCATCCAGGGTCCGGATAAGGGTCGAAGTTACAATCTTTCCCGCTCCGAGAATATCGTCGGGAGAGAATCTGAGACGGTCGACCTTTCCGACGGGACTGTATCTCGCCAGCACGCCCAGGTGGTACGCCAGGATGGGCAATGGATGCTGGTGGATATGGGCTCGGCGAACGGCACGTTCCTAAATGGCGTGCGCATCATCAGGTCTATGCCCCTCACGCGCGGCGACCAGATCCGTTGCGGATCTACGCTGCTGATCTTCGCCGCCGGAAGCGGTTCGCCCAGCCTCGATGTTGACGAATCAGGCCAGATGGTGGATGCGGCAATCGTAGCCACCGTCAAGAGCAGTGAAGATTCGGTAATCATCCCCACCGCCGAAGCAGGCCTCCAGGCCATCGGCAACCTGAGGATTCTTTACGACCTGATTACAGAGATCGGCTCACTGTTTACGACAGACTCGCTCCTGCACAAGACGCTGGACAAAATTGTCGAAGTCATTCGGGCCGACCACGCCTACGTTCTTCTGATCGACGAGAAGGGCGCGCTTACTCCGGCAGCTTCAAAACTGGCCGATGACGGGCCGGGCGCGCAACTACCAATTTCGCGAACGATTATCTCTGAGGTAGTTTCCAAGGAAATCGGCATCCTCAGTTCGAACGCCATGTCCGACAAGCGATTCACCTCCGGCAAAAGCGTGCATGATTACGGAATTCGTTCGGCCATTTGCGTCCCGATCAAAGGCAGAGACCGGATATTAGGCGTAATCCACCTCGATTGCAGCGTCTCCGAACACACCTACACAACCGAGCAGTTGCGTTTGCTGACCGCCATTGGCTTCCAGACGGGTCTAGCTATTGAAAACGTTCGTTTGTATGAGTCGGCCATGAAGTCTGAGCGATTGGCTGCTATGGGCGAGACGGTGGCGGTACTTAGCCATCATATAAAAAACATTCTCCAGGCACTCAACGCCGGGATTGATCTTGTCGAGATGGGCCTCAAGGCCGACAACCTGACAAAGGCTCAGGACTCCTGGCCTATGGTTCAGCGCGGCCTCGGCCGAATCAACGAGCTTATCATGAACATGCTCACGTTCTCTAAAGACCGTGATCCATTGCTGGAAAATATCAATCTTAACACTGTTCTGAATGAATGCGTTGAACTGGTAAGGCCAAGAGCTAATGAACTTGGAATCACCCTGGCGACGGACTACGATCATCTGCCGCCAATACCGGGAGATTCCTCCGGCCTGAACCAGGCGTTTTTGAACCTGCTCAACAATGCCCTGGATGCTGTGGAAAATGATTCGGGGATCATCACCGTTACGACTGAATACGAACAGACGTCGAAAAACGTCATCGCATCAATTTCGGATAACGGCCACGGAATTGCCCCCCAGCTCCTCGAAGAGATTTTCACGCCCTTCTATTCAGCGAAGGGCCAAAAAGGCACCGGCCTGGGCCTGGCGGTAGCCAAGAAGATATTCGTCGAACACCACGGCACGATAGATGTGGAATCGAAAATCGACGCTGGCACTACGTTCCATGTAACGCTAAATGCTGCGGCCGAGCTTAACCCAGACCCTAACGATACGATGGCACCCGTCGCCTCATAGAGGCCCCGAGACTTTCCAGGCCGTTCCCGCTCCTCGCCGCACAGTCACAATAGCATCAAGCTAGAAGGTCCGAGGCCAGGGCATCGTTTGCGCTTCGCCTTCGATGCCAGTTACGTCCTCGCATCGCCCATTTCCGCTACACGACTGCGAAATGCAGACTAGGACTGTTCATCCGGGGACTGGGGGGTATCCGCAGCTGTCTCATCTGTTGCAGCTTCAACTACCGGGGTATCGGTGGTCGGAGATTCGCTATCTTCGGGCGACTCGTCTTCGTCGTTGATTACTACTCGTGCAATCGAGACCAGCTTATCCTTTTTCTTGAGCGTCATTATGCGCACGCCCTGAGTGGCCCGGCCGATGGTTCGCATCTCGTCTACGCCGGAGCGGACGACCATTCCACCTGAAGTAATCAGCATCAGCTCATCGGTATCGTGAATGGATTTCATGCCGACCACTTTGCCGTTGCGTGGCTCGGTGCGGATATTGATAACGCCCTTGCCGCCTCGCGTCTGGATGCGGTATTCGTCGAAGTTCGTCCGCTTGCCGAAACCGTTCTCGCAGGCGGTCAAAAGCGTGGCGGTCGGGTCGATGATGACCATATCGACAACCTCATCGCCCTTCCGCAGGGTGATACCCTTGACGCCGGCGGCGGTCCTACCCATACCCCGAACGTTGGTCTCTTCAAACCGGATCGCCATACCACCGGCCGTGCCGAGAACGATCTGATCGGCCCCGCTGGTGAGGGCAGCACCGATAACCACATCGCCTTCGTTGATGCCGGTAGCGATAATTCCGCCGCGACGCGGATTCGCATAGGCCTTGAGTGCTGTCTTTTTGATCTGTCCCCGGCGCGTGGCGGTTACCATGAATCCATTTTCGAAATCACGGACCGGCACAACCGCACATATCTTTTCGTTGGTATCCATGCCAAGGAGGTTGATGATCGCCCTGCCGCGAGCGGTTCGGGGCAAGGCCGGGATGTCGTAAACCTTCAGCCAGTGCATCCTGCCGCTATCGAGCAGAATCAACAGGTAATCGTGAGTAGATGCGATGAACAGTTCCTCGACGAAGTCGCCTTCCTTCGAGTCGCCGCCAATAACGCCCAGGCCGCCCCTGCCCTGCTTACGGTAAGTTTCAACCGGCATCCGTTTGACGTAGCCGGTATGGGTCAGCGTTACGACGACGTCTTCTTCGGCGATCAAATCCTCAATATTGAAATCACCTACACCGGCGATAAGCTCAGTGCGACGTTCATCGCCGTATTTCTCTTTCATCTCGAAAATATCTTCGCGTATCACATCAAGAAGCAGCGACTCATCATTAAGGATGGCCTCGTGGCCGTCGATTTCATCGACCAGCTTCGTATAGTCGCCCGCCAACTTCTCAGTCTCCAGCCCGGTCAGCCTCTGAAGCTGCATCGTTAAAATTGCATCGGCCTGGACGCCGGTCAAAAACTGATCGATACCCTTGACCTGCTTGAAGAAAGATTCTGGCAGGAGCTGGATAAGCGATGCCTGCTCCGCAAGACGCAACGCATGGGACATTAATCGCTCGCGTGCGGTTGGTACATCCGGCGAGGTCTTGATGAGCTCGATGATCTTATCAATGTCGGCGTTGGCGAGAATCAGCCCTTCCAGCACGTGTGCCCGCTGGCGTGCCCTACGCAGCAAAAACGCGGTCCTGCGGCGGATGACATCCTTGCGGTGATCCAGGAAACTGACGAGCATTTCCTTGAGCGTCAACGTTCTTGGTGCACGATTAATCAGTGCAATGTTGATAATGCTGAAGGTCGATTGCAGCGGGGAGTACCGGTAAAGCTGGTTGATAACCACGTCGGGCTCTTCGCCGCGACGAAGATCAATCACGATCCGCATGCCGGTACGGTCAGAGTGGTCCTGAATGTCCATTATGCCAGGGATCTTGCCCGACTTGACCAGGTCAGCCACGCGCTCGATGATCGTGGTCTTGAGAACCTGGTAGGGAATCTCGGTAACTATGATCTGATGTTTCTTGCCCTTGGCGGCTTCTTCGACGTGCAACTTACCGCGGACGAGAATCTTGCCCCTGCCGGTATGATAGCCGTCGAGAATTCCCCTGATGCCGCATATCTGTCCGCCGGTGGGGAAATCAGGCCCTTTAACGAACTTCATAAGGTCGTCAACCGTAGCGTCGGGATTATCCAGCAGGTGCACCAGTCCGTCGCAAACTTCCCTCAGGTTGTGGGGTGGGAGGCTGGTAGCCATGCCGACTGCGATTCCCTGCCCGCCATTCACGAGCAAATTCGGGAACTTCGCCGGCAGGACGGTCGGCTCGGTGCGAGTATCATCGTAGTTGGGCTGCTTGTCGACCGTATCGAGATTAATATCTGCCATCATCTCGGAGGCATGGGCAGTCAGTCTCGCTTCGGTATAACGCATCGCAGCGGGAGGATCGCCATCTATCGAACCGAAGTTTCCCTGCGGATCGACCATACAGTAACGCAACGACCAGGGCTGACCCATTCGAACCATCGTAGGATAAACAACACCCTCGCCGTGGGGGTGGTAGTTACCGGAAGTGTCGCCGGCGATTTTTGCGCTCTTACGATGCTTGGATCGGGGCCCGAGGTTCAGGTCGTTCATCGCAACGAGAATGCGCCGCTGCGAAGGCTTCAACCCGTCGCGGACATCAGGCAGTGCACGATCCATGATCGTACTCATCGCATAGGTCAAATAGCTCTCTCGCATCTCCTGTTCGATGGGAAGATCGCGAATGGAGAGATCTTTAACGGGAACTACCGAAGCAGCCTGGGCCGGAGCCGAGGCCGAATCATCGGCATCTTCGGGGATGTCGTTGGTGGGATTGTCTTCCGTGACCACTATCAAGCCTCTCTGATCTGAAAATCAACATCTGGCCGCTCAATCAAGCAGATAAAGCCCAATCACACGACCAGAAAAATATCCTAGGTCCAGGGGGTAATTATCTCATAAACACGGGGAAATGTACAGCTTCACCAATCAGTTTGAACCGGTCACACGGCCTCGTTTTCGGGAGTTTTCTCGCCGGAACGAATAACCTCGCGAACTGCATAAGTCCTCGCCGGCGATGACTCAAAATATATCCTCATCATCAACTCGCCTATCAGGCCCGTCGCCAGCATAAGCATGGCCGTAATGACAAGCATAAAACCCACCGCCATCAGAGGCCCATGCGCGGCGAAGAGGCTAAAGTTGTTCCACTGAATGAGCTTGCGGATGAGGCCGTAACCGAGAATGCCGCCACCAGAGAAGCCCAGAACCATGCCCCACTTGCCGAAAAAATGCAGAGGACGCGTAAGGTACTCGCTGATAAATCTGACTGTGATGATATCCAGCGCAACTCGGAACGTCCTGGAGATGCCGTAATTACTCTTACCTGTACGGCGGCGAACATTTTTGATGGGCACTTCACAGATTTTCGCACCGAGGCGAGCGCAAATAGCCGGGATGAATCTGTGCATATCGCCATAGAGCCTGACATCGGCGAGCACCTGCCGGCGATAGGCCTTGAAGGTCGTGCCGAAATCATGGAGATCGACGCCGGAAACCTTCGCCAGCAGCCAGTTGGCAATACGCGAAGGTAGCCGTCGCATTATAAAGTTATCGCCCCGCCTCACTCGCCAGCCGCTTGCTATATCGTATCCCTCATTAATTTTTTCGATGAATAGCGGGATCTCATACGGGTCGTGCTGCAAGTCGCCATCCATCGCAATTATTACTTCGCCGCGACAGTAATCGAAACCTGCCTGCAAAGCCGTCGTCTGGCCGAAATTCCTGCGAAGGTCTACAAACACTACATGCTGATCTTCGCGGGCAATCTGAGCTGTAAGCTCGGCCGTGCCGTCAGAGCTACCGTCGTTGACAAAAACCAACTCATACGACTTGTCGAGTTTCGACATAACCCGGCTCAATCGCCGGTGCAACTCGCAGACGATATCACACTCGTTGTAAAGAGGGACGACAATGCTGTAGGCCAATTCCGACTGGCCGCTATTTGCATATGAGGGCTGAATAGTCAATTAACTGAATCCCTTCTTCGTCGAAGGCCTGGCGAACTCGCTGATCGCATAGCGATTCAAGCTCGGCCCTGCGACTTTCCCGCAGCCGGGTAACTGAAAGATCCACGTCCTCAGCGTAACCCGGATGCGTCATTATCTCGATAACACCTGGCCTGATACGACGAGCAGCTTCAATTAAAAACTGCGTATCTATCAAGCCTGTATGGGCAACACCCCAGGTTCCGTCTGTCGCCAGCACACCCGGTGCAAGCAACCTACAACTGGCGCCCAGCAAATTCAGCAGCCGGCGGGTTCTGACCTGCTTAGCAGGACACTGTGGCCAGTTACCACTGGGCAGAACCTCTCGATGCCGCCTGAGTAACGCAATATCATACCGTTTCGCCAGCTTGACTACACCAATGAAAATCGGCCAGTATGCATGGACATGGCGATGGCTATCTATGTGCGTTGGCGTAACTCCTTGGGCCAGAACCCATTGGATTTGAGCTTCACACTCAGCCAATATAGCCTTAATCAATCGTGGCCGCGTAAGCGTAGCTAAAACCAGCTTATTGGTGGTCCAGTTCATCAAACCGTCGGGGCCTGCTAAAGCCTTGCCTGCCTCGCTCAGGGGCGGGCCCTGGGTTACGTTAAGATGTATACCAACTGCCAGCGACGGCACCTCAGCAAGTCGGCCGACAGCCTCGCCGGCTGCGGGCATATTTGCGGCGATGGTCGTAGAGGTTAAGATACCATCGCGATGGGCCTTGATGATCCCGTCGGTAATCCCGGGCGAGAACCCGAAATCATCGGCGTTGACGATAATTCGCTTTTGCTTG
>SDBT01013076.1_pt1 | contig 13318 bp, 8 predicted proteins | sample 2277101 | NCBI WGS metagenome assembly SDBT01 (sample SAMN10404973, study PRJNA504765) | marine sediment metagenome | isolation source: marine sediment core GS10_PC15, 103 cmbsf | place: Arctic Ocean: Southern Knipovich Ridge | collected 2010 | reverse complement strand
AAACCCCACACCGGGAACTGGTCCAAAGCGCAAAACCTTTCGGGGGTATGGGGGATGTCCCCCAGGAAATACAGCCTTCAGACTGCTGCCCCGAAGCTACCGAGACGTTGTTTACTGTCCACTTTTCGTGGGGAAGACCATTCGGCCGTCCGGGGGAATCCCTCAATCCGACGGCGGTTCCTTGTGCTTCCAGCCGTCGACAACGACGCGTAGGCGGCGACGTAGCTTGGCGAGCTTGTTGGACTGGAATAGCGTCTTGGTCTCGTCGAGCACGGCAAGGGCTTCGGTCAGCACATCACACGCCGTATCCAATTGGGCGGATGTCGCCGATTCGCCTTTCGCCGTCTTGGGGGAATTCTCGGCCACGCCGTCGGTCAACGTGGCAAAACGAACGAGCAGATCGGCGACGTTCTTAACGTTCAGATTGACGATAGCGTTTATCTGTTCGTCGCCCTTCTCGTCGGAGGACTCTTCGAGCAACACCTCGGTGGCGTCGAGCGACTCTTGCCACTGGTCGAGTTGCCGCCGCGCATCCTGGATGTTGTGTAAGATCCGCGATCGGTGAACACATCGCTGGACGAGCAAGAGCAGTTCGTCAAAGTTCAACGGTTTGACGAGATAGCCCGAGACGGGCAGATTGATCGAGTCGACGGCCGTCTCGACCGAGGGATACCCGGTGACGAGGATAACGGGGGTCCCCCGGGCCAGGGCCCTTGTTTGCTTGGCCAGCATGAGATCGGCATTCCCCGGCATTTTGATGTCGGAGATCACCAGGTCATAATGTTGACCTTTGAGCAATTCGACGGCCTCGTTTGCATCGGCCGCCACATCGCAGTCGTAACCGCGCAATTGCAGCAGATCGGCGGTTGATTTGCGAAAAGTTTCTTCATCGTCGGCGATCAGGATTCGACCTTCACCTACCATGGGACCTATCCTTCGGGGGTTTTCTTTAGCGGCAAGACAAACCGGAACAGACATCCGCCTTCCGGCGGCGATTCAAATTCAAGCACGGCGCCGAGCGATTCGGCGATCCCACGGCAGATCGAAAGGCCAAGGCCCAATCCACCGCCGCCCCCCGCCTCTTTGGTGGTGAAAAACGGCTCGAAGACACGCGAGCGATGCTCCTCGGCGATGCCCTGGCCTTGATCCGAGACCGTTATCTGCAAGGCATGGTCGGATTGCGTGGCCGATATCGTGACGGTTCCATTCGTCGGCGAGGCCTCGGCCGCGTTGGCGAGTAAGTTGTAGAGGATCTGGCGCAGCGCGCTCTCGGGCAGTCGAACGTTGCTGGCCGGCTCGGCGATGTCTATTTCGACGGAAATCCGATGCTTGCGAACGACCGGATCGAGCATGGCGACCACTTCGCGGACTGTCGCATTGACCGAGACGAAAGTCGCCAGATGGTGCAAGGGCCGATGCAGATCGATCATCTGGCCGACAATCTTGGCGATCCGATCGATCTCCTTATAGATCAGCCCGAAGTATTCGAACGTCGGCAGATCGGGAGGCACTGTTTCCTGGAGCACTCGGAAAGCGTTGCGAATTCCTGCCAGAGGGTTGTTGATTTCGTGGGCCACTCGGGCGGCCATTCGGCCCGTGGCGGCCAGCTTCTCGTTCTCTGCCAGTAGCTTCTGGCTGTTTCGCAGGTCGGCGGTGCGACTGTCGACGAGTTCTTCGAGGTGGTCGCGGTGTCTGGCCAACTCGCCTTCTGCATCCTTGCGTCGCGTGATGTCTTGGACGATGCCGTACATGCGGATGGGGTCGCCTCGATCGTCTCGAGTGACGCTGCCAACATCCGAAATCCAATGGACGGTTCCGTCGGGCCAGACAATGCGATGCTCGATGTCGTATGGCTTCCTCCCCTCGACCGCATCCTCGACGGCGTCAACAACGAGCTGCCGGTCGTCCGGGTGAATACACTCCAGGAAGGCGTCGTAGGTGGCGGCGAACCGGCCCGGGGGAAGTCCGAACATCGGTTCAAACCGGTCCGACCACTTAAGCTCACCGGTGACGATGTCCCAATCCCAACTGCCGATGTTGGCAGCCCGCTGTGCCAGGATGTAGCGTTTCTCGCTTCGTCGCAGCGCCTCTTCGACCCGTTTCCGATCCGTGACGTCGCGGCCAATGGCGGAGGCCTCCACGACGGCTCCGGAACGGTCGTACTTGAAGTTCGCGGTCCAGATCAGGTGGCGAACCTCGCCGGCGCGGCTGACCTGACGATTGTCGATGCTGCCGCTGGCACGCCGGTTCCGAATGCAGGAATCAAACCATTGCCGAGTTCGTTCGCGATCGTCCGGATGAACGAAGTCGAAGGCCGATACCCCGATGCACTCGTCGGGCTCCATGCCATAGACATCCTTGGCCGCGTGATTGACGAAGATGAATCGGCCGGCGGCGTCCACCTGCGTAACCAGATTACTGGTCCCTTCGATGAGCTGGCGATAATGCTCCTCGCTCAGCTTGCGTTTGGTGATATCGCGAGCTGTGACGACAAGACACGCATCGTCACCGCGCTCGGGTAGCGGCGTCGCCACCGATTCGAAGAGAACAATGGTGCCGTCGGCATGCTGATACTGCGTCTCGTAAGGCTGGGACTCTCCCGTGCGGATCGCCGTCTCCAGATGCTCCCGGACTCGTGCTTGGTCTCGCTTTTCGACAAAGATGTAAAGCGGTTGGCCGATCAGGTCCTCTCGCGATAGGCCCGGTTCGGTGTGGTTGATGTACTGAACGCGGAACTCCCGATCCAGAACCAAGAAATAGTCGGGCGACTTCTCGATAATCGCTTGAAGCGTCGCTTGACTCCAATGGAGCGAATCGGCCCGCTTCCGTCGGAGGACTCCGACGGATTCCGCTTTGTCCGACCGGACCAACTTTGTCGGCTTGTTGCCCATAGCGCCTACCCTCAAGGGCAATCCCACGCCATCGGGCGCAGGAGTGAACACACACGGGGGGACTCTACCACGCGAGCGGGGGCCATGCAACACCGTGGAAGTGATCGGCAAATGATCGTGACCGCCAGGCTCAAGGTCCCGAGCCACAGGTGACTCGGGCTTGGTCGGCCGAATTGGAAACCGCCTCGCCACTCAACCATCCCGCCGCCGGGGGGTAATGGCCGTAGAATCGCTTGATGTAGTGACGGTGCCAGCGTGAAGGGCAATGGGGACGCCACCCCCCCCTTGTGAGTATCTCTCGGGAGATCCGCCAATTGCCTACGTCGCAAAGAATTGCGTCGGACCGCTTCAGTCGGGCAATCTCGACCAGCACGTCGATGGCCCGAATGACGGTCCTTATTTGCGTTTGCCTCGACGACACTAAATACTTTAGTGCCAAGAAGTTAGAGTGCCAAAGCGGCTGATTGTAGTAGAGCCGGACTCGATCGCCGGCTTGATGGGCATGGCAGAACCCCCCACAAAGAAGTATCTCTGGCGCCGAGATGAGCTTTGGATAGGGCCGCAATACAATCTGGTTGAGTTGCCCGTCCGCTATTTCGATCACCCCATATCTCCGACAGCGCAGGGGCTCGCTTCCCTGGAGGATGTCAGTGACGGTCTCGAACAGCGGCGGCATGGCGGTTACTTTCTTCCCAGGTTTTGTCGGAAAACGGTAGCTACGCTCGCCAGAGCGTGGTCGGCGGGGAGGCAATCTTTCGGAGAAAGCGGCCTTGCTCCCCCCCGTTAGATCGGCTACTATCCGCCCCGATATCCATCCAGAAACTCGATTAGGAGACGCCCATTATGCGACGGCTCGCCGGTCCGCCGCTCTATCGATCGTTTGTCGTGATGGCCGCTGCAACGCTGCTGGGTGGCTGTGCCGAGAATTCGTTGGCGCTGAAGAGTCAACTGAGCCAGGTCCAACAGAGCCAACAGGCGATGTCGAGCCAGAATCAGCAGCTCGAAGGTCGAGTCAGTGGACTTTCCGACGACAACCAGGAACTCGTGTCCGAACTGGGGCAAACACGGCGCCAGGCCAAAGCGGCCGAAGACCAATTGGTGGCCGTGAAGGGTCAGCTCCGCACCGCCCTGAGCCAACTGGGGAATGTTCGCGCGGAGAAGCAGAATCGCGACAAGCAGGTTCAGGCCCTGACCGCTTCGATGCGGCGACAGGGTGGAACGTCGATCCGCCCGAACAGCAGTCTCTCGCAGACGCTTCCGACCATTTCTCCCGCCGACGGCTATGCCCGATCCGACGGCGATGTGATTCGCGTGGCCCTGTTCGGCAGCCGGCTGTTTGAGGCCGACGGTATCCGATTGCGTGCGGGTGCGGCGGAGCTAATCGCCGACGTGTCCGCCCAGTTGGCCCGAATTCACGGGGACCGAATCATCGGCATCGAGGGGCATACCGATATGGCGCCGCTCACCTCGCGCCAATTCAGAAGCCACCATGCCTTGTCGGTTGCCCAGGCATCGGCCGTTCATGACGTGATTGCGGGTCGAACCCAATTCGGCCAGGGCCAGCTTTTCGTTTCCGGCTATGGCCCCAACTATCCGACCCACTCGAACGCCTCGCCGGAAGGTCGCCTACAGAACCACCGGGTCGAGTTGGTCGTCTATCCCGACCGGGTGGGCGAGCGATAAACGGGCGGTGGTGAGTCGAGGCCGGGTAGTGTATATTGAGGGGAGTCGTCCGCGGTTTCGCGGCGCCCCTTGATCCACCATGCCACGGCTTTGCCATGATCACGATCCTCGACTATGGAATGGGGAACCTTCGCAGTGTGCAGAAGGGCTTCGAGAAGGTCGGCCATCAGGCGATCGTCACCAGCGACCCGGCCGAGGTGGCCGCGGCCAGCAAGGTCGTGTTGCCCGGCGTGGGGGCGTTCGAGGACGCGATGGCCGAGCTACGCACTCGGGGGCTGATCGATCCCGTGCTGGCGGCGATAGACTCGGGCAAGCCGTTCTTGGGTATTTGCCTCGGACTGCAACTGCTCTTCGAGACCAGCCACGAGCATGGCCAACCCGGGCATGGCGGGCACAGGGGGCTCGGCGTCTTGCCGGGCGAAGTTGCGAGGTTCGAGTTGCCCTCGGAATACTCCGTCCCCCATATGGGCTGGAATCAGGTCTCGCTCCCTCGCCGACCGCCGATCTTCGAGGGGATCGAGGACGAATCCTACTTCTACTTCGTCCATTCCTATTACGTCGTGCCAAAATCCCCCGACGTCGTCGCCGGCGAGACGGACTACGGAGGGCTCTTCTGCTCGATGATCTGGCGAGACAACCTCTATGCGACCCAGTTTCATCCCGAAAAGAGCCAGGCGGACGGGCTAAAAATCCTCGCAAACTTCGCGAAACTGGCCGATTGACGGCCAATTCCACCCAAACGAGTGGGTCCGTATCGTTGTGATTTGCCCCTGCGAATGCTAGAATGGGGGGGATACGGTCTTGGTCACGGAAAGAGAAGGAGATACGCGATGCCGCGATATTCCGGCTACGCTCTGTTGTTGCTGTCAATCTGTCTGCTCGTCTCGGCCGGTTGCACGCCGTCGGCGGAACGCCTTGAAGCGTCGGCCTGTACTGGCGAATCGGGCTGTTGCAAGGGCTCGGCCTGTTGCTCCAAATCGGGCTGTTGCCCCAGCTCGGCGGCCGGTTCTAACTCGGCGGCCGGTTCTAACTCGACCGTTGGTTCTAACTCGACCGTTGGTTCTAACTCGACGGCCGGTTCCAGATCGACCTGTTGTCCCAACTCGACCTGTTGTCCCAGCCGGCGGATTTCGTCCAACTCGACGACTTCGTCCAACTCGACCGTCGCGTTCTATCCACGCTATCGCTCCAACACAACGACCCCGGGACTCTATCGCTCCAACACAACGATCCCGGGACGCTATCGCTCGAACACAACGCCCCCGGGACTCTATCGCTCGAACACAACGATCCCGGGACGCTATCGCTCGAACACAACGATCCCGGGACGCTATCGCTCGAACACAACGACCCCGGGACGCGATACGCCCCAGTATCGCTATCGCTCGTCCAACACGACGACCCCGGGACGCTACCAAGCGACCGTCTCCGTTAAGGACCCCTTCGTCGATCCCATCGCCATCAAGCGGCCGACCGGAAAGCCTTCGGGCGGGATCGGCGTGCTTGCCGACGATCGCGTTTCCGTGGACAACCCGGCGTACAACGAGGAGCACCCGGTGTTATACGACTCGGGCTACGAGGTGGACAACGAAGGCTGCGTGGAGTGCCATGCTGGCTTCGAGGGAGAGAAGATCGCGGCGGTCCACTTGAAGCACGGCGTGACATGCATGGGCTGCCACGGCGACTCGGACGCGCACCGCACGGATGAGAAGAGCGTCACTCGCCCCGACGTTCTCTGGGGGCGCGCCGAAATGACGGCCTTCTGCCGGCAATGCCACGCGAAGCATGAGAATCCTCTGAAGGTCAAAGCCTATCTGGCCGAATGGAACGGAAAGCGGCGGCCCAACGGGCGTCTGATCGCCGAAGACTCCGCCTGTCTCGACTGCCACGGCGGCCATACGGCCGCGCAACGCGAGAACCCGTTCAAGTAGTCTCTTCCAGCAGCTTCCAGCAATACCACTGCATGCGCGGAAGATGGAACGGTCCCTTCCAGAGATTGCCTTTCAGCGAGCTGGAGATGCGCCCGTCGCGATGCAGATAGCCGAACCACTCGCCGTGCTGCGGGTCGGGGAAGTGGCGATAGGCCCAATCGTGGACCAGGGCGTGCCATCGGGCATACTTCTCGTCACCCGTCAACTGATAGGCCAAGAGCGTTGCGATAATCGCTTCGTTTTGCGGCCACCAGAACTTCATGTCGTGCCAATACTCGGTACAAGGGAGCCCTTTGGCATCGCGATAATAGATAATCCCGCCATACTCGGCGTCCCAGCCATGTTGCCACGACCAGTCGAGAATGGTCAATCCGGTTCGCAGCAACTCGTCGTCGCCGCGAAGTTTCGACTCGTGCATTATGAACCACGCGGCCTCGATCGCATGGCCGGGTGTGAGCAGCCGGCCGTCGAAACTGTCGATCAACTCACCGTTGGGTCCGACCGTTTCCATCACGGCCTCGAATTCGGGCTTCATGAAGTCGCGGCGGATCTCGTCGATCGAGCGGTCGATCCATTCGTTGCAGATTGGCCACTCGTCGCAGTTCGAATCGTCGACCGACTCGCGAAGGACCTGTGCCGTGGCCATCAGGATCATGGGCATCCCCAACCCCTTAGCGGGTCGCGTCTCGGGAATCCCCTTCGGCTGTAGCAAGCCGGGTGTCGTGTGATATCGGACGATCAGCCGGAAGAGATCCAGCGCCTGTTGTCGTGCCTGGTCGTCGTCGGCTGCTTTGCCATAGGCGGCCAAGGCGATCGTCGCGAAGGTTTCGGTAAACAGATATCGCCGCTTACGCAACGGCCGGCCGTCGCGAGTGACCTGAAAGAACATCCGGCCGTCGTCATCGAAACCATGTTGACGAATGAAGTCGAGCCCATGTCGGGCCGCGTCGAGCCACTCGGGCCGCCGCTGGACTGTGTCAAACAACGTCGACAGTAGCCAAACGAACCGGCCATGGGCCCACATCGACTTGTCCGTATCCACGACCGATCCGTCGCGATCCAACGAGAAGAGGAACCCGCCGTGGCGAGAGTCGATCGCATGGCCCAGCCAAAACGGCAGCGTATCCTCCAGTAGCCCGTCGCGATAGACGGCGATCAACTCGGCGGCGTTTTTCAATGGCATGTCGAACTACTATCGTTGCCCGAGCAGGTCGGGTGCGCCGGGCGGTGATACGTTGGTCGTGTCGGCCGGGCTCGGTTTCGGCCGGTTCGAGGTTAGCTGATTCTTGGCGTTCGCCTCGGAGGCGGCCTGTTGCGGCCCGACGACGCACGGCGACGTGTGGATCGGCTGGGTCTTCCAGTTGACATCGATTACCGGCGGCCACGAGTCGATGACCACTTCACCCAGCACGAACGGGCCGTCGGTGTCCGGCGGCACATGGATGAAGACCTGCGACCCGGGCGAACCGCGAAGCACCACATGAAACAAGACGATACCCACGACGGCCATCCCGAACGTCACCAACACGCCGCCGGGCAAGAGACTGACGAACTTCGCCGAACCGCTCTGGGGGGCCGCCGCATTGGCTACGGACATCAACAGCCGATAGCCCATCAGGCCGAAGCCCAAGCCGATGAGCCCCACGATAATGCAACTGATCACATTGGCGTACATGGCAATTTCCTTTCCCGATCGATTCGATAGGGAACGGTGCAACGGTGGCAGCTCCCTCACGGTTCCTTCACTCCACCTGCATTTTATCAGAATCGGTGCGAACTAGATGGTCCGAGGCGCGAAAACGGGGGAAACGGCCAAATCCATTCCGGCCCATTCCGCACAACCGGCGCAAGGCGACCCGGAGAAGTTTTCGCAGATGATAGAGCCCGAACAGTTTAACCGTCGGCCGGTTCGGGATTGTCTTCCGAGGGAGCTCGGTCGGCCTCTTCGGCCAGTTTGGCCAACATCACTTCGCTCCGGGCGATGGCCTGAAGCACGTCGTCGGGAACCTCGACCACCTGTTGCGGCGATGCTTCGCCCTGCGGCGAGTCTTCAATCGGCGGCGGCACTTCCGCGTGATAGTCGGTCGGTGTCTCGGATCGTTCCGAAGTCTCCGACGGTTCGGAGCTTCCCGGCTCTTCGCCTGACAACGGCTCGATCCGGAAGTTGCCGTAAACCGTGCTGAAGATTGGGCCGAACAGTGAGCCGAACGGATTCGAACCCAACAGATGGGATGCCGGTTGAGGAGCCGGAGTGACACGAAGTTGTAATGCTCCGTCGTCCGGCGTATTCGAGGCATCCAGTTCGAGAAGTGTTGCGTCGACAAGCGAGACCGGCGACAGCGGAGAGTTCGCCTCGGAGCCACGATCGGCCCGCTCGGCGTTGGTTATCTCGGCCAATGCGGCCAGCCGGAAATCGAACACGAAGACGTTGATAACGGCCAGACTGCTAAGCCCGGGACCGTTCGGCGTGATCTCGGTCGCTCGAACGGTCAACTCGACGTTGGCCGTCGCATGGTCCGGATCGACGTTCCAGGTGAGCAGGCCGGTCGCCGAATCGATCGTTGCGCCGGCGGGAGCTCCCGGTTCGAGTTGATAGAAGACGCCGTTGGCCGGAATGTCGGGATCCGCGGCTCGGACCCAGAGTGACAACCGATCACCCGGCGCGACCATCCGGCTGCTAATCGCCGAAATGACGGGCGGCAGGTCGACCTCGACGACATGGACCGTGAAGGATTGTTGGTCGGACGCACCGCCCGAGTCGGTCACTCGGACCGTGATCTGGAATTCGCCGCCGCCATGGGTTTCGCCGGGGCGGAACGTAAACCGCCCGGTTGTCGGATGGATACTCGCACCGGCCGGCGCACCGCCGAGTAGGCTATAGGAGAATGTATTGGCCGGCAGGTCGGCATCGGACACGGCGACGGAAAACGCGATCTGTTGGCCCTCATTGGCCGTTACGTCGTCGATCGGCTGGAGCACCGGCGGGGTGTTCACTTCCGTGACCGTGACCCAAAACGCCTCGGTCGCTACGGCGCCGAGGGTATTGGTCGCATGGACTTGGAATAGGAACTGATCGGGCCCGTCCGTTTCATCCGTCGTCCAGGTAATCAATCCCGAGGTGGAATCGATCGCGGCGCCGGCCGGGGCTCCCGCGCCCAAACTGAAGACAATGTTCCCGTCGTTATCGGCCACGACGGCGGTCAAGGAAAGCGACGAACCCTCGGCCACTTGGGGGTCGGCGATCGGTTCGAGTTCGGGCGCCGCGACGATTTGAATATCGAATTGCTGTTGAGCCAGGTTCCCGGCCGTGTCGCGAACCTGGAGCGTTACCGACTGGCTCGATCCTTGGTCGGACTGCGGTGTCCAGGTAATCTGGCCGGTCGAGCTGTCGAGGATCATACCGGCCGGGGCCACGAGGAGTTGATATTCGGCCGGGCCGTCGTCTTCCGCATCGGACTGGGCGTCGTAACTGTAGGAAGCCCCCTCCAACGCCTCTTCGATCGGCGTCGAGATGAACTGCGGATCCTCGGTGTCGATGCGAATCTCGAACTCGGCCGACAAGTCGCTGCCAAGATCGACTTCGCCTTCGCTATTGCCGATGTCGATCACTTGATCGCGGAGGATCTGGCTGGCGGTAATCGAATGCACGCCGTCGGAGAGTTCGAAGTCACCCTCGGTAAGGACCACGGCGAAGTCACCCACGGCCGTCGCCTGGCCGATCGCCACGCCGTCGGCAAATAGCGTGACTTCGGCCCCGTCGACCACACCGGAGACGAGGAACGACATCTTGCTATTCGTGTCGGCGTTGTTGAGGTTCGTGATGCCGTCGTCGTCGCTTATGCCCGTATCGGAACTTGATGAAAGCTCGATATTGCTCGGTGCGGCCGGATCGATTAGCACGGGGATCGACTGGAAATCGGCCACCGAATCGTCCCAGGACCCGTCGGTCGAGCGGACGCCGATGAAGATACTGAACACACCGGCCACGCCGTCGCCGGGCGTCAGAACCGCCTCGCCCGTGTCGTCGTTAATTTCCAGCAGAAGATCCGCCGCATCGGCCGTGGCATAGCCGTTAAAAACGACTGCGTCTCCCTCGACGTCCAACGCCGATAGATCGAAAGTAATCGGTTGGCCGGCCGTTGTGTGTAGCTCGTTGATCGGTAGCAAGAACGGATTGTCGTTGATCGCATCCTCGACGATCGTGACATGGAACGTCTGTTGGGCCGTGCCGCCGTTGCCGTCGTCGACCGTTACCGTCACGTCGGCCTCGCCGGTCGTTCCCTCGGGCGCGGAGAGCATCAGCACGCCGTTCTCCTGGTCGAAGAAGACCGTGACCGAGTCCATCGTGACGTCTGCGGTCGGCTTGTCCGAGCCGTCGACGCCGACCGCCGCAATGGCCTGCCGCACATCCTCGCCGTCGACCAGTTGGCCGAAGATCGAATGGTTGAAGTCGAGATAGCGCGTCGGACCGGCGGTAATGAAGAACTGAGAATCGTTCGTGTCGTCGCCACTCTTGGCCATGGAAAGGACGCCGACTCCCGAATGGCGCAGGTCGGCGTGGAACTCGTCGTCGAACTCGACTCCCGAGCCGCCGGATCCGGTACCCGACGGATCGCCGCCCTGGATCATGAAGTTCTCGATAACCCGATGGAAGATGATCCCGTCGTAAAAACCGTCCTCGACCAACTCGGCAATGCGAGCCGTCGTGTTCGGCGCACGTTGCTCGAACAGCTCGAATACCATATCGCCGAACCCGTCGACCGAGATATTCAGGCTGCGATTTCCCTCGGGAATAAACATCTCGAGGCTCGAGTTGGTGCTCGATACCGAGAAGCTCAGCGCGTCGCCGTCGAGGTCGAAGCCGTCCAAGGCGATGTGGATCGGGGCCCCGGAGTCGACCGTTATATCGACGATCGGTGCCAACGTAGGCAGCGAGAGAACACAACGCTCCTCGAGCGGCTCCAGCCGTGGTCGGCGGAAGAGTCGCTGGGGATTGGAAGAGCGAAGCGAATTGCGCGCGGTCTGAAACCGACGAATCAACGAAGAGGTTGCCATGATCATGCTCTACGCGACCTTATGCCCAATAGGTTCATTATAGACAGCAAGTTATCTCAACCGGGACCGCCCGACTAGGTGGCCTCGAAGAAGTTGCTCAAAGGCAACAAACGGTCCTTGAAGGTCGAGTGTAATCAGTCCCGGCCGAAACCCATGGTGCCGTTCCCGAGAAATGCCCGAGAAGGGGCAGAAAGTCGGTAAAGTATTCCGACTACGTCGATTTTACCGGCGAAAGGGCCGATTTCCCAGTTCGACAGGGAACCGCGAATGGACACGAATAGACGCGAATAGACGCCCTGGGTAGAAACCGGTAGAAACCGGGACAGGTACGATTATGGCAAACTGGGTAGCCATGCCGGTACATTTCTGGCGTGACGAGTAATACCTGGGCCAGATCCATAAGGTCGAGCCAGATGGTAAACTACCTGTTCCTCCAGTATTGTACCGGTCCCAGTCTTATTCCCCCTCGGGAGGGTGCGCGCTTGAAATGGTTGACAATATCGATCTTTTTTGGATAATAGGGATCGTTAGGGTCGTTTGAGAATGAGGCATTTGTAGTTCCAATCCCTCTTTGGTTCATTTGGAGAACACTAATGCGCCGTCTCATCGCTCCCTTGCTCCTCTCTGCTCTCGTCTTTGCCCTGTCGAGCACGGCCTCCGCCGAGTTGCTCGTCTACGAACCGTTCGACTACCCGGACGCGCTCCTCACCGGGCAGGGTGGCGCCCTGGGGACCACCGGCACTTGGACCACGAACGACACCGGCTTCGCAGAGGGCTGGTGGACTCACCCGGAGGGCGAACTGACCGGGCAGTTTGACGATATCGGCGGAGGACCAAACATGTTCGACGGGACTGTGGACAACCTGCCCACTTTCGGCGGTTTCGTCGGCAGCGCGGGCCCGGAGGAGCAGGGGTCGGCCAGCGGAACGCGGGATCCTACCGGCAACATGGATGCAAACATCGGACTCGACCCCAGCGTGACGGCGACGTTCCAATCCGGAACCACGACTTGGTTCAGCTACGTAGGGGCCCATGCCGACAACCGCAATCAGGGGTCACCTACGTTCATGCTCAGCACCGACCCGACGACAAATGGCGCGCGGGGCCTCACGATGCAGAACTCGGGGAACGGGATCGGAGGGGTTGGTGGTCCAACGCGCTTTAACCTGCAGGACGTTTACCCGCACTACTTCAGCGGTGGGGCGCATCACCAAACTCCGGGCGGATACCTCGGCGGCGTATTCGGTGGACACGACGGGATTGTGACATCCTTTTGCAGCACCGGAACCTGCGACGGCGTCCTGGACGAGTCGGGGCAGCCACGGACCCAGACCATGGCATGGCAGATTCGTGATGATAACGGATTTGGCGCGGCGAACATCGTTGTCGGCAAGATCCAGTGGGACGCCGACACCGGTGGCGAGGACATCATCTCGGTCGTCCATTTCCTTGAAACGGACACGCTGGACGAGGCGGCATTCGACGCGCTGATTCTCGCCCTACCCCTTCTCTCCAGCGCCAACTGGGCTTCCAACAAGCCGGACCTCGACCAAAGTCAGTTCGACACCCTTAATCTCTCCGGCCTCAAGTTCTACGTCGACGAGATCCGCGTCGCCACGACGTTCGAGGATGCGTTGGGGCTCGGCTTCTCCGGCATGGCCTGGGACGGCGGCGCGGGCGACTGGGCCAGTAGCAACTGGAACGAGGGTCAAGTTCCCGCCCCGAATTTGGCCATGGTCGTCGACGTTGCCGGCAGCC
>SDBT01013075.1_pt1 | contig 13318 bp, 2 predicted proteins | sample 2277101 | NCBI WGS metagenome assembly SDBT01 (sample SAMN10404973, study PRJNA504765) | marine sediment metagenome | isolation source: marine sediment core GS10_PC15, 103 cmbsf | place: Arctic Ocean: Southern Knipovich Ridge | collected 2010 | reverse complement strand
ATTGGCAGAAAAATGGGATACCATCTTGAAAATGTATGTAGGTAAAAAGGTACTAACTAATAAAGATATATATTATCATTCTAAATAACGAAGATCTAGTGTTCCATTTCAATTATAGAACTATTGACGATTATTATCCCTTTTTTCTCTGTTAGTTATTAGTCAATGGTTTTGTATGAAAAATAATTGTGTCCAAATTCCTAATTGTATACCCAAATCACAATTTGACTAATTTTTTGCTCCCAAATTAAGATATTTTGGACACATCTTTATAAATAACCAATTTAAGTCCTCAAAATTGGGGACTTACTTTTATATTCTAGTAAAATCTAATAATATAAAATAAAAAAGAAAATCTGTAAAAAAAAAATTTTTATTTGACAAAAATTAAGGGTTAAAAAAGATGAAAAAAAAGAATCTAATAATTAGTTTTGTAACTTTACTCCTGTTTTTACTTAGCGTAGGCTTAAGCGAATTACCAAATCAATCACAAATTAATGAAGGATTTGAAAATAATACCGTTATAAATACGAATGCTTCCCCACTTACAACAAGTAGCCCAATCTATATTGATGGAAACTCCACCGGAATTGGAGCTCAAAACTGGACCTGGGCTGCCACACAAGATTGGTGTAGTGGTTCGGGTACAATAGAAGATCCATATATTATTAGGGATTTAATTATAGATGGTCCGATTTTTGGGATTAGTATTAAAAATTCAGAAGTTTATTTCGAAGTTGTAAATTGCACCATTATAAATACCGGTGCTGATATTGAGGGTGCTGCAATTCAATTAGTTAATGTATCACATGGAAAAATAATTGAAAATAACTGTTCAAACAACCTATGGTATGGAATTTCTCTAGTGGATTGCTTTAATTGCACTATATTTAATAACTTTCTGAAAAATAGTTATTATGGTATAACAGCACAACCTTGTCAAAATCTCAATATAACTAATAACTATTTATACGATGTTCAAATAGGAATTGGATATGATGCAAATTGTTTTAACAGTATTATTGATAATAATACAATAATAGGAACTGAGGGCTCCTATACTCTTGGGATAAGTCCTGGAGGTCAAAATCATGTATTAAGAAATAATAAATTAGAAAATTGTGGAGTATTCTTCTTTTACTTTGATAATATCAATGATTTAACTACATATAGTATTGATAATTCTAACACGGTTAATGGAAAACCATTATACTACTATGTAAATCAAATCGATTTAGCTCCAAATGACTTTATAAATGCTGGACAAGTCATTTTAGTTAATTGTAATAATTCTCTAATTTCTAATTTGGACATCTCACAATCTACAGTAGGAATTCAGCTATATGGAAGTAATTATAATAACTTATCAAATATCAACATCCATGATCAATATGCTTATGGAATCGTAATGCAACAGAGCAGTCATAATCTTATCCATAATAGTATAATCAGCAACCAACAAGTTGGAATTTATATTTTAAGTGGAAGTGCATTTAATACAATAGAAAAGAGTATTATTTCTGATAATATGAATGGAATATATGTAGCAAATGATAGCAATACCATAAACTCTAATATTATCTTGAATAATACTCAAATAGGTTTATCGGTTGGATGGGAAACTCGTGATAATGTGATATATAACAACTCCTTTATTGAAAACTCACTAAATGCTGGTGACTTAGGTACAAATCAATGGGATAATGGAATAATTGGTAACTATTGGGACGACTATGATGGCGTAGATGCTAATGATGATGGCATTGGAGATACACCTTATTATTTAGAAGGAGAATCTGGTAGTTTAGATAATTTCCCAATCTGGTATGACGGTCCTAACGTTCCCTCGTCAGACTATTGGATTCTTTCTCCCTTTGTCATTGACGAATTAGGATTTGGAGATTACACATGGGCAGAAATTGCAAGTCAGGATTGGTGTACAGGTACAGGTAATTACAATGATCCTTACATAATTCAGAATTTAATCATCGATTGTGGAGGAATTGGAAATGGTATAACAATTAAAAATTCAGACGTCTATTTTATCGTTAAAAATTGTACCATCTTTAACTCTGGTGAAGAAACTGGACCTAATGATGCTGGAATTAAATTAATTCAAGTAAGAAATGGAAAATTAATTGGAAACAATTGCTCAAATAACAAAAATACAGGAATTTACTTAGAAAATAGCAATAATACTCTTATTTCTGGCAATATAATCAATAATAATAGACACCCTATTTATGGTAATGTTGGGGAGGGAATTAGGTTACAGTATAGTAATAACATTACAATTATTGATAACCAGATAATGCAGAACAAGGCAGAGGGGATAACAGTTCATAATAGTAATAATAATATGATTGTTAGAAATACAATTACTAATAATTCTTACTCTGGAATAAAAATAAATGGGCATTTAAGTTATAACAATTTTGTTTCAGAGAATTATATAGATAACAATATGTATGGTCTCTCAATGTGGAATTCTTGTTACAATAACACTATTACAGAAAACCGAATAGATGGTTTATCAGGTGGAGGTAATAATAATACAATTTCCAATAACAATTTCACTCGAGGTATTAGTCTTTCCACTGGTGAGTTTAATATTATTTCAGGTAATGAAATTGCTGATGAATACACGGGTTTATTCTTAGATAGCTGTATTAATAATTCGATTATCGGAAATACTTTCAAAAACATAGGTATGTACGGCGTGCAAACGCAACAAAGTTGGGGGGTAGGGAACTTTAATAATACTTTCTCCCAAAATTTATTCCTTGGAACTGGTTTCTGGTTGGCCTTTTCAATTGAAGAAGCAAGCTCCACTATTATTGACACTTCAAACTTAGTTAATGGACAACCAGTCTATTTCTATGTTAATAGAACTAATTTAAGAGAAAGTGATTTTGATAACGCAGGACAAATCATATTATATAATTGTAATGATTCAATGATTTCAGGAACAGATATAAGTAACACTACGGTTGGAATATTCTTAAATTATTGTTCAAATCTTACTCTCACCCAAAACAATATCGCAACCAGTTTTTACGGTATTACTTTTCTTTCGTCAAATTATATCAATGTAAGCGAGAATTCTTTTTCAAATAATGAAAATGGAATTGTAATACAGTATGATTGTTCCTATAATTTAATTCTAAACAACATTTTTGACTCCGACATAATAGCAATAGGAATAAGTGGAATAGGTAATATTATTTCTGGCAATTTAATGACTAATTCTGGCTTACATATGTTTGGTTATTCAATTGAAGAAATTTCGTCTAACATTATTGATACTTCAAATAAAGTAAACGGTAAACCAATCTACTTTTATACTAATGAGAAAAATCTAAATTCAGCTGATTTTTTAAATGCGGGACAAATCCTATTGGTTAACTGCTCAGATTCCTTAATTAGCAATGTCAATGTTTCTCATACATCAATAGGAATATTGATGTTATTTTGTAATAATAACGCTATTGAAGATTGTTTTGCTAGTTTAAATCCCGGAGCGGGGATTATGCTTCAAAATAGCAATAATAATACTATTTCGGGTAATGATTTAAGTAACAATGGATATTATGGAATTTCTTCTCATGGGAGTAGTGGAAATAAAATTCTTGGAAATACTATTAATCAAAACGGGTATTATGGCATGGATATTCATATGGGCACTAATAATGTAATTTCTGGAAATATAATAAATGATAATGTGATTTATGGGATAGGAGGGTTTGAAAATAATAATTGCACCATCTATAATAACAATATTAATAACAATTCGATTGGCATAGACTTAATGTATTGGGATGGCTCTGAAATATATGGAAATGTAATTATAAACAACTTAAAATACGGTATATTAATTGAATGGAATACGGCTCAGGATAATACCATATATCTTAATAATTTTACAGGGAATTCAATAAACGCTTTAGATAATGGAAATAATAATCAATGGGATAATGGAATAAATGGAAACTATTGGGACGATTATGGTGGCGTAGACGCTAACGATGATTATATCGGAGACTCACCTTATGTTATTGAAGGTATAGCAGGCAGTATGGATAACTTCCCTATATGGGGCGATGGTCCGACATTAGATGATGTTGAGCCATCAATTGTGATAAATAGATATGATGAATACGCCCTTTTTGGAACTGGGGCGTTTTTTATAGAAGCTTTTATTACGGATAATATACAATTAGAATTACCTATTACTATTGAATTCTACTACCCAAATGGAACCCTCATTGATACTTTTGATATGATTTTGAACATAAGCGATTCAAGCGATACTTACTTTTATTATTGGAGTGTAGATTCTCTACCCGTGTTAGATGATTATTATTTTATAATTAATGCTTACGATACTTCCAACAACTTAGGCTTAGCAAGTGAATCATTTAATATTATATTAGAGGCGTCTATGCCTGATTATTGGATACTTTCTCCTTTCTCTATTGATGAACATGGATATGGTGATTTCACATGGGCACAAGCTGTGAATGAGGAATGGTGTAGCGGTTCTGGAACTTTAAATGATCCCTATGTATTAAAAAACATCATAATTAATGGACAAGGATCAGATTATTGCTTATCGATTGGATTTTCAGAGGAATACTTCATAGTTGAGAATTGTACCTTTTATAATACATACAATCTGAATTTTTATGGTGGACTTGTCCTTATAAACTCATCAAACGGTAAACTGCTCAATAACAATTGCTCAAATAACTATTTTGCTGGCATCCAATTATTTAGTTCACATAATTTCTTAATCTCAGGAAATTTAATCTCAGCTAGTTCGTCCTATGGAATTTATATTGCATATGATTCTTCCAATAATACTATATATAATAACACATTCGTCAATAATCATATTAACGCGTTTGATGACGATGTCATGAATTTCTGGGATAATGGAGTAATCGGAAATTATTGGGACGATTATTTTGGTGTAGATGCTAACGATGATGGCTTTGGTGACACCCCATACAATATAGAAGGTAGGGCCGGTAGTGTAGATAATTTTCCAATCTGGGATGACGGTCCTGAAGTGCCTACGTACAATTATTGGATACTTTCACCATTCGTTATTGATGATTCTGGATATGGTGATTATACATGGGAAGAAGCCTCAAATCAAGACTGGTGCCGTGGTTCTGGAACTTGGACAGATCCTTATGTTCTAGAGAATATTATCATTAACGCACAAGGCATAGGTAACTGCATAAAAATTATGAACTCAAACGCCTATTTTATCATTCTAAATTGCTCATTTTCTAATTCAGGGACTCTTATGGATAATGCAGGTATTTACCTGCATTCCGTAAGTAATGGTAAAATAATCGATACCGATTGCTCAGATAACTATAATGGGATAGAGTTGTATTATAGTAATAACAATACGCTCTCTGGAAATACAGTAAATAATAACTTTTTCCATGGAATTTATGTAGGTTTTAGTAGTAATAACACACTTTCTGGAAATTTAATGAATTATTGCGGTATTTATCTTTGGGGTTCATTGGAAGAATCTTCATCACAAATTATCGACAGTACAAACCTCGTAAACAGCAAACCTGTATATTATTATGTAAATAAAATTGGTTTAGGATCAAGTGATTTTACGAATGCGGGGCAAATTATATTGGTTAATTGTAGTAATTCAATAATTTCGGGATTAAACTTATCAAATACTTCTATTGGAATAGATTTACAATATAGTAATAGCAACACAATTACGGGAAATACCTTAAATAACAATTACTATGGAATTGGTTTAATTCATTGTGAATACAACATAATTCAGGGAAATGTTGCTAATAATAATACCTATGGAATAACTTTGTCATTTAGTAACAATAACATGGTTTTTGAAAATACCGCAGCCAACAATATTAATTTTGGAATAGCTACAGATCGTTGTAATAACAACATAATTTCGAGAAATATTGCTAATGACAATTCATATGGAATAGTATTAGTGTTTACCAACAGCAGTATATCTACTAACAACATTATTCGGGGGAATAGTATATATGGGGCATGGATTTTTGGAGGTGCACAAAGTACTCAGAATTACTTTTTTGAAAATTATTTCTCTATGAATAATATACATGCGTTTGATGATAGTATTCAAAATTTCTGGGATAATGGAACAATTGGTAATTATTGGGACGACTATTCCGGTGTAGATGCTAATGATGATGGAATTGGGGACACTCCTTATTATGTTAATGGTTCTGCTGGAAGTGTAGATAATTATCCAATTTGGGACGATGGTCCTGGTGTAGATGATGTTGAACCATTAATTGTTATAAACTACTATACTGAATTTGCTCTGTATTATGGAATTAGAGCGTTTTTTATAGAAGCGTATATAACTGATAATTATCAGTTAGATTTACCTAATATTATTGAATTTTACTACCCAAATGGAACCTTCATTAATAGATTTGATATGATTTTGAATATCAGCGATTCAAGCAATACTTACTTTTATTACTGGACTGTAGATTCCCTTCCCGTACTAGACGGTTATTATTTTATAATTAATGCTAATGATTCTTCAAACAACTTAGCCCAAGCAAGTGAATTTTTTGATATTGTATTAGAAGTGCCTACGCCTGATTATTGGATACTTCCTCCATTTACGATCAATGAACTAGGTTATGGTCATGGAGATTTCACATGGGAACAAGCTGTGAACGAAGAATGGTGTAGCGGTTCTGGAACTTTGAATGATCCTTATGTAATAAAAAACATCATAATTAATGGACAAGGATCAGATTTTTGTTTATCGATTCAATTTTCAGATGAATACTTTATTGTTGAGAATTGTACCTTTTATAATACATACAATCTGAATTATTATGGTGGACTTGTCCTTATAAACTCATCAAACGGTAAACTACTCAATAACAATTGCTCAAATAATTATTTTGCTGGCATCTATTTATGGAATTCACATAATTTCTTAATCTCGGGAAATTATATCTCAAATAGTTCATCCTACGGAATTATTATTGATTATTTATCTTCCAATAATACTGTATATAATAATACGCTCATCGAAAATAATATTAATGCGTTTGATGATGGAGGAATAAATTTCTGGGACAACGGAGTCATCGGTAATCATTGGGACGATTATTCTGGTGTAGATTCTAACGATGACGGTATTGGAGATTCACCCTACACTATTAATGGAGGTGCGGGAAGCATTGACAATTTTCCAATTTGGGATGATGGTCAAGATGATTTCAACCCTCCAATAACATCATTAGTTTATAATGGGGTATTGGGTAATGAAAATTGGTACATTTCAAATGTTTCAATTACTCTTACTGCCACTGATGACGCTTCAGGGGTAGCTTATATTGAATATAGCTTTGACAATATATTCTGGGAAACATATTATAGTCCTTTTGATATCTCAGCTGAAGGAATTATCAATTTGTATTATAGGTCAATAGATAATGCGGGACATATTGAAGATATACAAATAATAACATTCAAGATAGACAAAACAGATCCTAATTCAACAATAGTAACAGGAGGTACTGAAGGATTAAACAATTGGTTTACCTCCAATGTAACGATTTCTTTCGATATTATTGAAACTCTTTCAGGACTCTCATATACAGAATATGGCTTTGATGGTAATAGCTGGAACATTTATACTGAACCATTTAATATCTCTTATGAAGGAATTACTGAAATTCATTATAGGTCTATTGATGTTGCGGGAAATATAGAAATTGGAACTATCACTCTCATTAAAATTGATACAATAGCCCCAACCATAGAAATTACGAGTCCCATCAATACAACTTATTATGTTACCGAGCAAGTATTAAATATCAACGCAATAGATGAAAATGGAATCAATATGGTTTGGTATAACTGGGAGGGAAGTAACGTGACCTACACGAGCCCACAACTGATAACATTCAATAAAGGACTCAACACGCTGTACGTATGGGCAAATGATTCGGGAGGAAATTATGTCTCAGTTTCTGTTTCATTTACTATTAACCCAGCATTTTTAACTGTATGGGATACTAGAAACTCCGGAGTTAGCGGAAGTAATCAAGTCAAATTACCATTGGTATCAAGTGGAAGTTATAATTTTATAGTTGACTGGGGAGATGGTACAAATAACCAGATTACCAGTTGGAATCAAGCGGAAGTAATTCACACCTATACCTCAGAAGGAGTATATTCAATCTATCTAGAAGGCTCTATTAACAGTTGGCGATTTGGCAATGGAGGGGACAGACTGAAATTGCTTGAAATCAAACAATGGGGTGACATACGATTAGGGAATTCAGGAGGATATTTTTGGGGTTGTGAAAACCTTAAGATTACTGCGAGTGATATTTTGGATTTAACGGGGACATATACTTTAAATTCTGCTTTTAGGGGTTGCACTGCTCTTGATGAGGTAGAAAGAATGAATGAATGGGATATCTCAAGCGTTACAGATATGCGTTACATGTTTTTTGATGCTTCTTTTTTCAACCAAGATATTGGTAGCTGGGATGTCTCAAGCGTTACAAACATGGAGAATATGTTTAGGAGGGCCTCTTCTTTCAACCAAGATATTGGTGGCTGGGATGTTTCAAGCGTTACTAACATGTATATGATGTTTCGTAGTGCTTCTTCTTTCAACCAAGATATAAGTGATTGGAATGTTTCAAATGTCACTAATATGGGATTGATGTTCTCTAGTGCTTCTTCTTTCAATCAACCTATTGGTGGCTGGGATGTTTCAAGCGTCATAAGTATGGCATCGATGTTCTCTAGTGCTTCTTCTTTCAATCAACCTATTGGTAGTTGGGATGTCTCAAGCGTTTGGCAAATGAGTTATATGTTCTCTGGTGCTTCTTCTTTCAATCAACCTATAGGTGGCTGGGATGTTTCAAGCGCTACAATTATGAAAAATATGTTTCGGAGTGCATCTTCTTTCAACCAAGATATTAGTGGCTGGGATGTTTCAAGCGTTATAGACATGAATTTTATGTTTATGTCGGCTTCTTCTTTCAACCAAGATATTAGTGGCTGGGATGTTTCAAGCGTTACAAGTATGCGACTTATGTTCGCTGGTGCTTCTTCTTTCAACCAATCTATTGGCGGCTGGGATGTGTCAAGTGTCAAGAATATGGGAATGATGTTCTATGGTGCTTCTTCTTTTAACCAAAATCTTGGCGGTTGGGATGTTTCAAGCGTTACAAACATGTACATGATGTTCTATATTGCCACTTCTTTCAACCAAGATATTGGTGGCTGGGATGTTTCAAGTGTTACAGAAATGGGGAATATGTTCGGGGGCGTTACATTATCAACACAGAATTATGATAGTTTGCTAATTGAATGGTCGAAATTACCGTTGCAAAACAATGTCAACTTTCATGGGGGTAATTCAAAATATTCTTGGGCTGCTGCAACTGCGCGTCAATCGCTTTTAGCCCCTCCTAATAACTGGATAATATACGATGGTGGACCAGTTCAAATTGACATTATTTCTCCATTGACCACAATTAGCGTTGATGGAATGCTTGTCTACGAAGATTGGTACAGTTCTGATGCCTTGATTTCTTTTAATGCTACAGATGATGTTTCGGGCGTCTCTATCACAGAATATAGTCTTGATGGAGTCAATTGGATTACATTTTCTGGACCATTCTCTATCCTTGATAGCGGAATTACGACGATTTATTATCGTTCTACTGATATTGCGGGGAACGAGGAAATTGTGAAAATTGAGGAAGTTCGAATTGATAAATCTTCTCCACTAACTACGGTCAGTATTGATGGCCTATTAGTATTTGAAGACTGGTACGATTCAAATGCTTCAATTACATTATTAGCAGAAGATATACTCTCTGGAGTTTCAACTACTCAATATAGTTTTAATAGTATAAACTGGTTAAATTATACAGAACCTTTCAATATGCCTCGTATGGGCGAATTAACTCTCTATTATCGCTCCACAGATTTAGCGGGTAACATCGAAACTACAAAATCAATTACAATCAAAACTATTGGATTTCCTATCATAATTGAATCTTTTATTAGAGATCTTTATGATCGCTTAGCTGAAATCCAAGAATTAATATCAAGTCCAATTCCAGACCAGGTCTTAGTTGACTTAGAACAAGCGGAACACATGTTGCTGCTAGCTATTGATCTAGCAAACAAGAGTCTACTTGAAAGCTCATTTTCTAAACTGATTGAAGTCGTTAATAATCTATTAGATGCGGAAACTTATGGTATTTCCACATCAAGTATCATTGATTCACTCATGAGCAATATTGATGATGTTACGTATTTGAAAATAGTTGAGGCTGAATCCTTATTACTAGGGGAAAGTAATAGACATCTCGACAAAGCTTGGGTATATTATAATAAAGCTCAAGGGCTATGGAATAACGGTAAATTACAAAGCGCAATTAATTATTTTGCCAAAGCCATTGGAAAAGTAAAGGATGCGTTAAAGTAATTTCTTTCAAAATTTTTTTTTATTTATTTCTTAAATTTTTGATATCATCAATAACGATGTTATGATCTTTCTCGTTAATGCCATATAACTCAAATACAAGTGAATCTGATATTCTTTGAAGATTACTTATTGAGAAATTATCTAACTGCATACTTTTTAGTATTTTTTTTATGTTATCAGTTAATTTTTGAGCTAATTTCCTTTCACCTGTAGTACTAGGCACTTTTAATGGCAATTTCCTTAGTTTTTCAATAAGAATTCGTGGAAATAATTTTTTGTAAGAACCAAACGATTTAACAAAGAAATAAGATAATAGCCTTGAATTTAAAAGACCCAGGATGTATATATTATTAAATTCTGGAATTGAAGAATTATTTATTTTTAGATTATAGAACGATTGAGAAGTTACGGAATCTCTGTCATAACTTGCGCAAATCAGATTATCTTGGCTCAGCTGACGGATTACGATACGATTTTTATATATGTCCCAGTCCTTGTAGTTAATACCTTTTTTGGTCATATCAATATATTTTAATTCCTTTACGATGTATCTATTCATTGAGTATATGAATGGTTTAAAAACCGATTCAAAACCGGTTGGAATCTCGTCCATTATTATTTTCTCGATAGAACTATTATTGAGAATAGACATACACTCTGGGCATTTTAAATCTTTACTTGGAATAGGGAAATATTTTTGACAATTAATACAAAAAATAATCTCACCCTCTTTACCTAATTCAACGCCCCTGCTTAATGTAATATTGAAATCAGGACTTTCGATTAATTCTTCTAGTTTAGGAAAATTACTATTGAGATGATCAAGAATTCTTATATCGTTATCGTTTAGGTTTATTAAAAACTCATAATCCCAATGTTCAATCAAATTTTGGGGAATTACATTATCAGCTTGAGATTGGGCTAAAGAAAATTTTATTGCAATTCGATTATTTTTCCTTTTTAGTTCATCTGATTCTTTTTCTAAAGTAATTATAATATTTGAAACGACGGGGTCATCGAATTGTGGACCGCTATAATAAATCTCTCTTATCTTGGTTGAGTCGTATATATATCTTCTAAGAATTTTACGATTTGATAACGCGAGTAGAGAATCAGGGATGATATACCCAAGAAATCCTTTTTTTTTTAAAATTTTTATTCCTAATTCAATAAAGATCTGATAATAATCGTATTGACCCTTGTTTGTCTCCAATGGGAGTTTTTCAATAAATTTTCTATAGTCTTGCGGTATGCCTCGAATAAATAAATAGGGCGGATTTCCTATTACATAGTCGTATTTAATATTAAAATTAAATTGAAGAGTATCTTTATTGTAAATATTGAATATGGGTATTTCGTAATCTTTATCTGTCTCTAAAATAAGGTTAAAGAGGTCAAAAAGTGTCATATAAAAGTTGATTTGGCATAAAATGCAAGCAATCGGATTTATATCAATACCAGAGATATTTAGTTTAATCTTGTCGATAATTTTTTTCGCTTGTTTACCAGTAGGCTCTAAATTTTCTTCTATATTAAGTTGGTTTTTCATTCTTTCTATGAGAATATTTACTGCTCTAATTAAAAAGCTCCCAGAACCACAACTCAAATCCATTAATATCTTATTTTCGATATCGTGCCGGGTTGTATACCCAACACTCTTTAAAATGTAATCAACTATATGAATGGGTGTGAAAAATTCGCCCATAGTTTTTCTTTGAGAATGAGGAACGACTTTTTCGTATAATTTAGCTATGATATCCAAATCAAAACTTTGTTCATCTCCTCGTTCTTTATGATAAATTTCTTTAGAATCAATTTTAGATAAATTTTCAACTATTCTAAGAATGAAATCGTTTACTACATTATCTTTTAAATCGATTGCATAATGTGCTAGTAAGTTTGAAATTATTCCCTTATTTATTAGGAATTTTTGAAAATCGCTCATGAATTACGGTATTAGGTATTATAAATCAAATAAATTTTTTTCAGATTATATTTCTAATTAACCAGAATACAGTTTTATATTTAATTACGAGTTTTTCAAGAATATGGAAATCAACAGATGAGAATTAATTGTTCCATTTTATAATTCCTATCACGTAAAACTTCTTATAAGGTGCTAGCCCAATATATGTTTATATCAGACTTTGTCAATTTGTTTTGAAGAAAAAGTAATAGATATTCATTACCAAAGATTTCTTATAGAATAAATGATTGCGAGCATATTTATTAGTACTTTTGTTTTAATCTTTCTAGTTGGTATAATTTATGTATTATTAAATAGAGGAAAATATGAAACTAGAGTAGGATTTTTTGCAGTAATTATTATTTACTTCTTAAGCGAAATCACATACTTTATATCGTTTAATTTGTCAGCAGAAAATTATTTCAATACCACCTTTGCATTGATAATATGGTATATTTCAATTATTGCAAGAAGTTTTTCAATAGGGATGTTTGCTTCAATCCATAACTTCGAATTAAATAAAGATAGTAAGGTAAGATTTCTACCTATGTTGTTTTATGTTTTTATAGGAGGAATTATTCTAAGTCTGCTCTTCGTTCCCGATTCTTTTTCTGTTATCCAGAAAGATTTTGAATATTTCTACTTATTTAATCACATTGAATTACTAACCTCGATTATTCTATTCAATTTTTGTATCATATTGTTTTCTTGGGTTATACAAATAAAGGGATATCATAATTTTGCTGACAAGAAACTAGGTAAATTTAATTTTGTCTTTATTCTTCTTTTTAGCTTACATATTTTTCTTTACATATTATATCTTATTACTT
>SDBT01013074.1_pt1 | contig 13320 bp, 19 predicted proteins | sample 2277101 | NCBI WGS metagenome assembly SDBT01 (sample SAMN10404973, study PRJNA504765) | marine sediment metagenome | isolation source: marine sediment core GS10_PC15, 103 cmbsf | place: Arctic Ocean: Southern Knipovich Ridge | collected 2010 | reverse complement strand
CCAATAGAGTTTGGTGAAAAAGTTATCGCTCATTACAAGAAACTTGGCATTGATCCGATGTCAAAAACCATTATTTTCAGTGATGGATTAGATACAGATGAAGCAATAAGAATACAACATTATTTTGATGGCATCACCGACCTGGGAGAGGGTAGGAAGTCTTATGGTGCTAAAAAAATTAAAGTTGCCTTTGGTATCGGGACACATTTCACTAATGACTTTGAGAATAGTCCTGCTCTGAACATGGTTATCAAACTATGGTCTTGCAATGGTGTCCCTGTAGTGAAGCTCAGCGATACTCCTGGCAAAGTTATGGGAGACCCTGATGCTGTGAGAGTGGCTCAATGGACGTTTAACAATACTCCTCTATAAAGGAACTTATTATGGTTATTTATACTATTCTTCTTAGGACGGTTTGCCAACATAATGAATATTGTGTAGATCATCAGTCTAAGATAGAACCATATATCAAAGAATGTATGAAGAAAGCAAAAAAATCTAACAAGTATGTTAATAACCGCTATACGATAAAATGGCTCATGATAGATTTCGCCGTTATTTATGAAGCCAATGAAAAGGGAGAACCCATATTCGATGGCAACACTTTGAAACAATTCGGCGAAATTAAAAGACAAGAAGTGCATTAAGGAAAATAAAATGTATATGAATTTTGCCTGTGAGTGTGATAGCCTAACTTGCAAAAAGACAATTAGATTATCAGTAGAAGAGATGGACAAGCTTAAGACAAGTATTGACTGTGTTATAATCGTAGAAGGATGCGAACACGGACCGGAGCCTACTGATACTCTTGTAGAAGAAAAGACTGGGTATTCTGTTTATAAGGAAAAAGTATGATGCTTAAGAAAGACATTATATATTTTGGTATACCTTTCATTTTGTTTTGTGATGAGAAGTGTGATAAGGCATGGGGAATGAATCTCCGCGAAAAAAATCAGTTGTCAGACGATGATGATGACTACGAATATTTAGCAGACGGTGAGCTAGGAGAAGCTCCAGATGACCCCGGCTCTTATGAGGGGGGTCATGCTAAACCCTCGATGGAAGAAGGAGTAAGTGTATTTGATAATCCAAATTCCGATAGAGGAAAACTAAACAAATGGTGTTGTAGAGAATGTGAGAGATCGGTAATGATTGAAGTTGTTAAAATCAATGATGATACTGATTTCGAATCTCTTCTCCCAGATTTTTCAAAAAGAATTAGCAATATGAGAAAGGATAATGATGACTAATATACTTATCACTGGTGGCCCCGTTCACGCTTATCTTGATAATGTCAAAATCATCACCAATCGGTTTAAGGGGGGACTGATGGTTGGTTTAGCAGACAAATTTACTGGGATGGCAGAGGATGGAAAAATAGATGTCCATGTCACCTATCTTTGTTCTGAATCTTCTAAGCATCCACCCACTAATAACAGATTCCGCACCATTGTTTATCACGATGGTATCGATGATTACATGGAAAAGGTATTAGAACTTGCTCCTACTATGGACGCGGTTGTTCTTGGGGCTGCTGTAGCTAATCTTATTCCCAAAAATAAAATTCAGGGGAAATTCCCAAGTCATAACTATAAAGAGGGAGACATTATCCCTATCGACTTTACAATTGCTCCAAGAGTTATCGACAGGGTAAAAAAGGTTGCTCCTAATACTCATCTGTTCGGATTTAAACTCCTTTCAGACGTAAGATACGACGAACTTATTAGAGCGGCTTATGGAGTTCTTCTTGAATCTAGGGCGGTAACAGTTTTTGCTAATGATACAATGGACTTGATGCAAAAATATGCTGTGACTAAAGAGAGGGGAGTTCGTCCTTTACATAATAATGATGTCCCTCAGTGGATACTCGATAGAGTGGGAGAAAAATATTACCGCACTTCCACTGCTAAAACAGATCGTGTAGATGATCGCCATGCAAAAGCTAGGGACGCTTTGAAAAAAATTATTGATAAGAATATGAGTTCTTTCCTTGTGTCAGAGGAAGGTTTTGTTTTCGGATCGGCAGCTATGATCGTGTCTGATAATGGACAAGAATTTGTAACAACAGCTAGGGGAAAAAACGAAGCAGCTACTTTTGCATATGTTCTGTCAGTTGATCATGATGATAGAAAGGTCATTTGCGGCACAACTAAAAAAGCGACTTTGAATGCTCCTTTATTTGAGTGGATGTTTACTCATCTTGCTGGTGTAAATTACATATTGCATTTTCATTATCAGAGAGATGATTTAGCAACGTTAGAGTATGCTACTCCAGGGACAGATAAGGACTCTATAAGGTCCATTTATACGAATCGTTCTTTTAATATAAAAGGACATGGTTGTATTCTTGTTTTTGATAAAGAAGGGAATTTACTTAAATGAAATATCCTGATTTAAAAACATATGAGAAACTTTACAGAAGATTTCTTCTTAATGACAGGTCGAAACAAATGTTAGATATAGCAGGAGATCTAACTGGTAAGACATTTCTTGACATCTGCTGTGGCGGCGGGAGGCTAACTGATATGTCTCTTGACAGAAAGACTCGTGCAAATATAATGATCGATTCTGAAGCAAAGATGATATCAAAAGCTTTAAGGGACAATGCATGGACCCAGGTTATTATTATGACAGTTGAATCTGCTCTTAGAGAATTATCACATAGAAGTCAAAAAGTTGATGTCGCAGTTTGTCAGCAAGGAATTAACTATTGGCTTACTCAAGCAAAAGCAGGAAATTTGTCTCGGTCTATGTCAGAAGGTGGAATATTTGTTTTTAATACATTTAATGTAAGACCATCTGAAAGAACGCAGATTAAAGAATATACTCTAGAGAGACCGTTTTCTCTTAAGGACGATCATTACGTAGAGATTACTTGGAGGATAAAAGAAAAATGGAACGATGTTCAACACGTTCAAATATGTCAGGGAGAAGAACCTCATTTTACACAATTTAAGTGGATGGATGATAAATATATAAGGTATTGTCTTGAGCCATACTTTGATGTAGAATTGATAAAAGAAAAGGCAACAAGCATCTATAAATGTGTGAAGAAAAAAGATGAATGATGTTTACAAGAAATATGAAGAAGCAAGAAATGCTTTTTATATAAGGAAAACATGGATAAAATTAAATCTTGATTTGTTAAAGAAAGAATATACAGATGAAGGATTAGATATTCCATGCGATGGGTGGGTAAGGACTGAAGAAGATGCTAAAAAAGCAGTAGCATATTATACAGCATTTTATAATAAATTGAGATATGAAGACAAGGTGAATAAAAAGACAGAAGAAGCTTTTTATAGGACAATAAAGAAGTATACGGACTATTTACCAGAGAAATGATTTTTGATTAGTAAAGATATGCTTATGAATAATAAAGAAGAAAAGAATAAGAGAATGGCAAATGTCGAAATATGTCCATCCACTTAATTGTATTGGAAAAGACGGATGCGGCAATGAAATGAGACCAATAGAGGTTGATGGAGAAGTTGTTCTTGAATGTTTAGGTTGTAAGAAAATACAAGAGAATATCCCAGGAGCAGTACTAAACGCTGATATTATAGCATTAAATAAAGATATGGATAAGTTAACAAAGGAGATGACCAATGAACTGGAATGATGAAGCAACAAAAATTGCGAACTGGATGAGTGGATATGCAAAGCACGCAGGGAGTAAAGGTTTTGTGATAGGGTTGAGCGGAGGTATCGATTCGTCCGTTGTCGCCTGTCTTGCTGTTGTAGCAGTAGGAAACGAAAATGTAATTGGAGTTCGTCTTCCTTGTCAAACAAAAGAAGATATGAATACAGATGCTGAAGAGTTGGCAAACATGCTTGATATAAAACTGATCACGATTGATATGGAAGAAGCTTTTGCAGCTTTGGATAATGGTATAAGTGAAGCTTTATACCCATATCCTGAAGAAAGATTTAATACGGACCTGACCAGAGGAAATGCAAAAGCAAGGCTCAGGATGACTACTCTATATGCCGTGGCTAATGAGATGAATTATCTTGTTGCAGGAACAGGCAATAAGTCTGAACTAACAGTTGGCTACTTCACCAAATACGGAGATGGGGGAGTTGACATGGAGCCCCTTGGGCAATACTATAAAACCCAAGTATACAAAATCGCTAAAGAGGCATTCGGCCTCGCGATTCCAAAAAATATAATAGAGAAAGCTCCTACTGCTGATTTGTGGGGAGGTCAGACTGATGAGCAAGAACTGGGAATGACCTATGATAAATTAGATGTAATCATTCACAGAGCAGAACCAGATTGGGAATACGTCGATTATGGAGATGGAGCAACTGAGGAAGATTTCAACAAAGTCAAAAATATGATGGTGAACTCTCTCCACAAGAATAATGTCCCACCCCAATATGAGAGATAGTATTATGCAGGTGCTTTTTCTGGGGAGTCTCCGTTTTTACGTTTAACGTAAGACCAGAGATTCCCCATTTTTTCTTTCTCTTTTTTCACCAATGCCATTGTCCCTGGGCTTTGGATAGTGTCCATCATCCCTGTTTCTCCATTCCCGCCGAATAATCTATCTTTGGCAGCGGGGTCAAGACTGTCCTGTGCCACTTCCACAGTGTCTACAACTTCTTTAAATGCTCTATTTCTGACTATGATCTGATAGACTAGGGCTCCTATTAATCCAAGTAGGATAAGCCCTCCAGCGATTGCTACGTAGATGAAGTAAGCTTCAACAAAGATAGCTATTGCACAAACCACTGCACAAATAGCTGCTCCTGTCAGCCCAAATTTACTACCATGTAAAACGAATAGGACAGCAAACACACCAGTTAAAAGGATGCATCCGACAATAAGATATCTTAGAGCTTTATGGAGAGAGGCGTCTCTATCGTTTTCTAATTTTTCCAATTTGGTTAAAGCAGCATCTCTTTCTCCTGTCACATCATCTAGAGCAGTTTCTATGTTGCTTATTTTTTCACCAGCATTAGTCAATAAACTACCAGCACCCGCCAGCTCTGCTACTGCTGTATTTATGATCTGAGTATTTTTGTCTATAGAGATAGAGCTTTCATTAATTTTGTCAAGATAAGGATCTATTTGCTTTTTAACTTCTGGCGGAATTTTTCCCTTCGTTTTATTTGCTTCTTCCCTAATAAGTTGAGTAGCTTGCGTTATATCAGTTGTAGCAGTCTTAATTTCTTTTGTGCTATTATCTATTACTTCTTGTGCCTGGCTAACATCTTTTCCAGCATGAAAGTCAGGAAGGTTTGTTTGTTCTGTTTGCTGTTCTCCCCAGCAACCACTGCACAATAAGATTATCACTATAGATAGTAAAATAGTTTTTGTCGTTTTTCTCATTTTATTCTTCCTCACTACCGAATATATTAGTTATGTTTTGATCTTTATCTATTGCATCTAGATATTCTATCATTGTCCACATGATTCCTGCTGCAATTATTCCAGAAAAAGGCCAGAAGAAATAAGTTCCTCCAGACACTACCAGTAAAACTATGTCTGCGATAAGAGTTGTCCAGAAGGAAGTGCAAGTTGTACAGTATAGCATCTGAGGTGCTTTATAATGAATTTTTCTTAATAAAAGCTGTAATATCACTCTGTATTTTTTTATAGGGAAGTCTTTTCCTTTCTCCACTAAAAGAATAGCCATCCCATAACTCAAAGAAACTGATATAAACAAACAGATTAAAAAATTTAGCATGATATCTCCTTACCATATTCTTTTATATCGACATAATAACAGGATTTTATTATTTTTTGAGGAATAAAGTATTTATGAACTGGTATAAAAAAGCAAACAGCATAGAAGATAGATTAGGAGATTGTTATGTCCTGTCTGGAAGATATGTGCTGCAAAATGAAAACTCTGAACTTGTTCATGGGGTTATTACAAATAAAACTGGAGATGGGAAAACATTAGAACACGCTTGGGTAGAATATAACAATACAGTATTAGACCCTGTAATAGGAAAAGAATTTCAAAAAGAAGTTTATTATGCTTTCTATGCCCCTCAAATTATAAAAAGATATTCTCACGAAGATGTTATGAAAACGATGTTACGATATAATCACTGGGGACCTTGGAATGAACAAAATCCTCCTAAAGCAAGAGAATTAGAATAATATGAATTGGTATAAACGTATAGTCGCTCAAGATATAACAGCATACCTAGAAAGTCTAGGTGCTGACCCAACTATCATCCAATTTATAACATCTCAAGAACCTAGCACTTCTCAATTGCTAACAAATGAATTTAGAAAAAACCCTGGTTCAACAGTAGAACAATTACAGCAGATACAGTTTCCGCAAAAAATGAACCCTTACACTGATCGTGAAATAAATTATGCTAACCGTTATCCTGAAATGAGCAAATGGATATTATATAGTTTAAAAGGATTAAGAAAAGGGATACAACCCTGGCCTCCTCAAGATCCTGGCGGAGAAGCAGATTTTGATATGCGTAATAATTATGAAATCTTTTATGGTAAAATTCCAGAAATTAAAGACTGGTATAATTCTATTAAACCTGATCTAACACCCTATTCTCCAGAACAGGCAATAGCTGCTTCTGATGAATGGCATAGAGCAATGGCGGGAAAAGGAGAAGGTAAAGAATATGAACCTACTATACCACAATTAACAATATATGGTCCAGAATGGAAAAATCCAGAATGGAATGGTTGGACTATTCAAAAAGTAATAAGTGAGAATGATTTGTTGGCAGAAGGAAATAAAATGGACCACTGTGTAGGAGATTATTGCGACAGGGTTAAAGAAGGATTCAGTATAATTTATTCGTTAAGAGACCCAGAGAATAATCCTCATATTACTTTAGAAACAAATGATTTCCATGATGTCACGCAGATACAAGGTAAAAGCAATTCTATTCCTAAGCCAGAATACAGAGCAATGATAAAAGAATGGATAACAAGCGATAAAAATACAAACGTAGAAAATTATAGCGACGATGATAGTCCATTTGATGAAATAAGTACCGCCTACGGAACAGCAGAAGAAATATTAGAAGCCATTGAAAGAACAGTAAATGACGACTATGGATTAAGGAGAGAGGTAGATACAGACGGAGTAGATGTAATGAATATGGCAATTGAGATAATGGGTAGAGCAAATCAGCCTTCTTACTGGGGAGATTTTCAACAGATTCCAGAAGCTTCTATAGATATGATTCTTCAAATGCCACATGCGTCTAGCGAATGGAAAGCAGACAAAATAAAAGAACTTGAACAAGAGTTATATAAAAAAGAAGAAGAAAATTGGGACTGGGCAACTTCTCATTGGGATATGAGTTATTTTGAGCGTCCTGACGAAGAAGATTATGCAACACCAGCAGAATTTGAAGCAGCAGAAGAAAAGGTTATGGAAGAAGAATCAGATTATATGAATGAAGAGTTAAGAAAAACTCCTTCAGGAGGATATGCTTTTGATGGTCTTGCTTATATAAACGAATTAAGAAAGCAAGGGTTAATACCAGAATACGAAATGAAGCTACCATCAGTAGTGGGCAAGGGTGGAAACTGGTATAAAAAAGCTTATAAAGAAGATATCCCGGTAGAGGGGGACCCTGAAATTGGTGGGGGAGAGGGACAGCTTAGTTTCACTGTAGAAGAACCAAACTCAGAACGAACTATGATGCAGCATGGAAAAGAAGCATTAGAGTTTACAGATGGGCCTATAGAGAAATATAATGGTGAGTATGGAAGTTTTAGATATTTATATAGAGAGAATAATCAGATCATAGGAGCAGTTCAGGGAGTATATAAGAATGATAAAACGATTCTGTCAAATATGTATGTTATTCCTGAAAGAAGAGGGCAAGGATTTGGAACACAACTAATTTCTATTATTGAAAAATATGAAGAGGATATAGTCCTCTCCCGTTTCTTCTCAGAAGAAGGGGCTAAATTTTTTGGAGTCAGATGAACTGGTATAAAAAAGCACAACTAAAACATAACAAAGTTAAGAGAATAGACTATTTTCGATATCATAAAGATGTCCAAATGAGATTCTATAATGAAGAACTGTTAGATAAAATGATAAATGATTTAAGAGAGGCCATCCAATATATTCTCACTAATTCTGATATGTATGAAAATCCAGAATCTATTTATAGCTGTCCTCGCTGTGGGGCAGAAGAAATATCTTGGTACCAGGGGGCAGATGGTGATGGAAGAGGAGACCCACGAGATGTGTCAGATTTAGAGATGGGGCATTGGCAGTGTGGTTCCTGCGGAGAAAAAATAGGATTTGAAGAATATTTTGAGAAAGAAAAAGATAGCAGAGGAAACTGGATATATACAGAACGAGGAAGAAGCTTGTCAAATGCATTATACCAAATAGATCAGGCAAAAGATATCGAACATAAACATATGCTTTTTGAACAAGCAATCCAATTTATACATGGAAGCGGTAGGATGAGTGAATGGCTGATAGAAGGTGGAGCAGAAACAATAAATAGTATGAGGCAAAGAACATAACTTATGAACTGGTATAAGAAATCACAATCTTATAATACTATAGAAGAAGCTATCGACTGGTGTAATCGTAGTGGTATTGCTATGGAGGGCGATAAATATGTTTTTTATCATGGAAGCCCTAAAAATAATAATTTATTTGAATTAAGAGCAGGTTCTCTTTTAGCAGAAACTGAAAAAGATGCTCGGCATTTCGCTGCTCATAATAGATATCTTCAACCAGAAGATATAATAGTTTATAAAATATTAGTTGGGCCAGAAGATATAAATACAGGTGTTTTTGCATCTCTAAATAAAGATTATAAATTATGAATTGGTATAAAAAAGCACAATTAAATAGGGAAAAAATTAGGTATCAGGATAAAGATAACGTCTATATTTTAGGCAAAAACACAAGACTTAATCAAGGTCCATGGAGGATATCGTGGTTATGGCATAATCGCCCTGCCGGGCATGAACATTATCCAACATATGAAATCGCATTAGAAAAGTTTAATGAGATAGAAGGAGTAGAAGGTCCTCCTGATCTTAATGAATATCAAATTAACGAGTTAATTACTAATACAGAGCAAGTTCATGAATTGGTATAAAAAAAGCTTGACAAGTGAAAGCACATTTGTTATAGTTTCTCAAATGAAGAAAGAATTTATCATAATGAGAGGCCTACCAGGGTCAGGAAAAAGCACTCTTGCTAGAGAATTAGCAGGAGAAACAGGGCAACAATTTGCCACTGATGACTTTTTTGTGGACAAAGAAGGTAACTACAAGTGGGATGAGAGACGAATAGGTTATGCTCATGATTGGAATAAAGAGCGTATAAAAAGAGCCATAGAGCAGGGAGTATCACCTGTTATCATGGACAATACGAATGTCAGCAAATGGGAATTAAGGTCATTAGGTCATATTGTTGACTACGCAGAGAGTCAAGGATATGAAGTTAGAATAGAAGAGGTTGATACTCCTTGGGCATTTGATGCAAAAGAATTAGCAAAAAGAAATTCTCATGGAGTTCCTCAAGGTATTATTGAGAATTTCATAAGAAGGTGGCATCCTAATCCTACGGTAGAAGATATCAAAAATGATTTTCAACCACCTGAAATGAGATAAAAAGAGCAAAGTAAATCTACAGATAGGATGCCTTCTTTACGAGACATAAGCCGCATGTGTTGCGGTTCCTCTGTAGTAATGCTCTTTTTATATTTTGATAGCTTGGCTTGTAATATCTCTTATCTTAATATCTTCAGTTTTATACCAACCAGTTGGCATGCCTTCAAAGCACTTGTCAACATACTTAACATAGTGATTAAACCAAGTTTTTCTGTTGCTCTCTGAAGATTTGTTTATTTTTTTTCTCGTTATCCCAGAAAATTGGGCGGCATAGTTCTCTGCCTCTATATTTACACTATTAGAGTCTTCTTTATTAATTGACATAGGTCCCCAATGAAGTAATTTCCTATCAGATGAAATTGCCCAACAATCAATATTATATTTTGATAAAGATAGAAACTCTTTGCTAAACTTCACTGATAATGGATCATACCCCTGTTCTTCAAGGTATTCGCTAGTATGACTAGCCTCTATAATCTTATCCCCAATTGCCAGTAAGTCACCAGAATTAAATTTGGTTCTTGCTAGGATATCTACATCTCTAACTCTAAAATCTGGATTATCTATATTACGAGCATATGATCCCCACACGTAGAGTGTCTTAATTCCATCTATTTTTTTAAATCTACTTAATGCTTCAGATATATTTGGCTTTACATCTTTAATCTTCGGCATACATTTTTCGTACCAAGAACTCAATAGTATTCTCCATAATATTTTATTTTATTATCTATCATTTCGGCATAAATAGTTTTTATCCTCTATAAATAACTCGTTAATGAAGAATTGTAGTTATTCCGATATAAAACTATGAAAAAGAAAATATACAAATTTTTAAATAATGCAAAAAAATACGTTCCTATTCTTTCAAAAGAAATAGCTGAGACATTTATATCCGAAGCCAGTGATGAAAACATAGATTATAATTTTACAATCAGCAGAAAAAATGGGCAGGTATATAATGCAGATCCGAATACTTATTTTGTATTCGATACTGTCGGACAAACCGCTCTAGATGATTTCAAAAAATCTTTATTCGCTGAAGATTTAAGTGATATAGAAGAGAATAGCAAAGAAGAAGAAATATTAATGACAGATGTTAGAGAATTCTTACTTAAAGTATGTAATTCTATTACTACTGAATATTACGATGATATCAAAAAAATTGTAAGAGAAGTCATATTAGGAAATAAAGTAGACGCAGAAAGAGTCCCTCTAAAAACTATCGAAGTAGTTTCTATAGATTTAGCAGATTATTCTTCTGTTCCTGAATCTTCAAAATATCTATTGAAGATAGGAAAGGTCCCTGGCTCAGATATTAATACCGATGAAGTAATTAAGCTTATACAAAGCAGACAAGAAAAGACAGGTATGGATATTGATACTATTTTCTCAATTGAGAAAAAAGCTGGCAATCCTATATTTAAGAATGTAGAGGCTGTGATACTAGGGAGAAAATTCTTGAATGAGATTTCTATTTACTTTTTCATAGATTATTCTTTGGCTCATGATGAAAAAAATGAAGAAATAGAGGAAAAAGTCCTTGACAATGAGAAGTAGTATGATAGTCGCCAATATGGTATAATGGCTTATTACGTGACCTTCCCAAGGTCGAAAATCGGGTCCGATTCCCGATATTGGCTTTTTTATTTTTCTTCTTGAAAAGTGAAAGTGAAAAATATATAATTAAAGGTAATTGCTTATTTATGTTGAATAAGTAATATAGGATTTATGTAGAAGTGTATCTATATGAATCTAAAATTTTATTTTATTTGCCGATCTGTATATTATATAGGTCAAGAAAGCGAAGGTGTTTTATGTTACATACTAAAGTACGTCCAAGTCAATCATTTCTTATTCCTCCTAGAGCATCAAAAACTATTTATGCTTTAGCTAGAAGTTCAGGGTATAACTTTTATACTTCCATCCATGAATTCGTAGATAACAGCGTAGATTCATTCCTTTACTCTCTTTCTGATGACAAGAACATCAAAATTCTTTACGATGAGTATCTTAAAAAAGGGATTAACAAATTAGTAGTGGCTGATACTGGTTCTGGAATGGATTTAGATACACTAAAAGAAGCACTTACTATCGGTTCAAAGATTGACAAAGACCCCTCTACTAATTTAGGGCGGTTTGGGATAGGACTTAATACTGGTGCGATGTCGCTTGGGACAAGGATAACGGTAGTTACTAAAAAAGAAGACGGAGATTTTTTTAAGGCAGTTTTAAATATAGAAGAAATTCTCAAAAGTGATATATGGAATTTAGATGTTTTTTCGATGGAAGATAGTGATCATGATTTGGTTAAATCTATATTCCCTTCTTTTAACCACGGAACTTTTGTTATTATTGAAGATTTTTCATTTGAAGATAAGCATTCTTATCAGAGATCGGCTACATTAAGAAAAAAAATAGGTAAATCTTTTTTTAAAATAATAAATGCTGGAGTTAAAATAGAAGTCGATGGTAAATTATGTAGTCCATATGATCCTCTTGAATGGGAACAATGGGGACAAACTAGAGAAGAGATTAAAGGAATGTTAAGATATCAAGATGAAGGAAAAATATCTGTCAGGTATATAGATAAAAATAAAAATGAAAAAGAAAGTTATATTATTTGGAAGGCTATTTGTTTCCCATTTACAAGATTCGGAGAAATAGACCCATTCCATGAGGACAGACAGAAGAAATATGGATGTGGAACGAATAGTAAAACTTGTGGTATTTATGTATATAGGGCCAATAGAGAAGTCAGTTCCGGGGAAACCCTTAGTATGTTTAGCAAACATACTACTCAGAACAGTATGCGTATTGCTTTTTATTTTCCTACGGAGCTAGATGATATTATGGGAGTCGGATATGATAAGAGGATCTCAACAGAAACCCAAAGTATAGAAAAGTCCACTTATGATAAAATGATGAAAGTAGTAAAAAAAACAGCATCAGCAGTAACAAAGTTGTGCAATAATAGAAAAAAAGAAAGAAAGAGTAAAACTACTTCAGAGTTTCATAGTAAAGCACAAGATATTATTAACAAAAAAGCTTCATTAATAGATGGAATAAATATTAAAAAAGGAGTTAGAGGGAAGGGAAATATCAAAGGATCTGTTAAGTCCACAGGGAAAGGCAGTATTCATAAAAATTTCAGAAAAGCAAGAACAACAAAAATGGTTGACACTATATGGGAAGAAGCCAAGTGGACAGCCCTGGGACCATTATATGATGTTGGATGGAATGACAAGGGTAAGATGATTATAACATGGAATCAAGATCATAAACTACATAGGTTGATATCTTCTAATAAGAATGTAACGGTAATTTTTGATTTAATGTTCCATTGCATGGCAGTAGCTGAGACTAATATGAGGCTCGGAGTTATGAATGATGAAGAAATGACAGTCGATGAAGTCCTAGATAGTTTCAAAAAAGCTATTTCTGATAATATGAGAATATTATTAGATGATTTTGTAGATGAGTTATTTGAAGAGGGAGAATAAAGTGAAAAAGAAATGGTCCCAAAAAGAAAAGAGTATACTAAAAAAACACTATAGAAACACAGAAAAAGAAGAATTAAAAAAGATGTTGACAAATCGCTCATGGAGTAGTATAATACAATATGCTCAAGTATTAAACATAAAAAGAAGTTATGATTTAGTAAGGGAGACAAATGTAGGGAAGCTATTAGAAGAAACGCCAGTATCTTATTACTGGATGGGTTT
>SDBT01013073.1_pt1 | contig 13320 bp, 13 predicted proteins | sample 2277101 | NCBI WGS metagenome assembly SDBT01 (sample SAMN10404973, study PRJNA504765) | marine sediment metagenome | isolation source: marine sediment core GS10_PC15, 103 cmbsf | place: Arctic Ocean: Southern Knipovich Ridge | collected 2010 | reverse complement strand
AGGCAGATAGTTAGAATTTTTGATTCAAGGTGGTTTTATAGTTAATTGTTACTTAAAAATTATTATATTAATAAAGATAGTATCAAAATAAGTGATATAGGGCAATTTAGCACTTGGAATATAGATTTAACAAAAATAATTGGTAAATAAGTATGGATTTAAATATTAAAATTATAGATGCAAAGCCTCAAAAAAAAAATAATGTTTTAGTTGTAACGGGGCTTATAAAAATTGGTGATCATAAAGAATCTTTTTATATGCCTCTTGATTGGTGGTCGATAGAGGATTATAAACGTCAATGGCAAGAAGGTATACGAAGATTAAAAAATAATGAGCAATCATGCCTTGTTACATCAATACATAATCCAACTATAAGACCGTTTATAGATTGGTGGTTGTTATATAAAATTGACAATGTTGTATACGTGCAAAATCATATGCTTATATCTGATATATATAAAAAACAAATAGGTGATAAAAATTTTACCACTCAAACATGCTATGATTTTATACCATCGAGATTAAAACAAGAAGCGGATGATTATCGGGTGTCTGAATGGTGTGTTAATTATCCATAAATAACACAAAATCCTTTATGTTTCCCTGTTTTAACTGCTTTTTTGTTTCAAATAACTTGTCGAATTATATATCGTGCGTGTATGCTAAGGAACAATATAATTATACAGTGGAAAATATATTGTTATGTAAACGAGGGTTGAGTGTGAATACAGTAGTTTTTCGTGTTCTCAGTGGCGTGTTAGTAATGATGAATTCACTGATAATTGGCTCACCACACACGCGATTTTCTATTCCACCAGGCTTATTGCAAAGTTCAGGATTAAATCCAATACTTATTGCGCAATTTAGTTTGTTTGTTGGCATTTTATTAATGTGGACAATATTTTGGGGAAAAATATTGAAAGTGTTAGTAAAATTACCCATGATTGCCGGTCAAATTATTGGCGGTATATTACTCGGTCCGTCATTGTTAAATATTGCGCAATTATCTATTTTTGCCCAACCATTAACGTTGATGGATTATATGACTGGTCAATCATACACATTATTAACATCAGATCTTTTTGTTTTTTTTATTTTATTAATTTCATCATCGTTAACCGTTTCGTATCTCTTATGGATTGCGGGACATGAAACCGATTTAAAAGATATTTGGTGCATCGGTGGAACGGCGGTAACCGCCGGTTTTTTTGGCGCTTTTTTTCCAATTATTATGACAGTAGGAGCATTGTTTTTGGGTGTAGGAGGGGGTGATTGGAATTTTGTACAAACAATTGGCCTTGGATTAATTTTTTCTGCAACGAGTGTATCTATTCCGGTGGCGACGTTATTTGCTTATAATAAAATGCATTTAAGAAGTTCCAAAGCAACGCTTGGTGCTGCTGTAGTCGATGATATTTTGGCCGTTATATTATTGTCTGTTTTTTCTTTTGCATTGCAAGCAGGTATGTTTCATACCAATAATACTATTACGTTACATATTGATAGTAGTGGATCGATAATAGGCATGCTGGTGTATATGTTTCTTTCATTTATAATAATACTCGGTGCTGGGTATTATATAATACCGCCACTTATACGCTGGTTGAGAAAAGAACATTACTCACATTTAATTGCACCAGTTGCTAACAGTATTATGTTATTTTATTTTGCATTTTCGGAATTATTTGGTGGGATGGCAGGTATTACAGGGGCCTATTTTGCGGGTCTGTTTCATCGTATGGGCGATACGCAACACAGAGCAGAACGCGTTATTTCACCCTTTGTTAACGCAATTTTATTACCACTTTTTCTTGGTTCTATTGGATTACAAATAAATATTCGTATTTTAAAATGGGTAGATTGGGTTACGGTGTTTATACTGCTTTTTGTTGCTATTATATCTAAATTATTAGGGTGTTGGATTACAAATTTTTTTGGCAATATTTTTGCACAAGATAAATCAAAATGGACCATGTTGGAAAGTTATCTTTTTGGTTCCTCGATGGTGGCGCGTGGTGAAGTTGGTTTAGTAATTGCCACGATTTTATATGCTTCGCGTATTGTGACCTCTGATCAATATGTTATTGCGGTTGTGGTTATTTTGTTAACAACTATTGCATCACCAATTATGTTGGCAATTGGTTTTGCACAATTAAAGATGCTGGCAGTAAAAGAAGACCATAAACTGAATATAGGCCTTTTTAAAGTTATTGGCACGCGACGTATGTTTAATATTATTATGGGAAGCATAGAAGCAAGTGGCCAACTTAAAACCTCTATTCAAATGAGTGAAGGAAGACGGATTATAAATATAGAGGGCAAACGAGTTAAAATTATTTTATGTCCAGATGAAGGTATTATTTTCGAAGGTAATCGTGAAAATGTGCAGGAGATTTTGCGCATTGTACACGAATCTATAGCTGATGATGTCGGTAGATTGTCGATTTTTTAATGATGCTAAACTCCTGCTTGTTCTTTACAATAACGCGTTTTTCGATAATACTATTAGCATAGGGATGGGGTATCTGATAGTTCAAAGCTATTTTGATTAATTATACCGCCAAAGATACATTTTTATATTTCTAATTGAAATGAGGGAATTATAATGAAAAAGGATATTCACCCAAAGTTGCATGAAGTTACGGTGCATTGTGTATGTGGTCATGAATTTGAAACGCGTACAACGGCAAAAGAATTAAAAGTGACAATTTGTTCCAACTGTCACCCGTTTTATACCGGCGAGCAAAAATATGCTGATACTGCAGGGCGTATCGAGAAATTCAGAAAAAAATACGATAAAATTAAATAACTGTTACGGATTGATAAATACGTATGATTACACAAGCACATTGGGACGCTATTACTAAACATCATGCACACTTAATGCAAGAGCTTGCAGATCCGTTATTAAGTAAATCAAAGCGATACACGTGTCAAAAACAGTTGGCCCATTTGACTACTTTGCTTGAACAAAAGAAAAAAATAAGTGAGATAGAAGAGTTGCTTGCGCAAACAAATGAGCAATTAGCAGTTGAAAAAGATGAAGAACTAAAAGATCTTTTTAAACAAGAAGCGCAATTGTTAAAAAAACAATTGTCAGAAAATCAAAAAGAACTTGATGCGTTAATGGTTCCTATCGACGAGCATAGAGAGCGTTCAGTGTTTTTAGAAATACGTGGAGGAGCTGGTGGTCAAGAAGCGGCACTATTTGCAGGGGATCTGCTCAAAATGTATACCAATTATGCGTTGAGTAAAAATTGGAAAGTATCAACTGAAAGTACAAGCTTGACCGATCTTGGCGGCTATAGAGAAGTTATTATTCATATCAAAGGTAAAAATGTTTACGGTCATTTGAAGTACGAATCTGGTGTGCATCGTGTGCAACGAGTGCCCGAAACAGAAACATCTGGTCGTGTGCATACATCAACTGCTACGGTGGCGGTATTGCCAGAAGCAAAAGAAGTTGATGTGGATATTAATCCTGCTGATTTACGTATTGATGTTTTTCGCGCAAGTGGTGCTGGCGGTCAACATGTAAATACAACAGATTCAGCAGTACGTATTACGCACATTCCAACTGGTATTGTGGTTAGCTGTCAAGATGAGCGTTCGCAACATAAAAATAAAGCAAAAGCAATGAAAATTTTGCAAGCACGGATACTTGCAGCTCACGTTGAAAAACAGCAAGCTGAAATGGCAAAAAAAAGAAAAGAACAAGTTGGTACTGGAATGCGGTCAGAAAAAGTGCGTACATATAATTATCCGCAAAATCGTGTTACCGATCACCAAGCAAACATTACATTAAAAAAACTGGACATTGTTATGCAAGGAGAACTTGGTGAAATTATCACTGCTTTACAAGAAAAAGAACATGAATTTCGCAAGCAGGAATTCTTGTCTCAATTTAAGACTGAGAATACATAAGTTTTTTATTCACCTACCAAGTAAGGTTGTATAGTCCATTATTGAATGTATTGATATCGAGTAGTAATATAAATATATTTATTTTTATAACAAGGTTTAAGGCTGTCGACGGGGATTTTTTGTGGCATTACTACAGTATTTCCTTATGCATAATCGCTATTTAAATGTCGTTGGTATTGGCGTCATTTTATTCATTGCGTGGTTGTTTTCTCATAAACGTTCTCACATTAATTATCGTCTGGTTACCGTGGGGTTATTTTTACAGGGTGTTATTGGTTTTTTTGTGTTAAAAACAACTATTGGGCGACGTATTGTTGAAATTATTGCGTTTTATGTAAAAAAATTATACCAGTTTGCTGATGAAGGTTCTGGATTTGTATTTGGTAGCTTGGTTAATGATAGAAGTTTGTGGGGAGTTATTTTTGCCTTTAAGGTGTTGCCGGTCATCATTTTTTTTGGCGCGTTTATGTCGCTTTTATTTTACTTTAATATTGTGCAACGAATAGTAGTATGGATAAGTTTGTTAATTCGCCCATTGCTGGGTACTTCTGGTTCTGAAACATTGTGTGCAATAGCAAACAGTTTTTTAGGGCAAACTGAAGCGCCGTTATTGATTCGTCATTATTTAAAAAATATGACGCGATCAGAAATGTTAGTGGTTATGGTGAGTGGTATGGCAACCATAAGTGGTGCTATTTTAGTTGTATTTGCCCAAATGGGTGTACCAACTGAACATTTACTTGCTTCGAGTGTTATGTCAATTCCGGCTTCTTTAGTTATTGCAAAAATATTATTACCAGAAACAGAGCATAGTGCAGTACGTAATGATGTAACGCAAACATTAGATTCTCGTGCCAAAAATGTATTTGATGCAATTGCTGTTGGCACGACAGATGGTTTGCACCTTGCAGTGAATGTTGGTGCAATGCTTATTTCGTTTTTGGCATTTCTTGCTATGATTAACTTTGTTTTAAGTTATGGTGCATACAAAGTAAATTTTTTAATCATATACTTGAATAAAGTACTTGCTACTTCGGGCGGAACTTGGCAAATTGATTGGCGTATACCGGCATTAACTATTGAAAAAATTTTTGGAATTTTATTTTCTCCGTTTGGTTATTTATTGGGATTTACTGGTGACGATGCGTTGCATGCTGGAGAGTTAATTGGTACTAAAATTGCGCTTAATGAGGTGATTGCATACAAAAATTTAACTGAAATGAATTTATCAGAACGTGCTACTAATATTATTACTTATGCATTATGTGGATTTTCTAATTTCTCCTGCATTGGTATTCAAATTGGTGGTATCGGAGCATTAGTACCAGAACGCCGTGATTGGTTAACGCAACTTGGTCTTTATGCTGTCCTTGGTGGCGCATTGTCTAATTTACTTTCGGCAATGATTGCGGGGATTCTTCTTTAACGATACATTCTCGGTTATTTTATTTAGGTTCAAGCCTTGAAATAAAATTCAAGGCTTATGTGTTGTGGTAAAATTAGTATACGAAAGGGAGTACAGATGGTAGATATGATCGAAACACGTTTTATTGTGGTGGCAGGTGGGGTAATTTCGGGTGTAGGTAAGGGGGTGACGACAGCATCAATAGGTAAAATTTTAAAAGAACATGGATATACGACAACCCTTATTAAAATAGATCCATATATAAATTATGATGCAGGAACATTACGACCAACAGAACATGGTGAAGTGTGGGTCACCAAGGATGGAGGCGAAATAGATCAAGATCTTGGTACATATGAGCGTTTTCTTGATGAAGATATTCCAAAACAAAATAGTATTACGACCGGTCAAGTTTATAAAGCAGTCATAGACAAAGAGCGTAGTGGTGAATATCTTGGCCAAACAGTGCAATTTATTCCTCATATACTTGATGAAATTTTAAATCGTATCAGGAAAGCAGCACAGGGATATGATGTTGCTGTAATTGAAATTGGTGGTACGGTTGGTGATTATGAAAATTTACCATTTTTATTTGCGTTTAAATCACTAAAGCGTGAATTGGGCGGTTCACATGTTGCATGTGTTTTGGTCACTTACTTACCGATTCCAGATCATATTGGTGAAATGAAAACAAAACCGACACAACAAGCAGTACGTATGCTTGCAGAACAAGGAATATTACCAGATTTCATTATTTGTCGTTCTAAAGAACCACTTGATGATGTACGAAAAAAGAAAATAGAAATATTTGCTAGTATTTCACCCAATTGTGTTATTGATGCTCCTAACACAGATCTGGTATATAAAATGCCTATTAAATTTGAGCGTCAAGGTCTCGGGAAAAAAATATTATCACATTTTGGTTTATCATCAAAGAAAGAACCAGATTGGTCATCTTGGCAAGCAAGTATTGATAATATTGAACGGCCAAAAACAGCGGTGCGTATTGCCATTGTTGGTAAATATGTTGATATTGGTTTATATAGTTTGACCGATAGTTACTTAAGTATTTGTCATGCACTTATGCATGCGGGTGCTCAAATGGGAACGCGCGTTGATATTGATTGGATTGATGCAAAAACATTTGAAGTTGATGAAAAAAAATTAGCACAACTTGATTGTTATGATGGTATGATTGTGCCGGGTGGTTTTGGTAAAGAAGGTGTTAAAGGTAAAATTGATGCTATATCACATGTGCGTAAAAATAACATACCCTATTTAGGATTATGTTATGGATTGCAACTCGCAGCTGTTGAATATGCACGTAGTGTATGTGGTTTGCGTGACGCAGATACGACAGAAATAAATGTTGACACGCTACATCCTATTATCGATATTTTACCGCTACAAAAACAAATACTGTCTAACCGTAACTATGGTGGAACTATGCGGTTGGGTGCATATGACGCGATAATTAAACCTGGAACTCGTGTTGCACAGTTGTATCATAAAGTGCAAAAAAATGGGGTGATTTCTGAACGACATCGCCATCGTTACGAGATTAATCCTTCATATGTATCGACGTTAGAAAAAGCGGGCTTTATATTTAGTGCGTATCATGAACGTATTGATGGAACACGATTAATGGAATTTGCAGAAATTCCAACACATCGTTTTTTTGTTGCAACACAAGCACATTCTGAATTTACGAGTCGATTAGGAAAACCAAATCCATTATTTTATGGATTTACACAAGCGTGTGTTGATTATGCACATGAACGATCTCGTTTGTCACATCAAAAAGTTGCATTTAGTGTACATACTAAGGTTGATCAGGTGAATGTGTAGTTAAATATGCAATGGTATTATTGTGCACGATAGCTAATTTTGCAGCGCGGTATTCCAATACTTTTGTGGGCCGCGCAACCCAATTGATAATGTGTGGCTCTCGAAATATAATACCAATGTCACATGCGGCGAGATAATTGTATATTTGTGCATGTTTGACCGTGCACACGTGGTATGCAGTGGGAGGAAATGATTGTTTTTGAAGTAGGTTTAAAAATGTGTTGATGTCTTGCGTGAGTATCAACAAAAAAATATTACTATTTTTCCGATATTTTTTTACAAAGAAAGAAACAATTCTTTCTGGACATTGCCATGGTTTTGCTGATCCATTATAACAATATATTTTGGTAGACTTTTTAATGGCAAGTTGTTGACGCATTGCTGTTCGTGCCCGTTGTTTTTTTTCTGTTGATAGCAATTCAGGAATATCTTTTTTTGCGAGATTAATATGTGCAGATTTCGCATCAAAGGAGTTTATTAAATATTGTTTGAGTGCATGACTGACCACTTCTATTATAATCTTTTTATTATGGTACACCGCATATTCGATTTTTTTACATTCATGAGTGCGAAAACGATGCCACCAATTATTGACCCCATGAACATACTTATATTCTTCGCTTAATAAACCGCGCGCCTGCACTGTTAATGATATGCTTTTTTTATTGTGTGCATGCAAACAAAGTAATCCAGCAAGGGGGCCACGTGCAATTACCGTATAACCTGCATGGGGTGGTAGTATTTTTTTTAGTTTATACGTGTCGATATATAAACTTATTCTGCCCAAAAAAGGAGTACGCCTAATAAAATGTATGTGAAGTTGATTGGGTATTATATGTTTTTTAATACACTGTTTTGCAATAATAACATTTTTTTCAAATGTTACGAGCATAATGTGTAATGTAGGATCAACGGTTATTTTTTGTAATAATGGTTGTAATATTTGACCAGTGAATACTGAATTGGTAACACTATCATATAATACAAAAACAAGTAATGATTTCATATAATTGAAGCATACCAAAAAAAAGCCGGCACGCAATAGGTGCCGGTCTTTTTTATGTGATCTTAATGGTAAACTAATTAAGCTTGTAGGTGTTTAACAAGCGGTCCATCTTTTAAGCTAAGAACGTCATTTAAGGCAGAAAGTTCACCGATAATATCTTTGGCATAACCCCAAACGCTACCTAATATACCATATGGTGGAATATCGTCCAAACGACGAAGTTCAATTACTTCCCCATTAGGGCCAGTTTCGGTAAAACCAGGCTTCATTTCCCCATCAGCAAATACTTTACGACCTAATGGTATTAATCCACGATGTTTACCAGCATAGCCGATAATAATATCGTCAAGAATAAGCATGAGTGTCATAAACATATCTTTTGACACTGGTTTATCTATACAGTCTTTAATGCGCTCCAATGCATCATTTAACCCTAACCGATCTGGTTTTGGATCACCCTTCATACCCAGGCGTCCGATTCCAGCGACGATTGCATAGAAAAAGATTTTTTTTGAATTGAGTGCTTGCATTGTTGAGTGACTGATAGATAATAACCCGACGGTGAGAAAAAGTACGTGTATCCTGCGTGATTTCATCATAACAACTCCTTTTAGTGTTATAAAATTAATCCGTGAGATAATACATTAAATTATTCTCATAGTTTACATTTACTAAAAAGTTTAGTATTATTTTTTCTTGTAAGTCAAGTTTTTTTATAGCAAGCAAGATGATACTGATTAGTAAGGTTTTTATCGTGTCAAATTTTTTACCCATAAAAAAGAACCGGCTTTAATTAAAGCCGGTTCTTTTTTATGTAATTTAGTTACTTACTTATTCAGCAAGAATTTTTGCAAAAGCACTATCTTTTAAGGATAGTATATCATTAAGAGATTTAAGTTCACTTCCAATTGGTTTAATATATGCCCATAGCGTTCCGAGTAAACCGTATGGTGGAATATTTGGATAGCGACGAAGTTCAATAATTTCACCATTCATTTGTGAACGAATGGTAGATTCCACAACAGCTTCACCTTCCACAACTATTTTTCGGCCATATGGCATCAAACCACGAACCTTACCTTGATAACCAATAATGATATCATCGAGCGTGTGCCATAAAAGCGAGAACATTTCACTTGTTGTTGATTTATTGATATGTACTTTTAATTTTCTTAATGATTCTCTTACAATATTAAAAAGGCTTAAAGTTTCTTCTTTTTCTGACACAGGTGCGTTTATGTGTTTACGCAGTTTATCCAATGCTTCTTTAATATCACCAAGAAGAACAAACATCTTTTTTGGTATTGGCTTATTTATACGTTCTTGTAGTTTCTCTAAAGCAGTTTCAACATTTTCGACAAGAATTGACACTTCTTCTGTAGGTATTGGTGTGCCGATGGCTTCTTGTAATTTTTTCAGTTCTTTCTCAATATTATCGATAAGAGTTAGCATCTTAGATGATGTTAACTGATGTAGCTTTTCAAAAACTTGATTAAAATCGAGTCTATTTTCATTTGGCTGTCGTTTTACTGCTAGTCGAATGATACCAGCAAGAGTTAAAACGAATGAAATTTTTTTCAAACTCATTGCTTGTACAGTTGATTGACTGATTGAAAGAAGTCCTATTGTGAGAAATAGTGCTTTAACCCTGGATGTTTTCATATTTGGTATCCTTGTTTTTGATATGAAAAAATATTTTCGATGTTTTTTTGGTATTACAATATGCGCAATCTAGAAATGGCAAATTGAATACGTTAATAGTATCAGATAATTGCCCCAATGAAAACATATTTTAGTGATAATTTGGTCAAATAAATAAAAATGGGGGTAATTATCTGATACTATTAACGTGTAAAACCATGATATAAGTTGGGGTTACAAATTAAAAAAATATGCCCTCCAGTTATGGAGGACACATCTTTTTATTGCTCATCGAGTAACAATCAATCACAAAAAAATTCTTTTTTGTGATTGATGTATCTTAATTGCTTAATAATTATTGATCTTCTTCGAGTTGTTTAAGACCAAGAGAAATTCTTTGTCTTTCTTTATCAACAGCAAGAATTTTAACATTAATGGTGTCGCCAACATTAACTACGTCACTTGGGTGAGAAACGCGATGGTTTTTCATATCAGAAATATGAAGCAATCCGTCGATGCCGCCAATGTCAATAAATGCACCATAGTTGGTGATACTTTTGACTTTTCCGGAAATTACAGAACCTTCTTCGAGCTTATCTAATATTTCTCTGCGCGAGTTGTTGCGGTCTTCGAAGTTTCTGTTACGATTAGGTGTTCTCATGTAGAGATTCCTCGTCTTTTAGGGTTATATACTTATAATATACAATCAAATGATAGAGATCATAAGTAATGAATTGAATACTATTCTAGTATAACAGATAATTATATTAACGAAAACTTATTTTACTCGCCACATTGCTTTAATTCAATTTGGATTTTAAACATTAAAAAACACCGACATTCAACACTTATTGAAAGCTTAGGTTATTTTACTACAAGTAACTTGCTAATGCAGCCATGAAAGTGATAAATACTGGTAACTTAACTGGTTTGAATCCAAATAATTTATAGGCAATATTGCAAAAAGTAAGTGCAATAATGACTGGGTAACCGATATAAAGTAATGGGCCGCCAGTTAATTGACGCACGTGACCAAGGCCTGCAACAGAAAGTGGTATGCAGGATATTAAAACAAGCACGAGCGCAGTTATATAACCAATTTTTTTTCTAAAAAGTGTGTATTGTGTATATTCTGCAACAACGGCACTCAACGCTATTGAAGTTGATAAGCAGGCCATAAGTACTGCTGTGCCGATAATTGCTGCACCATAACTTCCCATAATTTTAAATGAAATAACGCGGAATAATACATCAGGATTAATATCGCCCAAATTGTGACCATAAAATGCGCCCAGAATAGCCATTCCGATATAAACGAGACCTAGTAGTGATACACCAATTAGGCCTGATTTTATACTAACAATTGCAAGAATCCGTGGATTTCCTTTCATTTCACGACCAAATAAATTTTTCAAAATATGCAAAATAATCGAAGAAAAGAAGATGGTGCCAAGTAAATCAAGTGTTTCATATCCGGCAATGATATTTTGTTTAAATATATCTAATGGGGCGTCTGTATTTAAAATAGCAGATTCCGCGCCAATTATGCCTTTACCAATAATGACGATCAACGAAAGAAGGAGCATTGGACTAATAAAATAGCCAAGAATTTGAACAATGCGATTTTCTCGAAATGTTGCTAAAAAGGTAATACCCAAGAATATTAAGCTAAATATAAATGAAGAAAGCATACTTTCTGCTTGCAATAATTCGATAGGCAAAAATGGCCTAATCATAGTGTGCGATAGGGTAACAATACGAGGAATTGCAATTAATGGCCCAATTACTACAACACTGATAAAAAAAACTGTTTGACCAACTATTTTACCAAGACGATTAAAATACTGATTTGCCTCTCCATTAAATAAAATCATGCCAATAAGTCCTGCAATAGGCAGCAATACGGCAGTAGTAACAAAACCAGTTATACCCCATATCATTTGTGTACCGGATTTCATGCCAACTTCTATTGGATACATGAGGTTTCCGGCACCAAATAACATAGAAAATATAGCAAGACCTGTGGAAATAATATCGAAATAGGTTATTTTCCTCATTTATATTCCTAACTTGTGGTACGAATAATAAACGTATTATGAATCGTAAATATCATAGGATTTATATACTTATACACACTATAGATAAAGTTTAAAATGTAAATAATGTACTTATGGGTAGAACTAAAAAATTACGCGCGCGCTGCGCACAATAACAGAAAAAAGAGATAAGACGAATAATAAGGGAATTAATGATAAGCAAAATAATGTAACTAAGAATGTTACGAAATTATAGATTAGAATATTAGGACTGATGAGTGCCGATCGATAGCGGCCATATGTACTCATGTGTCTCCCTTATATAGTAGTTAAGTAGTATAACAATATACTAAAATATTAATATTTTTAAATTATAAATTATTTTAGTATATTTTGCAAATTAATATTTTTTCTAAAAGCATGGGGGCTGTATATATTTAAAGCATCGTGAATTATTAGCGCTGGTTGTTTTTGCTAGTTTTATTACTATGCTAAGTCTAAATTGGTCAGTAATAAAAAAGGGTGAATATGAGGAATAAAAATTTCAAAAAACTTTGTCAAAAATATAGTCGATTTGTGGCAAGCGTGTTTTTTTTGTTACCTTTTTTAACAGGTTGTTTTGAAGATACAAAAGCGTCAAAATTTGGTGGCAATAATCGGGAGCGTGAAATGAAAAAAATTAGTGTTACGAGTAATGCTTTTAGCAATGGTGAATCTATTTCTTCATTATATACGTGTGATGGTGATGACATTTCGCCACCACTTAATTGGAAAGGCATTCCCGATGGGACCAAAAGTATTGCGCTCATTTGTGACGATCCAGATGCGCCGATGGGTACTTGGGTGCATTGGGTAGTATTTAATTTGCCACCAGGTATAAAAACGTTATCTCAGGATGTTGATATTATATCTCTTGGTGGTCGTGAAGGTAAAAATAGCTGGGGTAATCGTTCATATGGTGGCCCATGTCCACCAGATGGACAACATCGTTATTTTTTTACTCTGTATGCGCTTGATACAATACTTGAGCTTGATGAATTTGCAACAAAACAGGATGTAATAGAACAGATTGAGTCTGATGATAAAAAACATTTATTAGCAACGGGTCAATTAATGGGATTATATCAACGATCATAGGTAATATTACGTTGCCAAAGGAATTTAATCTCTTCAGGTTAAATTCCTCGAAGCTTGCTTCGTAAAAAAAAGTAAAAATTGCTAAAATAAAGGGATGAGTGAATATATACATAAAAGTCATAATATATCGGTACTGATGTATCATATAGTTTGTCCAGCGAAATATAGAAAAGTGATTTTTGACAAAGAAGTAGATATACTGCTTCGGGAAATTTGTTTGGAAATATCACTAAGATATGAAATAAATTTTATAGAAATAGGAACAGATAAAGATCATGTTCATTTTTTAGTACAATCAGTGCCGATGTATAGCCCAAAAAAAA
>SDBT01013072.1_pt1 | contig 13320 bp, 11 predicted proteins | sample 2277101 | NCBI WGS metagenome assembly SDBT01 (sample SAMN10404973, study PRJNA504765) | marine sediment metagenome | isolation source: marine sediment core GS10_PC15, 103 cmbsf | place: Arctic Ocean: Southern Knipovich Ridge | collected 2010 | reverse complement strand
TCCAGCTCTTTTATGTAAACAAAAGACCGGTAAGAGATCGAACTCTCCTGGCTGCCCTGAATCAAGCCTACAGAGGCTTTTTAGAAAAAGATAGATATGCCGAAGCTTTCCTCTTTCTCTCCTGGCCCCATACTGAGGTTGACATAAATGTCCATCCAGCCAAAGCAGAAGTCAGGTTTAAAGATTCCCGCCCTGTTTTTCAGCTTGTATACCGGAGTATAGAGCAGGCCATTCTCAAGGAGAAGGGAGTAAAAAAGATTTATCCTACTAAGGAAGAAGAAAGCGGCTTCAAGATAGAGGGAAAAAGGAGCTTCAGGGTAGAAGAAGAAAGAGGCGGGCCTGCTTTTATGAGGGTCGGGGAACGGAAGCGAGAATGGAAAGATTTGTTCACTCCCCTTGAAAAGCGAGAAGAGACATACCCGCACGTCCTGGGGCAGTATCTGGATATATATATAGTTGCCTGTTCTGAAGAGGGCATTCTCATCGTCGATCAGCACAATGCCCATGAGAGGATTCTTTTTGAAAAATATGAAGAAATCGATAAAGAAAAGAAATGGCCTCAAAAATTGGCACTTCTTCCTATTCTTTTCGAGCTCTCTCCATCCCAGCTTTTGAGTTTTGAAAATAATCAAGCCCTGCTGGAAGAGGCAGGATTCAGGGTGGAGGCCATGGGAGGGCAGAGTTTTGCTTTAAAAGAGTATCCTGATATATTTAAAGAAGAGGAAGCAAAGGATATATTTATCTCTCTTCTTGAAGAAAAAAAGGGAGAGCAAATTGAAGATAAAAAAAAGAGACTGTTAGCCACATTAGCCTGTAAGACCGCTATAAAAGCAGGGCAGATTTTATCGTTCGAAAAGATGAATTACCTGGTGGAAGAACTTTTCAAAACATCAAATTCATCCCTCTGCCCTCACGGAAGGCCCATCATCGTCAAGATAGAAAGGAAGGAAATAGAGCGGGGTTTAAAAAGGAACTGAAATTGACAACTTTTCCCTGTTTTGCTAAGATTAACAGGGCCAAAAGCCAGGGCAAGAACGGGGGCTGTCCCCCTTATCTCGCTTGGAATACAAGCTCGTCTTACAAGTCTCGGGGAGTAGCGTAGCCTGGTCAGCGCGCCTGCTTTGGGAGCAGGAGGTCGTCGGTTCGAATCCGATCTCCCCGATTAAAAACTTAAGACGGATAAAGGAACAATCGGATATAGAAGCCGATTGAGATAGAAGAATATCAAGGATGCGCCTGTAGCTCAGTCAGGATAGAGCAGCTGCCTTCTAAGCAGCGGGTCGGAGGTTCGAGTCCTTCCAGGCGTGCCACCCTCCACCCTTATTCTTCCTTAGAAAGTGTGAGTAGGAATATATCTAAAGCCAGGGCGGATAGACTGTTAACCACCATGTTGTAGGTTCGAGTCCTACCCGAGGAGCCGCTGCTACAGGAGGAAAATAGGGGCTTCCACTTATGTGTCGGTTTAGCGAAATTCGGACAGATGAGGGCATTTCTTAAGCTTCTTTCTTTGCCTTTCTTTTATTTCTCTTTTCAGAATTTTTTCGATTTCATCAGCGCTAAGAGGAGAGTGGTAAATCAACTCTCCTTTCTTGGCCATTTCGCGATCTTTCTTTAATTTTTCTTCATTGACGATTTTAATGTATTCTTCTTCATCTTCTTTAAGTACTTTAGCTATATTTAAGACTATTGGAATTGAAGGTATAGACCCACCTTCTATTTTAGTTATCCATGTAGGGCTCACTTTTGCCATCTTGCAGAACAACCTTCTACAAACACGTTATCAAAGGAGGCCCTGCTGGCGGCGGATTCTCCACAGTCAGTGATCTTCACCGGTTCGCTCAAGCCCTCCTGACAGGAAAACTCGTTTCGCTTGAATCTCTTAATCTCCTCTGGAAAGACCACTCAGGCGAGAATTATGGCTACGGGGTTGCAGAGGGACCAAACGGTAAAGTTGTCGGCCACGGCGGAGGCTTCTCTGGTATTAATGCAAATCTCGATATCTTCTTAGATAAAGGATATATCGTTGCTGTTCTTTCTAACTACGATAGAAACGCAAGTCCTGTTGCCGAAAAAATCAACGAGCTGCTTGCCAGAGTGAAGTAAAAAACTGTCTAAAAATAGCACCTGTACCCTTTTTTACTTTTTTATAGAAATGCAACTTTTTTTATTTGATAAAGTCTAAATAATTATAGGGATATTGGGGTGCACAGCAAAGTCAGAACCGCAACAAAGAGAGAAGCAGAAAGAGTCGGCAAATACATGATAAGACCTCTTCCGAGCCGAGCGCCCACCTCCACCTCAGGTTGTCCAACAGGAACTCCTGATGGCTGCCGAGAATAGGGAGGGAATCATCTCCTGGCGAATATCTCCTAAGAGACACTCAGGGATAAGAATTTGGTTTTTAATGGGGATGGTATAATGTGCATTTTTGTCTCGATTTTCCCATTCAACCGCTGGCCTCGGCGGTTTTCAAAACTTCCTGAAAAGCGAAGCGGGGAGTGAAACGAGGTGGCGCTCTCTTTTTTCTAACGAAATGGCCACGCTCCCTTTGGTCGCTCGCCATGATAATGTAACATTATTCAATGTGTTTACATTAGAGCATTTATTTATCGGGCAAGTGTCAAACGCTTTGATTTGATAGTTAGGCGGATAATAAGCACTAAATGTAATATTTAGTGACGTTTAACCAATCGGATGTTGGTAAGGAGACACCCTTTTACTTCTTTTCTCGAAGTATGTTCAACATCTCTCTGGCGTTGTCATTTTGCGGATTCAATGCCAGTGACTTTTTGTAGGTCTTGATTGCAAGCTCTCTATTGCCGATTTTCATGTAAGCTTCAGCTAGGCTATCGTAAACGTTCCAGGAGTTAGGAAACAGTTTGACATTGAGTTTAAAAACTCCTATAGCCTCCTCATATTTTTGTTGATTCATAGTTCTACTTGGACTATTTGGAGACAAATATCAATTAAGCCACATTTTTGGCATTTAGGGTATTGTCCTTTGCATATAGCACGACCATGTTGCACACAAAGCACGTGGTATGAATATCTTAATTTAGGAGGAATAATTTGTTCAAGGGTTAGTTGGAGATTTTCAGAATTTGAACCTTCAAGCCAGCCTAACCTTTGTGATATGCGCGCAACATGAATATCTATAGGTAAAACATTATATCCTAAGGAGTACATCATAATACAATAGGCTGATTTTAGGCCCACTCCTGGCAACTCCATAAGAAAGAATTTAGTCTCTTGCTGCTGCATACATTTAAGTTTACGTAAAGAGACTTCTCCAAATTTTTCTTTTATTAGCTCTAGAGCCTTTTTTATTCTATCTGCCTTTTGCTCTGCTAGACCTCCTGGATTAATTTCCTCTTCTATTTCCTTTCTGCTCGCCTCATATGCATTTTCCCACGAAGGAAACATTTTTTTAAAGCGTCGATATGATGTTTCTAGTCCGATTCTATGAGTTCGTAAAGATAGAATGATATAGAGATATTCATCTAAAGGATTCTTTTTGTTGCCTAGCATAGATATGGGATAATTCTTTGCCAAAATAGAACAAACTTTTCGAACCGTTTGTACTGACGGGGAACTCATTTCTAAAGATCTATAAAGTTTGTCAACATTCTACGATATATCGAAATAATTTCGCCCGTCTAAACGCAAACAATATGCATACGTTTCTCTAAACCCGTTAACTTTTAAAATCCCGCTTGAATAGTCAGGGTGATATGTTATTGGTTGTGTATAAAACACCGGAGAATCTGTCAAAGAAGCATATATACACATCGCTAGAGAAATTGTTTTTGGCCCGAATGGTGCGAAGATAACTGAATATCTTCCATTATCTGATATTGAGAGCAAATAATCATAGGCTGAAGATACATCTTTTGTATCTACAATCTTAATCTCAACGTCTTTTTTAATATTCTTTTCAACATTTCTTACAAATTCCCAACTTCGTTGAAAAGATGGTGGACCTGGTGGAAACGGGAAGATAAATTTTATATCAAACTCACCTGTTCCTTTTTCAATTTGCTCAGGGAGACCCATGGTTAAGTAGCCAACACTTGCAATTAGGATGTTTGGTTCTTTAAGGGAATATTTGCCTGTAAACAGAGGAATAGGACGCCAATCTTGAAAATCTTCGGCAAGAGATTCATGACTATAGGATTTAGGTATCGTGTATGTTACTAAAAAATTTTTGATAAGTTTGTTTCTTAAAATCAGCTTTACGAACGGAAAGAAATACCTTTTAGGTAATGTGGAAATATCTAAAACAACATTTGGCCCAGATGAGGCCATAAAGGTATTTGCTACTTTAACTATCTCATAGTTAAGGGCAAGTAATTTATGAAAATGAATATGGGATTCATTCCCGTTGAGGAAAAAATACTTTCTCTTTTGAATCTGTATTTTTTTTCTTTGTCTTTGATAGAAACGTGAAGGCTCATCTTCGATATCTGTCAAATAAATGTACTCAAGACGATTCTGTTTATATAATTGCCACAATGCAGAAATCCACCTATCTTCAGTCGATATGGAGCCTAATAGACTCCAGTTCACCTTTGGACATTTGTTTAATACCCAATTGAGATTTCCCCAAGGTCTAAAGCACCATTCTTTCATTTCTACTGTCTGTCTTTATGAGTAAACAATTTAAGCTGTTGCTTTTTGTAAGCATTATCCTTTAGACTTTGTTTCTTCACCTTCTCATTAGAATCCTTAATTGGAATTTTCGATTCTTTCATCCACTTTCTGACCTCGGTTATGCTTATATATATGGGCTCCTTTATATGTGATTCAGGTATTTTAAAATGAGGTGAGAGAATTGGGTTTAAATACCATTTTATTCTTTGATATCGATCTGGAGTTTTAGTTGTATGGGGTGAACTAAATAAATCACCATAATCAACAGCATCACCTAGAAAACGGGCCACTTCAAAATCCGCATCATATTCTTTCTTTTTTAAAGAAAAACCATTATGTCCTGGATAAGACATGGCACTATCATTAAGAAGTTTTCTCTGAAATAGCCGCCCTAAATACTCAATAAATCGTTGTCTACTAGTCCCTCCAGGCTGCTCAACAATCTTCTTATACCAATAATCACTAGCAGTTTGAACAGCAACAACCTGAATACTACCATCTATTCCATCCAATATTGGATGTTTTTTTTGTGCTGTAGGTCTCCCCCTCTCTGATCGTAAAAACGTATCCCATATATGTTGGCAAATACTTATAAAAATTAAAATACTCCCCATGCTTAAAGATAAAATATTCTCGTCACCCCACCACATTAATCTCTGCCCACATTTTGAAGCTATTTGCATCAATGCTTGACGAATTCGTTCTTTCCTCCAATATGTTCGCTCCCAAGACTTTGAATCCTGGGGGGGAGGCTTTTCCAATCGAATACCGAATCTACTCTCTGTTCCTTTTTGCATGGCCCATGCCTGGGCAAGTATTGATGAAAGAGGACTATCCTGATAAAGTTTCTCAAGAAACCTTTTCCAAACATCTGGCCAGTCATCATCAATTCTAAGTGCACGATACGCGCGACTTGTGCCTGCATACTTTGAAGCCAATGTTTCAGGTGAAGGGCTTTTGCCAAAAACTGTTCTTATAGGGTTCTCATCATTTATTATATAACCTGAGTTTTCTAAACGCCGACGAAAGACATCCGCTGCAAAATCAGGGAGCCTCCATGTCCTCGAATCTTCTTTTCGACGCAATATTTCATCAAGGTCAATTTCTCTGTAATCACGTTCCTTTTCAAGGCGGAAACTAGTCCCATATACAGTGATATCTTCTTCCCATGCATAACTTCTAGTCCCGATACGATACGAGATATTTGGATCTCTCGTACTCAGTGCCTTGTTTATCATTTGTCTATAATATTTACCTAATTTAGGACGTAGTTCGTGACTTCGGTAAAGAATCTCATACTGGTCTACTCGAACATATATTTGCGTTCCTTCCTTAATAACATTCGTTTTTAAAAGACAATCTGCTGCTCGCGAAATAGGTTCGCCAATTCCTGTTTTTGTTTCAATAATCTTTGTTGGCATTTTGTCAATGTTATATTGATTAAACTGACGATAAACCGATATTCTTTCATCTAGCTTACTAGCTAACTCATCAAATCTATTTATTTTTTTAAAATATCCAAACCAACAACTCTCTTTCGATAATTCTATAGCAAACCTGTCTAAATTTTCTTCATCAATGATTTTATTGAACACATCTGGATTGTTTGAAATAAATTCTATAGATTTTAGAATATCTCTAACAATCCAATAGTTAAAGAAATCTGAAAAATAAAGAGGAAACAGCATTTCTTCCTTTTCTAATTCTTCTGATATAGGTCTTTGTCCTATGTCTAGCGCACCACACCTAGTAAGATTTATCCCAGCACCAAAAAAGTCAGTTAATTTGCCAGAAACAGGAAACGGTGTCTTTTCTTTATAAAATGCTTTGCGAATCTCTGGCTTCAAAAGATTCAACAACATACTTTTGCCTGTACCTTGAGTTCCCTTAAGAACAACATTGCCATGTTGAAAAAGCAGTTGTGCGTGTTTTGCAGGGAGCGGACTAAATAATTTCACAAATTCTCTTGGGGTAGCCGTTTCTGTTACATATAATTCGTAAAACGGATTTATTTCAATGTTCATATCATAGCCTCGATGACCTTGGGAAAAGTGGATTCCATGTATTCGAAAAGTGATGTATTATCGGCAATGTATTATCTGGACAATTTGTGTACATAACAATTATAGCACCTGTATTTCTATAGCCGAAAGGACCATAATATTTTTTTTTATTATTTCCTTTAACAATATCATCTAATCTTTGAACTAAATCACGCGCTTGTATAAAAATATCACCCTCTCCTTTCTGTTCTGTCTTAAAGACAAATGCTTCATTTGGTAATGAAAGGACTGGAGAAAACGTGATGTTATGAAAGCGATTTTCGAGTTTCTTTCCTGTTTCTTCTCCTTCTGGGCATACCAAAAGAGGAATAACAAGTAGTTTCATATCGTCGATTGATGAGGCTGCAAAGATTACTGCTCGTTCTATCTGGCTACCAGATCCAACAAAATCTTCAAGAAGCACAATTCGTTTCAATCCTTTTGACCTCATATAGTCTTTGATTTTCTCATCAGATCCAAATTTTTCGAGACTCCGCCAATCTGGACGTAAATCTATTCCTTCAAGGTTATTTGTATGATAAAAATAAGCAATTTGCATACTGTCAGTTATTGGACAAAACCAAGTTTCTCTCAATGCATTTCTTAGCTTTTCTTCTGCTTTGTGGTCAGAGAATTTTATATTAAGTTCATCTACAAGCCATTTAATAACTTCTCCATGAAGTGCAGCCCTATATAGTGATGAGAATTCATCTCTTGAAATAAAAAAGATATGTGGTACAAGCCTAAACAGAATCTTTTGATCTTCTTCTTCTGATAAATTTTCCAACCAGTCCCTTAAGCGCACTATAAAATCAGGATGGGGACCAATAGTGGGCATATATTCATTAAAATGTTTCTGGGAATGATAATCAATCTGTTCATAGATAGCATTAAAATCGGGTGCTTCTATCTCCATTGTCCACTTTTGAACCTTTGCTGCAATTGTGTGAGGCATGACTTGCCCTCTAGGAATCAGTAAGTAAAAATTTCTTAGTAAATTCTGCAATAGACGCACTTACAGGTGGCGGCACTGCGTTACCTATTAAACGATATTGTGATTCTAGTGTGCCAAAAAAATTAAAAGAATCAGGGAAGCCCTGAATACGTGCTGCTTCTCGGACTGAAAAACCTCGGTCCTCTTGTGGGTGAAGAAAATATCGTGGATTTCCAAAACGTGTGTCTACTGTAAATGAAGGTTTGTCCCAGCGTAATCGACGGAATTTTCCATTAAATGTATGAGTCAGGTCATAATTCCCATTAATTTGTCGTACAAACCCTTTTCTAATTAATGATGTAAGGAGATTTTTCGTAGATCCTCCGAATCTTTCCTCAAGAGCACTTTCAGGTACTGGATCAGCATCTCCAATATCTCGGATACGAAGACGACGACGAATATTCATTATAGTACAAAGAAAATACTTTTCTTCTATAGTAGTCATTCCAAAAACTTCTGGAATATCCCATGTGTGAACAGAATTTGATCCTCCACGAACATTACTCAGTTTTTGGCCAGGTTTTATTTTCTTTGCAATTAGATACATATCACTAAACTTAGAAAGCGGCATAACTTCATGATTTGGTACAGTTTCAATATTGGATAGCACATCACGAAGGACACCTCCATTTTTCTCTGGTAAGGAAATCTTGAAGCTTTTTCGACTTCTCCAAGCAAATAAAATTAATCGTTTCCTAATCTGAGGAACACCTAATGCTATTCCCTTACATAAATATTCTCCTATTTTATATCCAGCGTTTTCTAGTATTGCGCATAAAGATTTCCAATAAATGATGTGATTACCTGATTTCACAGTTGGTACATTCTCTAGTATAAAAATTCTAGGTTTTACTTTTGCAGCAATATCACCTGCACGTACTAAAAGCCCATTCCTTGGGTCATTTAATTCCCGTCTGCCAGCTGTAGAAAATCCCTGACAAGGAGTCCCAGCAATAATGACATCTATCCCCTTCAGATGGCTTAAAAAAGAATCATCTTCGGATAGGTCACATACTTGAGCAGGAGAGTTCAAGTTTTTTCGGTGAACATGTACAGCAATGGGATCTTTATCAAATGCAGCTACACAGTGAAAATCTTGCTGAATGAAACCAAGATCAAATCCACCGCAACCACAAAACAGACTTGCGTATTTCAATTTCTGTCCTAGTTTTATTTTCATCCAACGTTATCGTGTTTATTTCCAATACATTTATCAATATATATTAATACAAATTATAGTGTCAAGAGAAGCTAATTTTCTGTATTTTGAAGCGCAACAAAAAAGAAGGAATTTTCTGGTTATAAATAGGGGGTAGAGATAAGAATTTCCTTTTCGTCGGCGCTGGCTGAGTGAGCATCTTTGTTCCCATTTACTCCTCAAATCATCATGAGAATTATAAATCATGACTCAAAAAGATGTCAAGGAGGGATTGAGAGCGTGGGATATGTCCCTGAAACTGTTCAAGGCGCCCAAAAACCCGGAAATTACGTAGATATCTCCTTATGGGAAAAGAAAAGAATCATGAAATATATTCGGCCGATGTCTCAACCGCCATCAAGAGAAGCAGAGCAATGTGATCCAAATCCATTTGCAAATGTAATAAACTGTTTTGAACATTTTAATAATTCTACTTCGAATTAAACTGGTGATGATACTTTAGATATAGACTTGGACACCGTTAAGCAGGAAAAATCATAAATTGCAAATGAAAATATTTTATGAGCAAGAATTAGGCGGTCTTTTGCAAGTCCGCTGAATTTATTTTTTGGCTTTTTCAATAATTATATTGAGTTGATCAATAAATTTACGTGAATCCAAGAAATAGTTAGGATATGCCCTCTTTAAATCTCTGATTGATCCAGCAGAGACTAGAACAACTTGTAGAGGTTTGCCCTGTGACCCTTCTCGTTCTACTTGTATATAGTGTTTATTCGCATTTTCGAGGTCCGATTTGGGATAGCTATGTATAAGAACTTTCCTTTCCTTCAAATCAAGAATAACAAGATGATATGCTCCTTTTTTATTGTCAGTGACTACATGTTTTGTTGCAATAGTAAACGCTTCTAGCTTGTTAATAACGTGCAATTGAACTATAGCGTCAGCTACTTTATGATATGTTTGTTGGCTAGATAAGCTCTCGTATCCAGGTACAGGGGGTGTATTCTCCAAGCGTGCAAATGCAGAACCAGCAAGCGAGAAAAAATTGAGCCAATCTTTGGGGCCTTCGCTAGACTTCAATGAATACTTTAAATATGTCCCCATCGTTTCAACTGCAGTTGCCCAGTAATGTTGCATAAGGGTTCGTATTTGAAGCTCAATGAATAGGCCATCGTACTCTGGAACGAGGTTATTCTTATACTTATAGACCAAATGGATACTTCTATATCCGGAAAGCTTGGGATTCTCTATGTAATCTCGGTGTAGATGAAGTTTATGCTTGAAGTGGCTACGTAAATAATCTTTCTCCAAAAAACGAGCTTTTTTGAGCGATAAGGTAACAGCCCGCAACCCCCCAATGTCTTGCATCCGTGCCAATTGCATACCGTCAAATCGATTGAGTTTCATCACAATCGAAGGAAGCCGTTTTAGGCGTTGCATAACAAGTGCGGCCCTATCGATTGATTTCAGCTTATTCCGTAGAGTGGCTTGAAATGTATTTATTGGATAGCCATGGCAAGATCTAAAATTAGATAAAATAAGTAATGCACGCTGTTCATCGTTTCCCCACTGCTTCTTGTTATCGTTAATGTACATAAGCAGAGTCTTTCCAGCCCGGTTAATTGCGGATTTAGAGTTCTTAGGTTTTGGATACGCCATATATGGCTCGAAGATTAATTAGATGCCAACATAATATTCTATAGTTTCTGTATAATACCCTAACCCACACTCTCTATCAAGGCATAATATACATCAACGACGATTCTCTAGCACTAAGCCGCATTCAAGGCAACCCGGCCATAAGCGTACTGGCGAGGTATCTCTGCTGCTGATTTATAATTTATACCCTTTTGGTCAAAAACTACAAGATTTATCACATGACCAGATTCACGGATTTTAGGGTGACAACGCTTAATATAACACCATCACCGGGGATGTAGATGTTGATAACAAAAACGCCGGTATAGATTCATCCGGATTATGGCTATGATCTCGCCTGCTGATTCGGCTTAAAGTCCGAACAGGTGACATCGGCCCACTTAAAAAGACCTGGTATCTCTCTGCCTGTCTGTCCGGTTCCATTAGCGTATTTTCGACAATTACCCCAACAATGCTTGGCTGAACTCATATTCACTTGCTTAAAGTGTTCACAATTGCAGCAGGTTTCTTCCATAATCGATCCCAATTAACATGGAAGTCAATAATCATGCCATGGACAGGGCGGTTGCGCTGATGGCCGATACGGCAAAATCAGCAACATTTAACCGATGTCCATATTCAATGAGTAAATATATCTTTGCTATTTACGCCCGCGAATCTCAAGATCTGTATCATATTGCACATTAATATAAAAATAGTTCGATACTTTTGTTAAATATAAGAATTTCTTTTTTGTGCTCTCCACAAATCCCTCGCAATTTTCCGCGATTTCTACCGGCTGACGCCCTAAAATAGACATATAACACACAAGACGGCAAGGTCAATTGCTTGACCTTGCCAAAAAATAGAAACAAAGCAACAAAGATAGCAAAACGGTCAACAATAAGATAGACTCGACTCGCCATTCAGTCAAAAAAACCTTTCCAACCCGGTTTCAGAAATACTCTCCGCTTTCTTCGGCCTCTATAAGGAGGTACTGTTGAGTCGCATATCTATTATTATGTAAATTACTATAACTTACTTAATATCAGTAAATTACGATGGCCTAGGCTTGAAATTTTATCCCATTTTGGGCCAAAAAAAGGGGGTAAATTCCCGTTTTTCAAATTGGGGGAGCGTCTGACTACGAATCAGAAGGTCGGCAGTTCGAATCTGTCCGGGCGTACCAGCCTTTTTCCCCTATTTTTAGGCTTTTGCTTGTTTTTGTCTTTTAACTTATAATCCCGTAGTTTCAGCTATTTTAAGCAAAGTTTGGCACATATGTGTCACACGGGGATAGGTCTATTTTGACTTGCTTAGACGCACTGGATTCAAAATCCAGCGGAACGTATAGTTCCTTGAGGGTTCGAGTCCTTCCTCCGGCATTATTTCCCAGAGGTAGAACCGATAAAACTGGACAAGTCCTGTTGTGTCAATCGTAGCCAAAACAAGGCAATTTTAGACATTTCTTGTGACATTTTGGTGACAAAGGGGGAGGTTTGTCTTTTCTAATTGAATCCAATTTTCCATTGTGATATAAGTCAAATAGTCACAGCTGGGGAACAATATTAATCCAGCAAGCATGGAAGAATATTTGCTTTCAACGATAATGTAGATTTCTATCCCCAAATATATAGATTAAAAAAGGAGGCCTTAATGAAAGCAAAAATTTTAACTTTGGGATTAATCTTTATTTTTCTATCTGGATTTATTTCAGCTCAATTAAGTGAAAGTGATGTTGTAGGATATACAAATAATAAAAGTGTGGTTTTGCGGATTGGGATATGGGATTTGACAGAAGATAATCCCATTCACACAAGAGCAGAAATTTGGATCAGAGGTTTTGGCTCATGGTATCTTAAAAGAGCACTGTCGGAAGGGGAATCAGCCAAGAAGTTCGGAAAGTATCCTGTCGGAGTGAAGCAAAAATTTTTCTTTTACCCTGAGTCGAGAAAAGGGAAAGAGCTAATAATTTCCTTTATGATGACAGAAGAGATGAATCCTAATGGAAGTGTCCGAGATACTCTCTGGGTTTCATTTTATGATGAAGAAGTCGAAATTTCAGGACGACCGATCACAGCAGCAACAGGCAAATCTGAACTGAAATTTAAGAGAAAAAGGAGAGAAAATTGAAGGGACAATGGATTGGAAAAACAAAGGGGGATAACGAAGGTCATATTGTAATAAATATCGATGACCTTGGTGAATATTATGCAGGTGTATCTTATGTATTTCCGGATAATATCAAACTACCTTCATCGGTAGCATTTTTTCAAACAAAAGATAAAAAACCCAAGAATAAATTTAAAGCCTTTACCGGCCCTTTACACCCAATAACCGGCATTCCATTGCTAGAGAAAGATTTTGAAGAATTCTATCCAGGCATTGCTCATTCTAAAGAAGCAGATGGAATTATTCAGTTCAAAGAAAATAAGCTTTATTTCAATGCAAAGACCGACATGGGCATCAGAATGGTAAGTAATATTGTCAAAAAACAGCATACGACTTCTTCAGACGTTATCGGTGACATTAAGTCTTGGGAAGAATACAAAATATTTGTCTCTAAACTGTCAAAAAAGAGGAATCTATTCCGAGGGCAGCGAGAATCCAGGAAACTTAGAACCTCCTTCCACAGAAAGGGCAGGTATGATTTAGCACGTTTCATACTCGATGATATACCTCAATTACATCGAAATTTATCTGCGAGAACTGCGCATGTATTTAATCTTGATATTCCAGATGAAAATGGAGCTTTTTTTAATTTAGTGCAACATCATGGTTATCCAACGCCATTGCTTGATTGGACTTATTCTCCATATGTTGCAGCATTTTTCGCA
>SDBT01013071.1_pt1 | contig 13320 bp, 5 predicted proteins | sample 2277101 | NCBI WGS metagenome assembly SDBT01 (sample SAMN10404973, study PRJNA504765) | marine sediment metagenome | isolation source: marine sediment core GS10_PC15, 103 cmbsf | place: Arctic Ocean: Southern Knipovich Ridge | collected 2010 | reverse complement strand
CGATTGACGATTGACGATTGACGATTGACGATTGACGATTGACGATTGACGATTGACGATTGACGATTGACGAATGACGATTGACGATTGACGATTGACGATTGAAATCGAAAATCGGAGAGTTGCCGGAGTGGTTGAACGGGGCGGTCTCGAAAACCGTTGTTCCGATTATCGGAACCCAGGGTTCGAATCCCTGACTCTCCGCCAAAATAAAAGCTGCGGTTAGCAGCTTTTTTTGGTTAATTAGTGAATTGGTTAAATCGTACATATTTTTTTAATAATTTTTCATAAAAAAAATGTCCCATTTGGTATACAAATTATAATATGAATATTTTCGATTTTATGCTTATTTTATTTTGAAAAAATCAAGGCAAACCGCATAGAATCTAATAAAAAGATATTTAACCAACGTAAATATAATTAGTATCACCGTTTCCAATTTTAGTAAGTATAATAAACTACATCGGTATAATGTGAATTAATAATTAATTATATTAAAAAAAGTATTTGACAGGAATAATCGGAATTTAAATATCAATCGTTATTTTTTGTAGAGAAATATAAAATTAACTAAAACTTCAAAAAAGGAGGAGCAATTTTAAAAAATTATTTCAGTTTTCAAAAAGTTAAAATTTTGATTTTAAATGTGTTAACCGTCGAAGCAAGGTATTATCAACCGTTAATTTTCGCAGATATGGAAAACGAACCAAAAAAATAAAAAAAAAGGAGATTTTTATGAAAAAAGTAATTTTGATTTTAATGTTTATGTTTGCCGCTGTTATGCTTCTGGCACAGCCAGATCCGGTGGCATACATTATCGGAGCAGAAACTCAAACTACTGATGTAACCGCCCCCGTCTTAGCTGAAACAGTTCTGATTCATCTCAACTCAGATTTTGTTGATCCTACTTTGAATTGGACTCCTGCAGAATGGGATCTTGTTTTGGACGATTTTAGAATTATGGATGGAGAAATACTTATTCCCGGTACAGCTGCTGAAATTGCTGTAAATGGAATCAACTACATTAGTTTATCTTTCGATTATTCTACTTATCCATTTGGACCGGATGAGGATGACCTTAAGCTGCACTACACTAATTTTTCCGGAATTGACATTATGACAGAAGATGGTGCACTTCAAAATACCTCTACTGCTGTGAATATCGATGATGGTATTAATCCTCAAGTATTCACATACTCAATCGCTTCAGACAATGAAAATCCATATCTCGGTGAAGTTGACGATATAGTGACTTTCACCTTTGATGCCAATGAAGCTCTGGCAGATTATCCTGATGCACCGCAAGTTACATTTACAGCACCGGAAGGGGATGCTTTTGAAATCGTAACTGCAACAATGAGAGGAACTAATTCGAAAGAATGGGAAGCTTTCTATACTATCCCTGCCAGTCCAACCTTTTTAAATAGCAGGCTCACAGTTAGTGTTACTTTTTATGATGTTCATTGGAATAGTGGTAGCCTGGCAACTGTTGATGAAGGTTCTGATGGCTCTTATGTAAACCTGAGAAACTACGACCCTGCAACAGTTTATGTCGACGACGACTGGACCCAGCAATCTGACGTTACAGCCGGATTATTATGGTTATGGGATGCATTTGCAGTAATCCAGGATGGTATCGATGGAGTTGCAGATAATGGAACTGTTAATGTTCTCGCTGGTACTTATGCCGAAGATCTTACAATCGATAAAACACTTGAACTCGCAGGAGCTGATAAGACTACCACTACCATCAAAGGTGTAGCCACAGGTGCAGCTTTCCCTTTAGCAGATGCTAATATCGATATCCTGGCAACTGGCGTTTCAATTCATGATTTCACTATTGAGGCTCCAACATATGTCGGGGGATTTTATTCCAGCGGTATTGTTGTGGGTGGCACAAATGCAACTATTTATAACAATACTTTTCTGGCTAATATCGTAAGTTCTACCGATGATATTAGTCAATCGATTCAAACCTATAACACAGTTGATATTTCCGGATTGGATATCTATACAAATAAATTCGATGATGTAGTTGCAGATTTAGCTGGCTGGGGATATGAAGCTATTTACATTAATCCGGGTGGAACCGGAAATGTAAATATCGAAGATAACACAATTCAAGGTGCTTGTTTCCGAGGTATCACTGCTCAACGCTCCAATGTTACAATCGAAGGAAACAACATTACTACTACTCAAGAGCCTGTACCTGATAACTGGAGTACTCCAGGCGCCTGGGTTGGTATCTGGGCTTACACAGATATATCTGATATCACCATAATTAATAATGCTGTATATGGTACTGATGGTGAACCTATTGGTGGAACTGGATTTAACAGAGGTATCCGTCTTGGTTCTACAAGCGGAAGCACGTTCACAAATTTAAGTGTTACCGGAAACGAAATTTATTACAATAAAAACGGTATCTACTCCCAAAGTGCTACAGGAATAACCATCACTGGTAATGCTATTGAAAATAATACTGAATATGGTATCTATTGTGCTGTAGACCCGGATGTAGAGATTTCGATCAATGCAGAAAACAACTGGTGGGGTTCAGGTTCTGGACCAGACCATGCTGATAATACTTTCACAAATCCTGCTGGTGATCCTCATGGTGATACATCCTCTGATTTCGTAGATTATGTGCCCTGGTATGATACAGATATGACAAGTACTTCCTTTGCTCCTGTTCAAAGTGATGATGGTCTTGGAGATGCTATAACTTATTTCTCTTCTATTCAGACTGCTCTCGATGCCGCTGCTGCTGGTGCTACACTTACCTGCCAGGCTGGAACATTCGATGAGCAAATTTCTATTGAGGTTTCAAATCTTACTTTAGTAGGTGCAAGTAATACGACAACAATTGTTCAACCTTCTGCCGCACCGGCAGTCGGCTTTAGTGATGTGGCAATAGGGCTATTCGGCGGCAGCAATGTAGATGGTGTGACCATCCAGGAAATCCTGTTTGATTTCAATGGTGCAGATGGCTTGCGTCACGGACAGGGAATTGTCATAAGCGATCTGAACGGACCAGCCGTAGAGAACGTTTTGATAGATCAATGTGTAATCTACTGCGGATTAGAACTTGATACACCGGAACCGAAATGTGGTATTCAAACAGGTAAAAACGCAGATCTCGACGGTCTTCTCATCAGTTATAATGATTTTTACGGAGCCGACGGCACATATGGTAGTTATGGCGTTTACATCAATCCTAACAGTGGAACAGATGATATTTCAATCATGTATAACAATTTCTATGGCAAACAATATGCTGGTGTGAGCGTTGAATCTAACAACGTGAATGTAGGCTACAATACAATCAATCCAGCATTAGGTGGTACTTATGGTATTCGAGTCATAGACTTTGTCGGTGGTGTTAACTATGACGACATAGCCATTGGCTATAATGACATCGACAACGTCACATACGGTGTAAGTGTAGGTATGAGCACAAGTAGTGGCTCAACACTTGCTGCTGTTATTGAGTCTAATACTATCAACAACTGCGATGTCGGTATCAGAGTTAGAGAAGATGCAGTCCTTGATGCAAGCGTCCATTACAATGATTTAAGTGGTAATACCAGCTTTGGTATTAAGGTTGAGAGTACTTCGAATGTAGATGCAACCGACAACTGGTGGGGTTCTGAAAATGGACCTGTTCACGATGATAATACATTTAATGTAACAGATCAAGGAGTTGATGTAACAGACCTTGTTGGTTATGTTCCCTGGTATAATGCAGATATGACAGGTACCTCTTTCTCACCAATTACGCTGTCAGACTTAACAGATGTTGCTGGATATTTCTCATCATTCCAGACTGCAAATGATGCTGCATCTCAAGATGAAACATTCGGATGCGAAGCAGGTACTTTCACTGAAAACTTTACTATTAGCACACCCGGTGTAACTATTCAGCCCGTTGGAGCATATGATACCGGTGTAATCATCGAAGGAACACAACAAATTACTGCTGATAATGTTACCTTTGATACTGTCACATTCGATCCGAACGGCGGAGTTGCTGTCACAGTTAATTCTTCCGGTTCTGTCATAACCGGGGCTACCTTTATGGACTGTACTTTTGACCTTGCTGATGCAGGAATTGGAATATATCTTGGTGGTGGCACACCAAACAATGCTGTAACAAACGTTGAAATGACTAATAACATTTTCAATGGACCAACATCTATGGCAGCTAATCCTTGGAAGATTGGTGGTTGGTTTGGAACAAATATCAGTTGCGAAATTGATGGCATAACTTTCTACAACAATGAAGTTAATAAATGTTCGATTCCAGTTAACCTTGTTGATGCAAATATCAGCAATATTTCAATGACCTATAATGACTTCAATGATACTGACGGTATCTTATATGTTTGGAATGATTCCGGAGATGCACCATTAGGTGTTCTCTCTAATTTCACTTTCGATAATAATGATGTTCCAAGTACCAATACTTATGGTGTAGGTTTCGACCTTAACCAAATCTTTACATCAGATAACTACGATGGCACATTCTCAATCAAAAACAACAGTTTTGCTAACATAAATGGAGATTATGGATTTGAAGCAGTTAGCATCTTAACAGCCGATCCCGGTTTCCTCCTCGATGCTTCACAGTGCTGGTGGGGTTACGAATATGGTCCCGATGCCACACAAAATACTTATACACCTCCTCAAGCAGATATTGATCCTTCCGCTGTTAGTGATAATGTGAAATTTGCTCCTTGGTGGCGCAGTGAAACAAACATCTCAACCATCAGAGGATGGGTAGCAGATACTGGCTCTTTATTATTAGCTCCTGTTACAAATGTAACTGCTAGTCCTAATACCTATCACTCTTCAATCCAGAGAGGTGTGGATGGTGCTACAAGCGGTGATGTGCTTGAATGCCTTGCCGGTACATTTGATGAGTGTGTTACTATAGACAAACCATTAACTCTTCAAGGTGACGAAAATGCAGAAGCTATAACTTACCTTAAACCATCTTTCGCTCATATGGATGCTGCCACAGTCAAAAACGTTAATGATGCTCCTGTCTTAAACAACACACCATTCCAATCAGTATTACTTGTTGATTATACCGGAGTGACTCTGCCAACCATAAAAGATTTTGTTATTGACGGATCTTCCTTCAATACCGGAACTCCTGCTTCGGGTGGTTATTTTGCCGGTATCTTCTTTAACGACTGTGCAGGAACGATTGATAACCTGGTATTTGATGATATTTATACACTCGATAATAAAGGTGTTGGTATCGTTGTTCAAGATGATTCAGGAACCGATAAAACAACTGAGATCGGAGATTGTGCTTTCAATACATGTCCAACAGGTGTTGTATGGTTAGTACATCCAAATGCAATGGCAAACATTCATGATAACACTATAGACGATTCAAGAAACACAATTGGCTTCTTTAGCGCATCATCAAATACTGCAAGTATTGTCGACAACAATACGCTTACGAATTGTCAAAGGGCAGTCGTTGCTTATCCATTTAATGCTGATGTGAAAGTTGATATCACAAACAACACCTTTGATTTCAGCGGTATAGATCCATTAACTACGGATTGTGACCTTATTGTCGGAAATAGCAGCGCATTAACCTACAGCTATGAACTCAATGTTGATAATAATGATTTTACTGGTAATTGGCCTCCCGGAACTGTATCAGCCAAGTCAAATAAGATATTCAATTCTGTTCGTAATGCTACCGGAACAACTTTCACCAATAACACATTTACAAACTTCAAAAATGGACTTTGGTTTGGAGATTTTGGATCTCCTTATGGTGACCTAACTGATATCGAAATAAAAAATAATACTTTCATAAATATTGACGAAAAAGCAATCAACATTGAAACTAATTTGTTAGGTGTTGGCACAATGGCAATTAACTACAACTCCTTTGAAACTACTTCAGATTATGCCTTATTTAATTCTAACGGCACTTCAGTAGATGCAGAAAAGAACTGGTGGGGAGATGTAACAGGACCGGATCCTGATACAGAGGTAAACAACCCGCACGGCTCTGCTGCTGCCGGTGGTAAAATATCTGATGATGTTGACTTCATACCATATTGGGCAACCAGTACAGTAAAAAAAACAACAGAATGGGTTACAACACACAGAGAAGTTGTAGATGTTGCTTTAGACCTTGCCTATTCAGATATCATTCAGGCTGGTATAGATGCTGCCACTTCTAATGATAATTACTTCTGGGTAGAAGTTGGTACAGGTGGTTCTACATATACAGAAGACCTTACAATCAATAAGAAGTTATATCTTTATGAGGCTGCTGCTGACGCTACAGTAACAATAACCGGTACACACGTAGTCACAGCTTCCGAAGTAACTTTTGATAACCTGGTTTTAGATGCAAATGGAGGAATTGCTATCACTGTAAACTCATCTGCATCTACAATCAGTGATTTCACTGCCAAAAATTGTATCTTCGATCTTATGACCGGACATCCAATAGGTATCCTTCTGGGTGGTTATACTTCTCCCAACACTGTGTCGAATGTTTTGATCGACAATAATGCCTTCCAGGGTCCTGCAGATATGATAGCAAATCCATGGAAAATAGGTGGTTATTATGGAACACCTGTTAGCTGTGCAGTAGATGGTGTAGATTTCACGAATAATACTGTTGATAAATGCTCCACACCAATCAATCTGCAAGACGCAAATATCAATGATATCCTCATAGATACTAACACTTTCACAAATACTGATGGTGTTATCTATTTCTGGGGTTCAAATCCTGCCATAGGTGTATTATCTAATTTCGTATTTACGAATAACACAATCGATAATACTAATAGTTACGGTATAGGAATCGGTGGAGCTGCTGTTGGTTCACCCGGATATACAGATGCTAACTTCGGCGCTGGTAATGCAGTCAATACCAACTGGTTTGATGGTATTGCAGGTGCTTATGGATTTGGTGCGGTCAGTTTACTTTCACCTGTTACCAACTATGTGCTCGATGCAGAAGACAACTGGTGGGGTTCGACCAACGGACCAACTCATTCCGGTAATACATTCAATGTTGGCTTTCAAGGTTGTGAAGTAAGTGACAACGTAGATTACGTAAGATGGTATAATGACTCCGGTATGACAACCCTGTTCGCACCTGTAATAAGAGATGATGGTTTAGGCGAAGTAATTCAAGGCTATTATTCTTCCATTCAAGCTGGTATAGATGATGCTTCCAATGATGATTATATCTATTGCCTATTTGGTACATTCACCGAAGATTTCAGTGTTCCTGCCTCAGTTACAGGTCTTACTATTAGTTCTAGTGCAGGTGATAATGGAAATGCGATTATTCAAGGTATAGCAACCGTAGTATCTACTTCATGGCCACTTGCCGGACCTAATATCGATATCTGGGGTGAAAGCACTACAATCGAGCATTTCGATATTTATGCCCCGGATTATGTGGTTGGATTTTATTCGAGTGGAATTTGTATTGGCGCTATTGATGCAGAAATTCAAGATAATAGATTTTTTGCAACTTCAGCCAGCAACACAGATGATATCAGTCAATGCATTCAGACTTATAACGGGGTGGATGTTTCTAGTACAGAAATCGAAGATAACATCTTCACTCACAAAACCACACCTACTCCTGGTGATTGGGGTTATGAAGCAATCTACATTAATCCCGGTCCGGGAACCGGATCTGTTGAAATTAATGATAACACACTGGGTGGAAACTTATTGAGAGGCGTAACAACTGAACGCTCCAATACTCTCATTGATGACAATGATATTTCCACAGATTTAGTGCCGGCAGGTGCAGGCTTGTCCACAGCCGGTGCTTATCAGGGAGTTAATGCAATTGGAAATCTTACAGATGTCACTGTTTCTGATAATTATATTGGTGGTACTTTTCTTCCTGATACCGGTGGAGAAGGATTCCTTGAAGGAATAAGAATCGGTTCAACCGGCAACATTTTCACAAACTTCCAGATTACCGGAAACACAATCGATGGCAACTATTATGGAATTTTGTGTAAAGCAGCCACAGGTGTAACTGTTACTCTGAATGACATCATCAATAATACTGAATATGGTGTTAAGAATGATGACAACGCTGAGGCAACTGATCTTTCTGCCGAAAACAACTGGTGGGGTCACTCAACAGGACCGAGCTTTACATATAATTATGGACTTGGTTCAGGTCAGGGTGATAAAATTACCACTTATGTGGATTATATGCCATGGTTAGATGGACCAAGTGCTACTGGATCTACATACACACCAACTGTAACTCAAATCCTGATCCACTTGAATCCAACTTCACCTGTTGTAGATACATATTTCGATATCAGGGTTGCTGCTGCTGACACATTTGGCATCCTAAACCCGGAATATGAAAACCTGGTTGATTTCAGTCAGAGCCATGCTGCTCTCACAGTTCCGGATCCGCAGCTTCTGGTAAATGGTTTCAAAGAAGTTACAGACGGTTGTATTTCCACTGAAGTATTTGCTTTTGAAGATAATCTTGAAATTTATGCCTGGGAATATGCGACCAACAATAATCCATTGTATTATTCTACCGAATCCAATATTGTAATCCAGGCTGCTGCTGCTCCAATAGCTCCAACAAATGTAGTAGCTGCAGATGTACCAGCCGATAATGGCGGCTGGATCAACCTGGATTATACAATGTCTGTGAACGACCCATTCCACAGTGCTGCTGTTGCACCATACATCGACTATTACATAGTTGAAATAGATTGGGATACAACTGCTGGTGAAGATTGGCAGTTCCTGGCAACTATCGGTTGCTACAATTATGGCGGTGATGATGTAACTGCTCTTCTCAATGCTCCAGCTTCTGATGTTGCTTATGAATATAGAATGTGTGCTGTCAGAAATGCTGCTGATAATATTGCACGCACCAAATTAGGTGTTGGTACGCTTATCAGCTATGCACCGAGAAACGGTCCTACTGATGATGCATCACAATCTCCTTGGACAAGTGGTGGAAGTGCTGCTGCTGCAGACAACCTGCCTGCTTATGCCAATATCGAGGTCTTCCTCGAAGGTCCTTATGTAGCTGCTGGAACAATGAATACTGACCTTACTGGTTTACCAGAACTAGCAGGTGCTCCTGCCAATGCTGTTGATCTGATCGAACTTCAACTGAGAACAACAACTACAGGTGCTACAGTGAAACAAGCTGATGGATATGTGCTGTCCGATGGTTCCGTGGTAGATGAAGATGGAAACAGTAGTTTCCCATTCTTTTACACAACAGATCTTGAATATTACTTTGTAATTACTCATAGAAATCATCTGGATATCATGAGTGCCAATACACACACCTTTGCAGACCTTCCGTCCGAAGCAACCACTATCGCCTTATGGGAGGAAAATTCTGTTTACTTAGATGGCTTCAACGAAGTTGAAGACGGTGTTTATGCAATGTATTCGGGTGACGGTAATGCTTCGAATCTTGTTAATGCAGCAGATGCAATATCAATCCTGCAAAACTTGAATCAGGTTTCTTACAACAGCGGTGACTTGAACTTGAGTGGATTAACTAATCCAGCAGACGCTTTGGAAATCATTAATAATCTAAATACTGCTGGTACAGTTCCAGCTTCAGGTGGAGACGATGCAATTGTTAAGTATAAACATGATGCTGGAAGAGAAGGTGAAGATTGCACATTAGAAATAGCAAATCCTACAATTAATGGTGGTCTTTATTCATTTGATGTTTACATCACCCGTAATGCAAGTTGGACGGCAAATACTGCTTTAGGTAATCTATTTGGAACATTCAGCAGTGTGCTTGTATTTAATATTTCAGACAATACTTTCTCTAATCCTCAAAGCAGTAATTATGGCTCACCAATTACTGGAGCTACTCCAACAATATGGACAAATAAAGTTCAGTTTGAATTAGTAACTTCTACTTTAGCAGTTCCTACTACTCCAACATTGCTGCTGACAGTAACTCTTACGATCGACGAACCTACCAATACTGCAGGTCTTAGCTGGCAAATTACTGATACAGCTCTTTATGATAGCAGTGGCTTTGGGTATCCAACCCTTGAACTGTTAGGTTCAGATGATACAACCCTTCCGGTTGTACTTTCCTCCTTCACTACAGCTTATATCGAACCTACGCCATTAATCTACTGGACTACCCAATCTGAAGATGGAAATGCCGGCTGGAATCTCTATCGTGGAGATACTGAAGAAGCCTTTGCCAATGGACAAACTACCCAGATCAATTCCGAACTTATTGAAGGAGCTGGAACAACGAGCGAACCTACGGATTACACTTTTGAAGATCCTCACCCAGTAGAAGCAGGTCTGGAATACTGGTATACTCTGGAAAGTGTATGTTATAACGGTGAAACCACAACCTATGGTTCCAGAAGTCTGCTTATTCCGGAGGCAGGTTCAGGTCCGGAGCTTCCGGATTACACAGCCCTGAAAAACAACTATCCGAACCCATTCAATCCAGCTACGGAAATTGCCTATGCTGTGAAAGAAGGTGAAGTAGGAACATTAACTATCTTTAACATCAAGGGACAGGTAGTTGAATCGGTTAAACTTCCTGCAGGTGAAAGTACACATCGTTGGGAAGCAGGCAGCAATAGTTCCGGTGTCTACTTCTACAAATTACAAACAGACAGCTATTCAAAAGTTAGAAAGATGTTGCTTGTGAAATAAGCTGTATTGAATTAAAAGCTGCTCGTTTTACGGGCAGCTTTTTTGACAATCCTTTTTATTTTTGAGTTTTCTAAAATAAAAAGTTATTTGTAGATGGAGAATGACATGAAAAACGGAATTAACCTTGGTCAATTCATTATTGGAATAATTACGTTAATAGTGATTATTACAGGTAGTTTTTTCAGTGTACGATCAATGGCAATTCAGACCAAAAAAGATCTGGTAGAGTTTAAAATTGAAATAAGGAAAGATATAGAAAACTTGGAAATGCTGCAAAAAAATACACAACGTGAGATAGCTAACATCAATTTGAACGTCATATTGATATGTAATAAATTAGGTATCGAACGGCAAGTATTGACAAAAAATCCGTAACATTTCAGTCGCATCAAAATGATACGACCTGCGAAGCGCTTTTTTTCTGTATAAAATGTGAGTTCTGCATAATAGATGTGTTTTACCTCACCTCAATCCTCTCCTAAAAGGAGAGGAAGCTTCTTGATACTCCTTCTCCTTGCAGGAGAAGGCTGGGATGAGGTGGAAGATGGAAAATGTTACAGAACTCAAAACAAAAATCTATCCAAGGAGAAAACAATGAGAAAAACTTTAGGTCTATTAGTAGTGCTGGTACTATTTCTCGCTGGCTGCAGCGATGACGGCACTCTTAAAATTACTGATGAGACAGCCCGGGAAATCTGGTTCTCTATTAATGATGGAGCCGAGATAACTCTTGATGTAGGAGAAAGCTATTCAAAAAGCTGGGAACTATCTACAAGCATCTTTGGCAATGAAGAAAAAGATGTGGATGTCGCTTATGAAGGTTTTCATGTTTTCTATGATGAAGTAGAAGAAACAGTGGAAGCAGGTTCAACTACAAAGCTGAGAATCTATGCTGATGGTGGAGCAATCGAAATCTGGAACAATTCTGATTGGTTTTATATTGAAGAGGTTTACATCGCCCCCAGCGATGATATATTCTGGGGCGACAACTTGATAACCGTTCCGATCGGTCCTGGAGAATCTTGCACCTGGACTGTAACACCCGGAGATTGGGATGTTCAAGTTGTGGATGATGAGGGAAATGTTTTTGAATTACTTGGGAATTATATTGCCCTAGATGAAACCGTTATCTTCTACCCATATACGGGATTCGAGAGAGTTGATAAACCCGCTGGTGGAATGAAAACAGAAATATACACAAGTACATCGAAAGAAGAATCTAAAATCGAGCGAAAAAAATAGTTGATACAGAATACAAATGGCGGTTTTTCACCGCCGTTTTTTTTTATCAATCACTTCTCGAACCGGTCTGTATGACTTTCTATGCTGAGAAATAATTCCATATTTCGAGATCGCTTCCAGATGCTCTCTGGTTGGGTATCCTTTATTTTTCTTAAAATTATACATCTGAAATTTCTCATGAAGTACTCTCATTATTCTATCGCGTGTAACTTTTGCCAATATCGATGCTGCTGCAATCGATGCGAATTGGCTGTCACCTTTTATAATTGCCTGAGCAAAATGTTTCAATTTTTCCGGTAATTTATTACCATCTATTAAGCAGATTTCCGGTTTTACTTTAAGATTTTCCACTGCTTTTTCCATTCCCAGAAAAGTAGCCTGTAGAATATTTATTTTATCGATCTTCTTCGCAGGTATGATTTGAACATGCCAATCGATGGCAGTCTTTTTGATAATTTCAAAAAGTTCTTCTCTTTTTTTCTCAGATATTTTTTTGGAATCATTCAATCCTTCAATTTCTATGTCAGGATTTAAAATAACTGCTGCAACCACTACAGGTCCAGCTAAAGGTCCTCTGCCAGCTTCATCTACACCTGCAACTGTTTTGTTTTTATTCCAATATTTAAGCAGCACTTTCACTCCTGATTGAGTAAAACCTTGCGAACTCCGGCAGTTGGGGGATTCGTAACGGTTGAACATTAATTTCTAACTCCCCTAATCCCTCTCTTTAACAAAAGAGGGGAACTTTACAAATTCATCTCTTCGCTGTTTGTTTTTTAATTTCTTTCTGCTTTTCCCCCAATCTCCCTCTCTTTGTCAAAGAGACCGCGTCAGGCTTTTGACTGAGGGTCGGGGTGAGTTTGGATAAACTTCTTTATCTCTCCTAAAACTTTTTCAATATTATTCATCACATCTAAATTACTAAAACGGATAACATTTATTCCAAGCGATTGAAATATTTCAGTTCTTACTTTATCATAATCTTTTGAATAGTTAGTAAAATGTTGAGAACCATCCAATTCAATGACTAATTTAATTTTTGAACAAAAAAAGTCTGCTATATAATAATCTATACTGTATTGTCGGAAGAATTTTAAAGTTAAAAATTGCTTATTACGTAAATAGATCCAGAGTTTCTTTTCTGAAGGAGTTTGATTCTTGCGTAACTGTTTCCGTCTTTCTTTTAGTTCAATCTTGTTGTAGATTTTCATTTCTAACTCCCCTCACCCCTCTTTAACAAAAAAGAGCTGTCCATTATACACAAGTCTCTAACTCCTTCATTTTAATATATGTTATGGTGAAGTCAGCTAGTCTTCTTAATCCTATCCATATATGTTTTGGACCCGGTTCTCCGTCTCCTTTTCTACC
>SDBT01013070.1_pt1 | contig 13321 bp, 18 predicted proteins | sample 2277101 | NCBI WGS metagenome assembly SDBT01 (sample SAMN10404973, study PRJNA504765) | marine sediment metagenome | isolation source: marine sediment core GS10_PC15, 103 cmbsf | place: Arctic Ocean: Southern Knipovich Ridge | collected 2010 | reverse complement strand
AAAGCTCCTGCAGCATTCATAACACCTGTTTCAGGGCCAACTACACAATCAGCAAACTTAGTAGATAGCATGGACTTACGAATATCCCACTGACCTATAGTAGTAACTGCTTGGGGATGAGAAATTTCATAAGGCTTTGCATCATCCCCGCCGACTTGAAATACGAGCACATCGGGTTTGTCTTTAAGCCATTGCTGTAATACTGCTTGTGCAAGCGGATATGCTTTATGGAAACTAGATCCTTTAAGCACCCATACAATTCTAAACTTGTTGTTTATAATATTCCAGTCCTTGAGGAACTTCTTCTCTTCCTTACGCGAGAAGAACATATCTAAAGACGGATCAGCGTCTGGGTATCCACCAAGAGCAAGAGTATGTTTGATGTAGTTTACTGCTCCTGCTTTGCGTCGATAGTCGCTTGTTGTATAGAAGTCCGCACGACCCTCAACTTTTAAGAGTGTACCCTCTACACTTTCACACAAGTTTATGTACTTATCGTACTCTGGTCCCCACTCATTCCAATATGCACCAAGTTCAGGATTAAATATGACATCCTTCTCTTGTAATACAAGGTTATCTATATATGGATTATACTTCAATACATCCGCAGAGTTACTAGATATATTTAAAGTAACATGGTACCCATCATCTTTAAGGGCACGGATAAGCGGGGTGATAATGACCTGATCCCCAAAGGCACCATAGCGCACGATACAAGCATTGTGCTGGTTGGCTGCTTCAATGTATGGTTTAATACCGGGATATCCAGCGTTACGCTTATATATAAGCAGATTTAAGCCATCACGACCTAGTACTTGAGGACGAGTTTCCCAACCAGAACTTTTGTCCGGTAAGCCTAGACCCTTAGCGGACAACAGAATCACATATCCATTAGGTTTAAGTTTCTTCTGTACTTGTTTAAGAAAAGCTAGTCTATCTGAGTGTTCATCAAACAGTGTATCTAAAAACACCCAATCAAAGGTGCTATCTTTTGCAAATTCCAAGCCCACACTACACACATCACTGTCCCCACCCTTTCGTGGGTCAACAGCGATACAGTATTTATCTTTATCGTAAGCTCTCTTAGGAAATATCCTACCGGGTGCAGAGCCATAATGTATACCTTTGCCCCTAAGGTATGCACAACAGCGATATAGTACCCAGCTAGGACGACTAGTTGATTTCGATGAGTTCGACATCATCTAGCTCATCTTCTGGGTCAACGTAGATAGGGGCTGAAGAATCTACATTTTTAAGAGTGATAAGAAATTTTCCACCCTTTTCCATTCGTCGATGAGTATTTTGATGGACTTGCATATGAGCTAGTACAGTGCCGTGGTCCTGAGATAGTACTTGCTCACAGATACCACAGCGGAAGTCATTGATAACAATATCTGGCATATCACTAAGATCTTGCCATCCCTTCCATGCGCCCTTAGCATGAGCTACTTTAATCTCAAATCCACCCCCATGAGCAGCAACATGTGGCATTAAACGCTGTGCGTTATAGGGTAGCTTTGTATGACAAGAGGCATCATAAGGATGCACACCCATCTTACCACCACCATACCCACGACACATAATCTGCTTGGGTACTAGTTTAGATTTAATAAGAAAATCAAACTTTCCCTCACGAGCAGGTTTTGCCTTAGAGGGTTGGACTGCGTTTGCAGTACCGGGTTTCTTTGCCGCCATTTTGTATTGCCTCCGTAGTTATATGATTACTTCTTCTTACGCTTGGGTTTCTTAACGATCTTCTGATGATCTTTTGGTTTACCAGTAGGCATAATATAGTCTCCTAATTAAAAATGTAAGGGGACCCAAAGATCCCCCCACGGGTTTACTTAGACTTCTACGTAAACTTCATAGTTTCCTCTGTCAATGGTGGAACTTGCCGTAGCAGTACCCACAATATCAACATCAAAAACATCAGTTTCCGAGAAACGATTAACAAGACTATCCACCGCATCAACCTTTACAGTTTGTCCGGCAGTCAGTGTACCAATCGTAGCTGTAGCTAGAGCACTAGTGCCCTTCCTAAAGATCATATGTGAAGCAACTGATCCCGCATTTGGAGCAGTCGCAACCTTCACAATAATCTTATGTATCTGAGTGTTTCGAGGAAACAAAGGAAAGGTTGCGATACCTTCATTTGTAACCACATGATCACTGGCTGTACCGATCTGGTTTCCACCATCAACAACAGGGCCAACACAGACTACTGTACGTTCACTATATCCGATCATAGTTTTTTCTCCTTTCCTTATGCAGAAGTAATGAACATTACGTGCTGTTCGCCATCAACTGCGAAATCCCAAACTCTTGTCCATCCACCAAGGAAGTACCAAGCAAGGCCCATATCGCGACCAAAATCAGCAGACTCCTTAACTCGGATTTGTTCAGGTTCTACAACACTTTCGATAATATTGTCTCCACCAATCAGAATACTCTGACCATGTGTAGCACCATTACCAACAATGTTAGACAAAAATCCAGTCTCTTCGACAAAGCGAGCACCGTAGTAGGTACCTACCTCACCGTTCAACAGGTTATTGATAGCTAGGTCGGTGTATTTTGTAATATCAGACCAGCCACCGGCAGCAACATCATCAAACATGCCACTACGCGCATTAACAGACACAACCATAACAAAGTTCTGACCGTCAAACTTCGGAACAAGATTACGCTTGAAGAAATCAACTGCAGTACGTACATTGCTACCCGTAAGGTCAGCAGTGGCAGTAGCAGTCGCAGTTCCATTAGTCGTAATTGCAAAGCTAGCAGTCGTTTCACAAACACCGATATACTCGGTGGCTGCAAATACATCGCCAACAGCGCTTTCTAGCACCTTAACCATGTCGTCTTTAAGAGCCTGTTCAGTGTTACTAGGAACATCAAACTGACCTAAAGAATTTAGCTTTGCGGTATAACCAACAGCGTTACCATACTCTGTAACAACGCCGGTACCCTGGTTCGTAACAAAATTGGTTTCAGGAATTGTAGCGGTTTCACTTAGAGTTCCACCCTGACTAGAGACATTTTGCCGCTTGTCAAAGAGGAATGTATCTCCTCGTTTCAACCCGATCCCCTCCCGTACATCAGCAAACTGCCGAATGCGAAACTCAGGTTGAGATACCTGACGCAGCCGATCTGTGAGATACGGATTAGACCAATTGCCACCCAGAGTATTTACTGAATAAACTTGACTCATATCATACTCCTCTTAAGGTGCTTATGCACCTCTAGGCATGGGGGTCATTCTACGAATTCCCGCATGTGTATCTTGTCTCGCACGAACATAGTCAGAAGTACTCGGTGGAGTACTTGGTTCTTGCGGATTAGCAACAGGCGATGCCTGTTGGCTTTGCGGTGTAATCGCTTGTGATGCTACAACTTCCTCTCGGACAACTGCAGCATCTTGCTGGCCAGCAGATCTAACTGCGGCTAGCTTTGTTCGGAAAGTATTAATAGCGTTATCAACGGCAGCTTTATAAGCTACCACATAGTCAGAGTAGGTCCGAACGTCACCACCCCGAACAGCGCTATCAATTAAACTTGTTGCACTACGCTGAATCTCATCCTCGAAAGGAACTAACTCCGGATTCTTAATTCGCATAGCGTCTATATAACTTTTTGTTTCCTGACGGGCTTCAATAGCATCAAATACCTCAGCAGCAAACTTTTGTGTATTAAAACCTTGTGGTACAGCTTCAGGAGTAAGTGTACTATTTATAGGAGTATCAGCTACAGAAGTACTAACTGCAGGAGTATTAATTATAGAAGTCGCAACTATAGGAACGGCATTTTTCTGTAACTGCGCGACTTGCTGTTCCAAACCTGTAACTCGTGGATCAACCGCACCCGCTGGTTCACCATCCCCAAACAACCTTTCATAAAAAGTTTTTCGTTGGTCAGTAGGTGGCACTACAGCAGGTTGTTCAACTTGAGGGGCAGTGGCAGGCGTAGGCGCTGCAGGCACTGATGGTTGAGATTCAGCAACAGGCTGAGACTGTGGCTGTGGAACTACCTCTGACACTTGTGGAGTAACAACCGGGGGTACCGTTACCTGTGGGGTAACTGGTTCTACTGGTGCTACAGGAATTGGTTGTCCTGGAATTTGTGGTGTAATATCACTCATACTATTTACTTCCTCCTATAAACATTATACCACAAAGACAATATACTAAAGGTTATGTTTGTTTAACCACTCTGCTGCAGAGTCTCCCTTAGATATACAGTCTTCAAAAAATTCCATAATAAAATCTATACCTGAAACTCTTCCAGCAAGTTCCTCTGTGGTTGGCATATAGTCAGAACCAAACGGTTTAGAATCTCCTAAAGCACGCTTTATCAGTAACTTATCATACTTAGTTCGTACTTCAAGGAGCTGGGGTAGTATGTCATCCGTCCAACAAATATCCTGCAAGAACTTATTTACTCGCTGTGCTTTACCGAGTTGTTCCCCCTTATGACGCAGATTATCTGCATGATTTGGATTCATTGTGGCCTCCGCCTAAGTCTTCTTTACACTATCTTGAGTTCCAGATATAACACGTTGAAGTTGAGCCTTATATGCTTCAAACTCAAGGTTAGCTATTTCTTCTTTCTTTACCTCAGCGTCTTGCTGCTGTACTTGTTGCTGCTGTAATACTTGCTCAACTTGTGGCTGTACGTTCTGGGCAAACTGCTGGACACCACCAGCTAAAGGTTGGCCTTCGGGTGTGTTTTGTACATCTTGACGATTTATCTCCGCAGCTATCTTTAGAATATGAGGCATCATCTTTAGAATCTCAGGAGTAAGCTGAGAGTTTTGTAAAGCAATACGTTTTGCTTCAACATTCTCAGGTGTCTCTACAATATTATGGGAATCTCGTAACCCTGGGAATCCCTCTAGCACACGATTAAGAAGCTCAGTCTGATTTATAAAAGGCATCCAAGCTTCTGCATTTTGCCCAATGATATTCATAAGCTGGACAATCTCACCAAGAGCTTCGCGTTTTTGTACCTGATCTGTAACACCAGAAACCTTAATAATATAGTCCCCTTGAATCATCTCAAGAAGATCAAACCTGTTAAGACTTCGTAGATATTCTTGTCCTACACCAAGTATAGAACCAACTCTAGGATCATTAGAGGTATTCAAGAACTGTAACACTAAGTCCATAGAGGCTTCTACAATAGGTTTAAGTGCATACTCATCAATGTCCTTTGACATCGCGCTAAGGAAATCAACTTGGTTACCTTGCTTAATACTAATCTCTTGACCAGTCTGGTTACCACGAAAACGAGGAAGTGACTGTTGAATCTCTGAGATCAATGAGCCCTCCTGATGTCCTCGATCCAAAGCACCAAGCAAGAGTTGTGCGGCAGGAGAAATATTTGTATCTTGTATAATTGGCTGAATTGCTTGCTGACCAGCGTGCCCACCTTCTTTGCGAATAATCTTACCGGGAACTAAACCAGTGTCTAACTGTGATGGATCTTCTAGCAAGTCTACATCAACTTCAAGAGCCGGAATCAATCCAAGCAATTGCTTGTCCGTAGTCATATTGATAATGCGATTGAAGGCTTTATCAACATCTACAGTATGTTCAATCAATCCTACACCCTCTTCACGGAAGGGTAGTAGAAGTGGAGAGAACGCTACATATGGGGGTTGCTGTGTCCAAAGTTTATTCTCTTTAGCAACCAACACTACATCATCATTAGCAAGCAACACATGAGCTTGTTTGAACTTTACATTTCCATCTTGATCTAGTATAGGACCATAGTAATCAGTGAGTTTAATTATAGTGTTATTACTGGGAGCTGCGGAATTACTCTGTTCATGAGTCTCATCAAATCGTAAGCTTGCTCGTGACTTATCCTCGTTTATAGACTTGCCCGCTTTAATCTTAGCAGTACTACCCTCAGGTATAATACCTTTGTCTTCTAGCTCTATAAGCTGTGGGCGAGTTACTTCAATATCTTCAATCGTACCTGTCCAGTTACCAAACCGAGAACCCTTTAACCAATAGAACATATATGGATCAACAGCTCTAATGAACAAATTACCTTCCGAGATAGTCTGCCGGATGATTTCTCTTTGACCGTTCTCGGTATTATCCCGAGATATCATCTTATTTCGATCTTTGAATCCCCACCAAACTTTCCAAATACCCAGACCTGTAATAAAGCTAGATTCTAAACCTTCTGCAAAAGCCCTAATAAAGTCTGAGTTTTGTAGAAATAGCCTTGTAAGATCTGTAATTTGCTCAGCGCGTAGTACACTTGTCTGATCGTCTGGGTTAATTGGGTCAATTGTCCAGGGCATCTCGGATGCTTGAAGCATCCGCATCATTGCGTTTGTGGCTTGCTTAACGCTATTCCATGCCTTTGGCATGACAATCTTAGACTGCCAATCTTCTTTATCAGGGAAAGTATCTTTACCTCGATATAGACTCCAACACTCATCCCAAAGTAGTTGCTTAGTATGCCTATCAGTATGTAGCCCTTGTCGAGTAGCAACAATAAAAGTCTTAATCTCGTCGTCAGAAATTTCAATAGAATTCCCTGTGGAATCCCCTACAATCTTAATATTTGATTTTTCTAACTGAAGATCACCCCCAGGGGCTAAGTCTGCGGGGAGTGCTGTTTGAAGATCTGTAACAATCATAAGAAGTTAAATCAGCCTCTATACTGTATTATAACACAAACATAGAGGGTTTCTAGGCACACTGCGCCGGTTCTATAGTGGTGAATAGGTTCTAGTTGGATATAAACGGTGGGTTTGACCAGAACTTATCCCCAACATAAAAGCGATTGTCCCACGTAGTAGGCCACTGTTGGTGTGGACTTGGGTTATTACTACGACCACAGGTAGGGCAGTACCCACAGTTAGGACAACCTTGGTGAGGAAAGGGGTATTGTATTTGATTAGCTAAGTCTTCCGTTGCTTTACTAGTTTTATCTTTAATTGATTCCATTGTGTTTGAGCGAGTAGTGGTTTTTGCCATTTAATTTTCCTTCCTATAGCTGTTTAATAAACCTATTTAGAGTATCTTTGAAATCGTCTACAAGTGCTCCTTCTGTTAAACCCTTAAATCCCTTTGACTTGTATTCAGGATCAAACCCTACCCTATTACCCCAAACCTCCTTAGTAACTACAATATCTTTTAGCTTTGCATCTTCATCAACAAAGTATATAATGTATCCTAGTGCTTTTAGTTTTTTCATTATCTCATGTGCCTCCGCCAAATTTCATTTTGCTTCGCATGACTAGAAATGTTTGTGGGTTTGTTGATCCGAGGGGATCGTGAGAGAAAGTACTTCAAGTCATCTAAAGCGTGGTTTTTTTTATCTATCATCTTCTCCCGGTAGTCTTTGGTTCTTAGAACTCTTTCGCTCATAGTAACATATATCATGTCTTTGATTTCTTGAATCATGTTTGGACATCTATTCCATACCTTGAAGGTAGCTTCTTGTGTATCTAGGTCTTTCCAATAGCCTCTCATAAGTACTAGGAATGTCTCTTCAAATGTCCTGTCACCGGCCAGCATCTTACGTAAACCCGACTTTCGTAGCTGTTCGTGAACAGAGGTAGTACGAATACCTGCTTGATCCTTGGCGTCTAACTTGGGATCATAGGCAATCCATCGTATCTGCTCAAAGTACGGGCATTTTTTCAATGTAACTACAAGACTCTCTATATTTTCAGTGGGCTCATAGTGTTCCCATATACAGTGTATGCACTTCTTGCCATCAGGATTGTCAAACACTGTATATACATGGAAACTTGTGGGATTTCGTAGTCCAAAGTCGAACCCTCCCCAGCATATTTGAGAACTTAGAACAGTAGGGAACTCCTTTACAATGATTTTGTCTGGGTTATCATGAATCTGAGGGAATACTTTCTGTCCAAATAGTGCGTCGTATTGGATGTTGTATTCTCTTTCAAACATTGCTGGAACCATACCAGCCCTAGCACCCTTTTCCCAGTGAGGTACACGCTTCGCCTTCTCTGCAGTAAAGTGTAAAGTTGCTACAACAAAGCCATTAGAGGGATTCTTTACGATCTTGAGCCCTAGCTGCTCGTGTAACATCACAGGCAACTCAACCCCTTCATTGGGAGTTATGATTTTTGTCCCAGTAACCACCAAGCAAACTCCTTATCATAGTCATATACTACATCCCCAACTTGAATCACACTAGCTAAGTGTTTTGCCCAATCCGTATATAGCTGTAACTGTTTTTCGAGCCTACGAATTTCAGCGTCGTGGACTGGAGCAAAAATAATTTTACCAGGACTGCTAGTGCAGTCAAACACCCCCTTCACCACAAAGAACCGGCCCAGTGTCATCAGTACTAATTACATCTAGGGGATCTACCAGTATCTTAGCTCTACTCACAGTAAATCCACACTGCTGCAATACCTCTGCTGTTCCCAGCACCAGGCTTTGACCGCAAAGGATACACTTCACAAGAAGGTTACCATTTTTGTAGAATCCTCTAAATAGCATCTTGTCCTTATTACATGTTGGACATAACACAGATCCCAAGAAACTATCCTTAAAAGATTCATCTACTACTGAAACTTTTTGTACTACTGCTTCTATTTGGTATTCGTTGTTATTCTTGCAGGTGATTATGTATTCTATTTTGGCTCCGTCAAGAGCACCTAAAATACAACTAAGGTTTTTAGACTTTGGGAATAGACTATTGTTCTTCTTAATTGTATAACTGAATTTATGGTCGGGGTTATGTGTACTGGGCCACTCTCCACGCTCATATGCATCTTCGTCAGGGACTGCAACAATTAAGTAGCCTCCAGGTTTTATAATATCCCACCAACGGGATAGAGCTATTTCTGGTTCCTCTAGGTGTTCGAGGAGATGCGAACTGTATACCCAATCATATATCCCATCGGGTATACCTACAAGTTTAGTTGCATCTCCTCGATCTATTTCCCACCCATCACAATCCTTCGTGATGGGTGAGCCTCCGTGTCCAATATCAATACCCCGGCCTTTAATATACTTTTCGTAAAATCCTGAGTCCTGCCTACGCTGTGATGCTTTTGCTGTTTCGTTTCCAGCTTGATACATAATTACTCCTCCGCACTATCGTAAGTCTCCTTAAAGATGCCTGGCTTACATGGGTATCTTTCACCTTCGATCCCTGTGATAATCCAGTCTCCAGGACACACCTTATGCCCATCCTCTAATGTATCTATCCAGCCATGATCGTGAAATTTGTAGCCACACTCTTGGCACCTGCTTTCGCTCGGTACACTGGGGCGGCGGAAATAACGGACCACGTGGCCCTCACCAGGACTCGTATAAATAGAACCAAGAACATCGTAAGGATGATCCCCATTCCTCCACCATCGTTGTGCTTCAATTACTACTGGTTTCTTTTTATACTTTAGCATTACTTCTTCTCCTATGTAAAATTTACACTGTTTGGGGTTTCTACCCTTATAATACGATACCCCCGGTTACCCAGGGTACCCTGGGGTTCGTACTGGGGTGTACCCTGGTACGTACCTTGGTAACCCCTGGTTCGTACTGGGGTACCCAGTAGGTCCCATAGGGTACTCAATTTTGCCCACCCCCTCGGGACACCAAATACTTTTTAACCTCTATAATGATTCTTGATGTACTCTGTGTATTAACTAAAGGTACATATATTGTAGGTATGTCACTGATTCTACTGGGTTTGTTTTTCTTTTTGTATTCAATCCCCCTAACTCTTATGTCTGGATCAAGTATTTTTACTAACTTTTGGAAATCTTTGTTGTCTGTAATCTCTACTACAATGTCTATAGGAGTATAGCTAATGGCATTCCATCGTCCCAAAAATGGGATTATAGGTCTTCCAGGTTTATAAGATCTTATCATTTCGTCAGAATCCAAGGCCACCACTATTGTTCCATATAGATTATGGTTCCGTGCTTGGTGTAGTAAGTACATATGTCCAGAGTGTAATAGATCAAAGCAACCATTCAGCAGTGTGATTGGCCTTACTAGATGTAGTCTCTCAAAGTCCTCTACTCGAAGCAGAGGTTTTATAAACTCATCTCCTTGTACTCTTAATGTTCTATCTCTAGGCATATAAACTTGTTGAGATTCTTCGTCGTGGTTCTCCCAGTAATCTTCCGTCCTGATAGTAAAACATGAACTTAGTTCCTTCAGGATATATTGCAGTATGCGCGGTACTGGGACAGTTATTACACATAAAACCGTGCTGGTTATTATCAACGTACATAGTTGTTATATTTTCTGAACCGCATATGGGACAAGTCATAGTGTGTTATACTTGTGTTAGTATCCCTCTATTATATCTTATGTGGTCCTTCATGTCAAGGCACTAAGGTAGCAGGGTGTCTAAAGACATATATACTTTTATAGTTCCTCAGTATCCAACTGGTCCCGGCAAACTTTCTCGAAGAACGAAGGATTTGCTGAAGATACCATAGAGATTCGTCCTCCCTTTTCAATAGCTGGTTTAATAGCTGCAAATGATGCCCCTACTTGGTCTTGGAAAGCTGCTTCGTCCATAAATACACCTGTGGGGTGATAGGTACGGATTTGATCGGGGCCTTGAGGAAACCCGAGGATCACGGATTCCATCTTGGGTATGTCTATACGTCCAGCCTTATTCCCTCCTTGAGTACGGGTAGTGGTTATATCACCGCATAACCACTTGGGCATATGAGTTATTACAAAATGTGCGCGATTTATTATGTCTAGAGTTTTTGTGGACTCTCGTGATATAAAGAGATTCTCCCGCCCGTAGTGAAAGAAGGTATCCCAAGTATATAAAACTACCATAAGCCAAGTAGCCATCATGTCACGGGATTTCTCAATTGCAAAGAACTGATATTCTTGCCACACCTTTATAAGTGGCTTCATGTATTCTTTCATAGGAAATGGACGAATAGCAGGTAGTGCTGTGAAATAAGTATCAATTTCCTTAGGGGTTAGGTGTTCAGCTTCGTGAACCACTCGTAGGTGAGACTCAAAATTAAACTGGCCGTATGAAAGATCTGGGTCACAAAGACTACAAGTAAATAGAGGTATAGGGTCTATGGTGTATACATAGGGTATGTTGTCATGACGATTTGCGTCAAGCCAATACAAAGGATCTGCAGCACACTTAGCGAATTCAGATTGGCCAATCTTATATAACACAGGTGTTCGTATACGCTTAGGAAGTTTTCCCAAGGTGGTTAGAATATGTTGTGTTATTTCAAAAGACATGTGTGATACTATTAACATCCTTCAAGTACTGAAGTTCTTTACATAGCTTGGTGTTTTCGTCTCGTAATTCGTCTATAATACTATTTAGATACCCAACATCAAGAGCATATTCTTTGTCTTTTATTTCTCCTTGAATGCGCCAGCCTTCTTTATAAGCATTAATTATGTCCTTATAAGTATACATTTGGGATACTATCATTATTTTGTGTCCTTTTTACTTTCCTCAAGGCGTTTTACGTCACTGTCACTGTGTGGAGTGCTGACTTCTAGCACACAAGCTCCAGACACAGGTATAGTAACTGCAGGAGTTCCCTTAGCTACATATCCACAAGACCTAAATCTATGAGGAACTCCAGGTTCAATGGTATATGTATCACCAGTCTCTAGCTTATAGAAAGTAGTATCCCCGTTATGACCGCCCTGTGATAGCACCTCTAGCTCCACGGCACCTTGAACTACTATAAAGGTTTCCCGTTTCTTTGGGTGATAGTGTAGACTACTAGAAAAACCACTTGAAATCCATAAATATTTTGCACAATAGTGTTCGTCGTTTACTAACCACTCTTCGATTCCCCATAATTTCTTAACAACTTTCAAACATTTCATTTTGTGTGTATTTTCTCCAAGAATGATTTTATCTCATTATTTGTAACAGAGTGGGTAAAGGGTTTACTGGCGCTAATAGCGCCTGCTATATTTGCAAAGCATATCGAATTCAATATATCATTGTCGTATAGATGTTGCAGAACTAGTTCTGCAAAGAAACTATCACCAGCTCCTACAACACACTGTTCTTGTATTGTTGGGGGTTTTATGATCTCCTTGATGCGACCCCGTTCCAAAAGGATAGTACTTTTATTACCACTAGTAATTACAACTTTTGTAAGTTTATTATATTGTGCTTCATATAAAGTGTACTCTGAGAAGTTACATACAAATATATCTGCAAGATCTTTGTAGAAATCAGGGTTTCTCTTGGTATGTATAAACCATGGGTCAGCCCTTAGTTGTGTCAAGTTCTCTAAGACCTTTACGTTGATTGCACCCTTGTTGTAATCTGATATCACAAGTGCATTGTATTTTTGTGATAGGTCTATATTTGCTGGTTTCCAATTCTTAGATTTATTATCTATACGAAATGCTGGGGTACCATTACCATCCTCATAATAATAACGTATTTTAGTATCATAGCCTTCCTGTTGAGATGCTATAGATACTTCTGAACTTGGGTCAAGGGATTTCAGATTTTTTACTACATTACCCGCGCCTCCGGGAAATGTACATCCACGATTAGATACATAAACAGGGGAGACTCCAGTAGTTGTATGTTCAGTAGCTCCACTAGTTATATCTTTTATGGGTAAGTACATATCGTTAATGTAATCACCAACTACAAGTATTCGGGTTTTCATAGTGTGTTATTACCCCTCTAGAAAAAACAGCTTCTTAGGAATAAATAGTACTCGGCGCTTCTTTACCTTTACTACTAGTAATCCCTGTTTGTTGAAATCTGCCTTGTAGAACTTTTCCTTCTCAATTCCTATACTTTCCTGTTCGTTTGCATGAAGTGCTATTATTTCTATATTGTGCATTGGAAACAAGAATCGAACACTACCTGTATCGTGTTGAATCGAAATGACCTTGACGGAAATTAGTAGAAGTAGTAATGCTGTTAGACAAACCCCTCTCTTGGAGGGAACCAAAAGAAGGGCCGAGCTATCAGGACACAGGAGGCAGGTGTCTTTAGCGGTAGGAACCGCATAAGATGCTCTATTCGTATTATACCATAAGTAACTCACTTTAGCCTCCTTAACACCTTCTCTTAGTGCATCTACAGTTTTCATTATTGTTTCTTCCGTATGCTTTGCATCTCAGTGGCTTGTTCGGATTCTGATAGACCAAATCGGTGATCGCAGTTTTTGCAGTGATATTCGTAGTAAGGTAGCCTTTCGTATGGCGGCAAAATTGTTTCATACCTATATACTGTAGGTTTTCTACAAAGCTGGTCACAATTGTCACATAGGGCAAATAGACTTGAGAGCTTAATAGACACACCCATTAGACTTTACCACCCTTTGGAC
>SDBT01013068.1_pt1 | contig 13322 bp, 10 predicted proteins | sample 2277101 | NCBI WGS metagenome assembly SDBT01 (sample SAMN10404973, study PRJNA504765) | marine sediment metagenome | isolation source: marine sediment core GS10_PC15, 103 cmbsf | place: Arctic Ocean: Southern Knipovich Ridge | collected 2010 | reverse complement strand
AAAATCCAACTTTTTTTATTTTTACTTTAATTTTAATATATTAGCTTTATATTTCTTGAGGAGATCACAAGATTATCGAAGAAGAATTCATTGAATACACTGAGTTTTTAGAAAAGATCCGGTCTCTTGAATCTAAAATTAGATTAATTGAGGATCCATTTGAGAAGAAAAGAGCATTAAAAGAACTAGTTTCGATGACCCTCGATTTTTCAAGTGAAATTGCCCAATCGGGGGAATATTTTGAAGCGGGAGATTTGCTCTTCTCGATAGCGGAAATCATGGAAAATCTAGATTTGTCTGAAGCTTTAGAATTATATTCGCAAATTATTGAATTATATAGAAAACTTATAATTGATTATAAATTACAAGCGAAATTACATGAAATAGCAGAATTATATTTAAAAATCGCCGATATTTATAGAGAAAAGTTCCAAGATTTACGATCTGAAAGAAAAAACATATTGAATAGTATAAAATTTTTAAATCAAGAAAGTAAACTCTTAAGTGAATTTAAAGAAACACGAAAACTAGCTCAAAATTATCAGAACATAGCGGAATTATATTTTAAATCATCTTACTTTAAAAAGGCGATTAAGAATTATGAACATGTTATTGATATATCAAAAATCCATAATTTTTATGATATGCTTTCATATTCATACCAGCAAATAGCGTTTTCTTATCAAGAATTAGATGATTATATTAAATCACAAGAAATAATTTTAGATGGAATAGAACACTTCACACATCTTATTCCTAATTTTGAAAAAATAAATGATAATTTAACCTTAGCACAAATTTATCAAATTCTCAAGACACTTAATAAAATCTTAGATGAAGAAGAAAAATACATAAACTTCGCTAAAAAAGAAGCCGGGGCTTACATTGATTTAGCGGAAACATTAAAAAAAAAAGCAGAAAATTATCATAAAATTGCTCGTTATTATAGGGGAGCCGGGTTATGCTATCAGGAAATAAAAAATGAATTGATAGAGTGCGCTTCATGTTTTATTTTAGCAGGGAATTTTTCAGAGAAAGTCGAGGATCATAACCAAGCCGCAGTGAATTTTTTCGATGCAGCAAAAGCGTTTAAAGAATTAAAAAACCTTGATATGGCTTACAAACATTTTGTTAAAGCCGGAGATAATTTTTGGAAAGCTGGAAGTATAAACGAATCAACAGAAAGTTTCTTGATGAGTTATGATATAGCTATAGAAGGGAGATTAGAATTTAATAGATTTGGTATATTCAATCAAATAATTAGAGGTCTTAACAAAATAGCTGAAGAAGGATTGAAGAACAAACAATTTTATACTGCGGCTACCCTTATATTGGAAAGTATCAAATTTTATGAACAATTAGACGATGGTAAAGATTTTCTTTTAAGAGAGATGGTAAATAACTTATACCGCTATTATTATAGAGCTGCAAACTTAAAACAGATTGGTAAGTCTCACATTGTACAAAGTTATGTTTTAGCATCAATGTCATGTGTTTTAAATGGGAAATTAGATAAGGCTGGGAAAGTAATTTCAGAAATTGAATCTGAAGGGCACACAGTAAGAAACTACAAAAATATAATCAAATTAATTATTGCAAGGGTTTCTGAAGGGAAAGAAGTTGGATTAAATGACTTTCCATTTAATTTACGGAGATTAATAGAGTGCTCCGAAGAAATTCTGTTTTTTTTAAAACTCTTTAAAGGGTTTAGGATCGAATAGCTTACTTTTTAAAAAAGATTTTGAATTTTGGTTCCACAGTAACGTAATTCATGATTATTTACCTTCCAAAAACAGACTTTTAGTATTACTTTTAAAACTGCAAATAAAATAATATAAGTAATAAAATGATCCAAAAATAAAAGAATTTTTTGATAGAATGTACCCTGGAGATAATATAATTGTTATCGGAGATCATCCCAAAGATGCGATACTTTCTAAAAACTTAGATTGTCCTTTTATAGATGTATTAACTGGCTTGCATTCTTTAGATTATCTAAAATCAATAAACCTAAGTAATTATATGATAATTGATAGTGTTAGTGATTTGATTATAGATGATATCTATTCACTCATATAATAAAAAAATCTTATTGATATTTATCATACAAACTCCATAAAAAATTAAAAGACAAAAAAAAGAAAGAAAAATCAATCTTTTTCCCAGGATTCATATTCTTTCATGAATTCTTCTGGTTTCCATTGTGTTTCAACAAACTTAGGTATTCCACTGCTATCTCTAGGTCCTACTACAACAAATGCATCAGCTTCATCTTCTAATGCTCCACTCAAACGAGCTGCCATACCAGGGATTACTAGTATTCGATGCTTCAGGTTTTCAAAAACATTGAATTCCTTTGCAGCTTCCGCAATTCCACCTGCATTAAATTGGCCTCCAGCAACAGCGCTTTCAATTCCAATTCCTTCCGTATCAACCACTAAAAGAAAACAGTCTAAATTAGCACCCTGTAAATCTTGTTCAACAGGAATTTTTGTCATTCTATAATTGCTTGTTACAAAAATAGGAGACATTTCATTTGGCTCTCCAATCTTATATATTCCTGCATCTACAGCGGGATAAATTCTTGGATCAGAAAATACACTTTGTCTTAAAGTCATTAAAGCTAAAAGTGCCCAAATCTCTTCTTTTTTCTGTCCTGTATGAAGTATTATTAAACTTGTATCGATAGATTCCATAATTGCTCCCATGATGATCTCCTGATATTGGTGTTCCCATAGTTCTTTATCATTTGTTATCTTCATTTGACTCCAATATGCTGCTGGAACACCCATAACTGGCCAACAAGCATTGGAATCTTCTTTATTTATAGCAGCTGTTCTTAACTGCATTATGTTATTATAGGTTACAGAAAGATTGCCAGGACCAAAATAAGTTCCTGAATCTAAAACAATCTCTTTTACACCAAATTTTTGTAAAGTAGCGCTCAAAGACATTAATTTTTCTAGATTACTGGAAACAATAGCTACGGGTAGATTTTTTTGGATTGCAAATTTACTAACTTCTTCCCAATTATCCTCAGTAACAGCATAGAGCAGAGGCTTTTTATCAGCGATTTCTTCAGCTGCAGCTAATAGTATTTCTGTATTAAAGCAACACAATATTATTGGAAGATTTGATAATTGTGAAACTTTTTTAGCTGCCAACTTAAATTGGTCCTTATTTCCAGAAACATTTCTTAATGCAATACCATCAAGGGTTAAAACCTCACCTATTCTTTCTATTCTAACCTTTGTAAGATAATTTACGATTTCTTCAAGTTCAGTATCATCATCTGCTACTTCTATACATATTGCAGTTTTATTATAAAAAGTAAGCTGATGTCTCATCAATACCTCTTCACCACCTATTAATGCTTCTCTTTCACCAACACCAAAAGTTACTGGCTTTTGAGGTGGAGTTATAACGCTAATGAGCTTTTTTCTATTTTTCGCTTGTTTCGAATCTTGCATTAAATGTGAACAATCAGAAACCAAAACCTTCCTTTCTAAAATATCTGTTGCAAATGCCATACAAGTATCATAGCCACAATCTTTACAATTAGATTTATCTAAAAGTGCATAGATCTCCAACGGACTTGGTCTTGCCATTTTTTTTATTTCTCCAAATTCTATATTATTAACATTGAAAATACTTATACATAGACTAATTATAAATTGAATTAAAATATTTTTAAAGCCTAAATAGACTTTAAAAGAAATTAAGATCGAAGTTTATTGATAGCTATTATCGGGATTAGAAGGTTGGAATACAAATTAAAGAAATTTAAATAGTGATCTGGCAAGAATTTGAATAAAAATGTTTTAAAAATTTCATTGTTTTTCTAAGTTGATGGATGGGTATCAAAACAATTTTGAGGATTTAAATTCATTATTTTATCCTAAACATATTGCGTTTATTGGGGCTTCGGAGAGCTCTACATTAGGTTCAATGATGTATTTAGATGCTTTTAAAGATTCTAAATGGTCAGATACTTTTTATCCTATTAATCCAAATCATGAAAAATTGCTTAATTGGAAGTGTTATAGTTCTGTTTTAGAGGTGCCCTATCCTATTGATACTGCATATATATCACTGAAAACGAATCTTATTCCAAAAGTTCTTAGAGAATGCGTAGAAAAAGAGATAAAATGGGTTATAATCTTCGCTTCAGGTTTTTCAGAAACTGGAGACCCAAAGGGAATCGAATCTGAAAAGGAAATGATGAATATAATCAAAAATTCAAAAACCAGAATTATTGGACCAAACTGTTTAGGTCCTTTAAATGCAAAGAATGGGATGGCTTTTGCATTTGCTTCTCAAAAAGGAACTCCTGGAGGAGTATCATTTATGTCGCAATCGGGGGGACATTTAACCCAACTAATTGATACAGGTTATAATCGAGATATCAGATTTCGTTATGGTGTAAGTTTCGGAAATCAAATTGATTTAAATTGTGTAGATTTCATAAGACATTATCAACAAGATGATAAAACATCAGTTATAGCTATATATTTGGAATCCTCTGGTTCCGCAACCGCTCATGATTTATTTACAGAACTAAGAAAAACAACAAAAATTAAGCCTGTAATTTTATGGAAAGGAGGTTATACTAAATATGGATCGAGAGCGGCAATTTCCCATACTGGTGCGATCGCGTCAAAAAATAAACTGTGGAAATCAATGGCAATTCAAACTGGAACCATCTTAGTTAAAGATAATGAAGAATTTTGGAACGCAATTAAAACTCTTGAGATATTGTTTCCAAATTATCTTCCAAGGGGACGCAACATCGGAATTGTAACCCCTGGTGGAGGTGCGTCTGTTAATATGACCGATTTATTCGCTGATAATGGCCTTATGATACCAGAATTAACCTCTAAATCAAAATCAAAAATTGCTAAAATTCTACCGGATGTAAATGTAAACATTAAAAATCCAATTGATTTAGGAGCTTCTGGCTTCATTTTAGAAATTTTTACAAAATGTATCGAAATAGCGGTAAATGACCCAAACATTGATATCGTTATAATTCCACTATGGCCACATCACATATATCGTTATGTTTTTAAGAGAATGATTAAAATATGTAGTATATCATCTAAACCTTTTGCCTTTTGTTTACCCAGTATTGCGGATAACGCTAAACTCGCGCATAGATTTAATTCAGCTAAAAAATTACTACATGATAAAAGGGTATTGTATTATTTATCACTAAGGGATGCTGCTAGAAGTATTTCATTGTTATGTAAATATAGCGAATTTATAAAATTTCATGCTGTGGAAGGTAATAAATAAAAATTAGTAGTCCCACTTGTTCTCTTCCGAAAATTCTTTATTAAAAAGGATTCTACTATAAATTTTCTTTAAATATAATTTCATTAAAGCTCTTTGGCTTTTACAATGTATAGATTTCTGCTTTAGGGTTAAGTATTGAGAATTTTGTAATAAATTATGAATTTTTTTTGCCATAATGAGGTGTTTTTCTTGAAATAATTCAATACCATTATTTAAATTGGTATTTTTTTCATATAGAGTAATCTCAGAGAAAAATACTCTTTGGTTTACATCAACATTCCCAGAACTCATTTAAAACCTTCCTATTTAATATAATTTGTTATAAGATCTTTATTTGTTTTACAATAATGTAATTCGTCTTGAATTCGGCAACATATCTTAAATTTTAGTTATACTATTATTTTTCTTATATTAATTTCAAAGTCATTAGGCTATTAAGCTATTAATAAAAATCTTCAACCTCAAATTTACATGAATTAATAGAAGAAGCATTTTGAAAAGAAGAAAAGAAGGATACCAAAATTCAAATTTAAAAGAGATTATTAAAAGTGAAATTTAATGTAAGATTAAAAATTTTGTTTCCCTTCTTATCAAGTAATTATTACTCTAATTATAAAAATACAACCAAATTTAACCTAGACAAGAATTATTTCATAAATTTTTAAAGACTTTATATCTCAATAAGGTAAAATTATTAAATTATTAACTTTAAAATGTGATAAATTTTTTACCCTAAGTATTTTCGCTATTAGTTTTCGTCATTTTCAGTTAAAATATTGTTTTCCTCAATTGACGTTTATGTCTATGACAAACCAAGTTGAAAAATTATTCAAGTAATTAATTTCAAAAAATTTGACTCATTAAATTTTTGGAGAAGAAGCTTTTTCCTCGGTATCAATAGATAAAACATAACATTCAAAAGTCACACTCGTTACTTTTTATATTCATTGGTAAAATAAAATCCAGAGTTAGGCAGAAGGAATTTTTCCCCTAATGCCAAAGAAGGGGGATTAACTCCTTGTTTCAAAACTCATTTTTAAATTATAACTTTTCAAAAGTGCTACATTATGTCTTCTAATGTAGCCTTCAGGATTCATAAGAATTAGGAATTTGAACTACTTAGACTTAATTTTTAATAAAAAAAAGAAGATAAAATAATAAATAACTTTTTTGCTATTCTAGTAGTATTCTGTTTTACAAACGAGTAATGCAAAGAATCCAAAACCTACGAAATTAATGAAAAAACTGATAAGAACCCCTATCAAAATTGTTATTTGTGAACTTGTCGAATAGATTATGCTTAATATAGTTTCTACGGTGGGACTTAGAAAAAATGCAAGTATGATCATACCCGCACTAATAGCGGCAGTTAATAGCCATCCTCCGAAGGCTTCAGCTTTACTCTCCCCAAATCTACCTGAGATGATTGCTGCTATTAAGGGTGCAATAAGAAAGCCGATCCCTCTAATAAGTAAACTCAACTCAAAAGGCGTAAAATTTACTATTAATGCTATACTACTTGACGGTAGGATAGTAATAGGACCAAAAAGATAATACAAAATCATTAGGGGAGCAGCCTGTAAAACACTAAATAAAGTATCCAGTGTATTGTTTATTAGACTGTAAATGATTAGAAACAGAAAATTAATACCCACATAAGCAACTAAACTCAACAAAAATGACTTTACAAACACCATATTTCTCAACTACTTTTATGAAAAATTCATATAATATAAATAAAATTTGTTGATTTTTAAATTTTAGTTGTATTTAATTCAAACTATTATACGTTTTACCCTATGCAATTAATATCCCATTTTGTTCCAGATTAAATTAATTCAATTATCTTCTTATAGAGATTCTTTTTATGGAGAAAGTTCAAATTGCATTTTAAATAGTCCTACTTGGATATTACGGTTTATCTTCCAAAATTTAAATATTTACTTTCTCTTAATATAATGATAAATAAATGAAAAGAAATACAAGTAAATTTAATGTTGGAAAACTTAAACATGATTATTTATCTCAACTACTATCAAAGATAGAAATTAAAGATAATAGAGTAATACTGGGTTCAATAATAGGTGAAGATGCTGCTGTTATCGATATCCCGGGAGAAAATTATCTAGTAGCTAAAACAGATCCAATTACATTTGTAACCAATAAAATAGGTTATTACGCTGTAAATGTAAATGTAAATGATTTAGTATGCTCTGGAGCTGAACCAAAATGGTTCCAGTCGACATTATTATTACCCGAAAATCACACTTCAAGAGAACTAATAGAGAGTATATTTAATGATATTCAAAACACATGTGATTCTTTGGGAATAACAGTTATTGGTGGTCACACAGAGGTTACTCATGGCCTTGAGAGACCAATTGTAGTAGGTTGCTTAATAGGAGAAGTAAAGAAAAACAAACTTGTATTGACCTCAGGTGCTGAACCAAATGACTCACTAATTTTAACCAAAGGTGTTTTTATAGAAGGAACATCCATTATTGGCTATGAAAAAGAAAAAGAGCTAAAAAATAGGGGTTATAATAACAATTTTATTAACACATGTAAGAATTATCTCTATAATCCCGGAATAAGCGTTTATAATGAAGCACTTCTTGCAAATAAGTATTTTCATATAAAGTCTATGCACGATCCAACAGAAGGAGGTCTTGCTAATGGAATAGCTGAAATGGCGCTCGCTTCTAATAACGGAGTGATTATTGAGAGAGAAAAAATTAAAATTCTTCCAGAGCCCCTAGAGCTTAGTCAAATCTTTAATTTAAATCCTTTTAATACTATTTCTTCAGGATCTTTATTAATCGCTTTAGAAAGTGAGCATAGTACTAAACTGGTAGAGTTATTGAAAAATAATAATATTGAGGCTGAAATAATTGGAAGATTTGTTGAAAAGAAGAAAGGTTTCAGCATTAAAAACAAGAATGGTAAGTTGGAGCCATTAATTTATACAGAGATAGATGATATAACAAAAATTTTTTGATCCAACATGATACTGACTTATTTCCATCTCTATGACTAAGATTTTTATTCTCAAAATATAATTTTATATTATAGTTGACCTAAATGGAATATTGTGTTAAGCAATGCTTAGCTAAAAATTATAAACTTATTTAATTAATACTGATTAAAATTGGTTAAACAAGAATTACAAGAAATTTTAGAGATTTTACAAGGAAAAACAGGAGATGAAGATTATAGCCTTAATATGGTAAATAAGGTTTTTTTAGAAATTTTAAATAAGAATAAGGATAAATATAAAGAGTTTAAAGATGAAATTAAGGTTGAGTGGAATAAGTTTATCGAAAAAAATAAAAATAAAAATCAAATCGTAAAAAAGTCTTTTACTACCTTTTTCTATAACAATTTTCATGATTTTTTCAAACATTTTTTAAGATTTTTCTTTGGTTTTAGTGATAAATCTCTTGAATTAATAATTAAGGAAAAAATATCTGACAAGATTATAACATTTGAATACAAATATTCTCTCACGGAAAAAGAAGAAGATTTTTTTGAGTCTGTTTCGCATAAATTTGAAGGTGAATTGTTTTATGGCTTTACTTCTTTTATATCGGGATATCTTTATTTTCTTATTCGGCTTTTTGGATTTTTGATTAGAAAAATAATTCAAAAGAAAATATTTGTGTTACTCGAAGGATTTAATATCAAACGAATAGATGAGAATAAAAAATTGCATTTTATGGTAATTATTAAGGATAGTAAAGATGAAATCTTCAAATCCTATTATAAGATGATTCTATATTATTTCTTAAGACGATATGACAGCATCCCGGAAGAATACTTTCAAGAATTATTAAAAGGAAGAGATGCGTTATATCAAATTGCTTTAGATGAATATCCTTCAGCAAAAGAGAAATTAGTAGATCTACTATATTACTTCTACAAAAAATGTAATATTTTAGAGAGTTTTTCTCCATTGTTAGATTTTTTTAATTTTGTAGGTTCACGTGTAGAAGACTCCACATTTTCTAAGGTGGATATTATAAAAACGGAATTTTTATCGAATTTGGATTATGTCGTTGAAAAAAAAAATTCTATACTTAAATTTTTTGATTTTCTTGATAAAAAGTCTACTTTATATTCAACATTTCAAGCTAATAACTTACCTTCTCCAAAATCTCAATTAAATCTTTTTTTCCTTTATATGAAATATTATTTTGGGAGTGGTCTTGAAGCTTTAGAAGTCGGAGATTTATTATTTTTGCCCAAGATATTTAAAACTACTTTAGATCAATATAACAAGCGTGAAAAAGATGTTATTGGTGCCAATACAATCAAAAATATTAATCACTTTTTGAACTTTCTATCTGGGTTATCTAATATCGATAATATTAATCTCTTTTTTGAAAGAATCTTTAAAAAAAAAGTTTCTCGACTTAATTTTGGATTCTTTAGGACATTTTTAAAAAGCTTGAATTCAAATTTTTCAAATGAAATTGAAAAAGAAAATAAGAATTTGTCTGAAAATCCTCTTAACACTCCATTCACGTTTAACATTATAGTTGATCACATTTGTCGAATTCTGTATGTATTGATCGACAAAATTTTCTTAAGAAATACCCCTGATGAGGCTTCAAAAAATTTTATTGATCCACGTAGTAGGTATATCGGAAAAAATATTGCTCTTAGAGTATTAGAGTTATTTGTTTTTCAAGACATAAACTACTCTGATGATGTTTGGCCAGATTATATTAGAAGTTTAAATAAGGTTCAGTTGAGGAGGGAATTGAAGAAATATAATGTTTCAATCTCGAACGAAGACTTCTACACTATCGAAGAAATAACAAATATAATGGTAACCTACAACATTCAATCTTTTTCGGATCAACCCTTTTTTGAGGAATGGTTAATTGATGAGATTGTAATACCTTTAGACAGGTTTATAATGCATGTTCGAAATTCGGTGAGAGATCCCAAAAATGAAATTGAAGTTTATGAGAAATTAAGTGAATATTTGATCTCAGATATAGAGGACAAAAAAATTATAAGAGAATTCAAATCAGTTTGTCAACAACTTGCTCCCTATTGGAAAAGCGTAGAATAATTGATTAAAAATTAAAAATCTCTAAAAATTCAGAGAAATTCTTTTGGATATCAATGATTGGCAGATTCATATATTTTTCTTTATCTACGTCCTTTAAACAGATAAAACCTGAAATCATATTAATACTCTCATTAAATTGGTCCTTAATATCTTCGAATTTTGAGACACATAATACGGTTGGGTGGTGGAAATTCCTAAACCCTTCAGTTAAAAGCAAATTTATTTTATATGGCCCACTATTTAGCCATTGAAGAAGTTCATGGATGTCGTTTTCCTTCCTATTAATAAAAATTGCTGTTTCAAGATCATTATTCTGAATCACTGAATAGGATGCTCCATTTTCTCTGAATAAATAAGAATCCTTTCCTATTTTATCAATAGGGTGGTGTTTTACATTTTTTATCACTGCTACGTTAAAATCTAATTTTTCTTTTAATAATTTTATTGTGGTTGTAATAAAGAATGTTTTACCTGAGCCAGAATATCCAATCACATCAATAATCTTAAAAATTACCACCTGATATTTAAGAAAATACTACGTAAATTAAATTAATTTTCATGTTAATTTCTTGTAGTCTATAGTTTCAATAATTTTAGGAAAGATATTACGATTTCTAATTTTGAACACTATTAATAAAAAAATATTATAAAATTTGTTATTTAATATATAATTAATCACGATTTTAATATAATGGACTCATTAACTTTCTAGTAATATGCCCAATCGGAAAGAAATAATCATATTTGATGCGAACTTTTTTATTTGCATGCTTCAAATTAGAGCTCGTAATATTTTAGGTAATTTAAACAAAGCTGCTGTAGATTTAGGTTATGATTATTACATATCTCGAGTTGTATTAAATGAAATTAAGGCACCTCATACTTTTATAGAAAAATTACAAAAAATCATCAATGTAGTTGAAGTTTTACCAAATGAAATTGATAGTATAAAAGATGAATTGAGCCAGTACAGAATTAAATTTCCTGCTCAGGATCCAGATCTTTCTCTTGTTTATATCGGTAAGAGCTTTATAGAAGAAGAAAACTCAATCCCTGTTCATCTAGTAACCGATGATTTTAAATTAGCTAAAAATACTGGATTACTCTACAGGGGGAAAATAAATATTCTCTCACTTTCGAGTTTTCTCTTAAAGTTACAGAAGACAATTACTCATTCTCAGATGAGAAGTTATTTTAAAAATGTTTGGAAGCGAAGTCTAAATTATACATTGACATATATGATAGAACGCTCTAAAGTTTATGCAGCAGAAACGAAGATTATGTGGCTTATTGAAAAGGCTATAGCGGTTACAGAAAATTCAATTATCTCTACCGATATTGAAATAGAAAACCCTGATGCGGGGGTAAAGTTTGAGATTGGAGCTTCTAAGTATGCTGATGAGATTAAAATCTCTGAAAAATATATTGCAAATCATGATCTTCCTCAGAGTGAGGAGGAAAAAATTCTAGGAATTGTAAAATTTCTTGAAAATTTGAAAATTTCAAGGGAATATGTAATCCGAGCTCGGGAGGCAATAATAAAAAGCGAAACTAAGGATGCATTAAAATATTTAAAGAAAGGGAATAGATTTTTAGTTTCTTTGTTACAAGTTGCTTCAGGGAAGGTAACAACCTTAAAGGACTATGAAATTGTAGAACAATTGATATGTTCTGAAATTAGTAAAATGGAATTTTTACGAGCATTTTTATTAATATCTCTTGGAAACATAAGTCCCGCAATTGACTCTCTCGAAAGAGCTTCATTATTTGCTATAATGATCCATAATTATAAAACTTGTTTGACATTAAATTACTTAAAAGCCTTGATTTATCTATTTCATGGATTATATAAAAGCGCCATTAGTCAATACAATTTTACTGAGGAATTAGCAGATATATATAAAGATGATAAATTAAAGCTTAAGTGTATGATTGGAAAAGCGATCGCACTTTATATTCAAGGGGAAGATGGGAATACTGCTATAGAAATTATGGAAGAGATTTCTACAATGGATTTAGATGAAAATTTCCTTGATGCGATTATAGTATATGGTGAACTTGGTGATTATTTTTTGGCGTTAGGACATTCCCAAATTGCTGTAAATCTCTATAACCTAGCATTAGAGATCTCTATTGACTATAAATTGTCATTTAAAAGTGAGATTTTAATAGGGAAATTGAAAAGGGCATATATTTCTACAGTCTTAGATGGATATTCAGCAGACGATATGGTAGATAAACTAGATCTTTTATTAGATAAGGCTTACATGATTAAAGACGTTGAAAAATATAACGAACAGATTAAGAAGATATCGAGTTTTAATCAATTGTTTTATACTCCATTTTCTTACATCACAGGGAAGAAAAAAATAGTATCATTCTCAAAACTTCCGAAAGAACTTCAAGAAGATCACCTAGAGGTTGTATTTTTCGAAAAATCAGAAAAAATTCAAAATCAAATTCTATTTATCGTTTATCACTATGAATTAGGCTTGCTAGGAATAAAACTCAAAACGAGTGAAAAATTGACTGGAATTGCTGAAAATTATACGCTTAAGATAAAACCTACCGCAAAAGTAAAAATTTATGAACCTGATGAAACTTTGAAAAATTCTTATTTAATACGTGCAATTATAGAGGTAACATCGAAGGATCAGGTTCAAATAACTTATACTCTTCCCTCCTTCTTTAAGCAATTAAATCTATAAAGCACAATGAAGAAGCTTTAAAAAACGGTAATAAATAGGAAAAAAATTAATTTCTTCTTTCACTTTTGTTTCGTTGGCTTACTTGATGAGAATGCACTGCACAACTGATGCAGTAGTATTTTTTTGTACTTGGAGTTTGAATAATTGTTCCCGTTTTTTTTAATTCAGAGAAGATTCGACTATCAACTAGAGATACTCTTCGCGTAACTGCCTTAGCTTTACTTCTAGCAACCATACGT
>SDBT01013067.1_pt1 | contig 13322 bp, 7 predicted proteins | sample 2277101 | NCBI WGS metagenome assembly SDBT01 (sample SAMN10404973, study PRJNA504765) | marine sediment metagenome | isolation source: marine sediment core GS10_PC15, 103 cmbsf | place: Arctic Ocean: Southern Knipovich Ridge | collected 2010 | reverse complement strand
GCTTGAATTATGTTTTTGGTTTCTTCCTGGGTTTTTACCTGAGGCAATACTAATCCTTCAGCACCAATATCTAACATCTGTGCCATTTGGTGGTACAGTTTGTCTGGAACCCGTACAAATAAAGCCATATCTTCATATTTTGCAGTTAAAGAAAAACTGCCTAAAGTCTCAAGATCATAATCATTATGTTCAGTATCCAATATGATATAATCCCAGCCTTGCGACGCACATAGAGCTACAGCTTGTGGGGATTTAAGAATCCGAAGCATTGTACCAACGCAGACTCCACCATCTTTCAATATTCTTTTTACACGACTTGATTTTAATTTCATATTACTGATAAGTTCAATTAATTGCGTTGGCGTCTTGGAAAGCGCTCAACGGGTTCTTCCCGCTTTTTCATCAACCACACTTCTCCTATTTGACAACCTCGGCCTGTTCCACCCCCTCCTAATTCCACATTCCATTTTAATGTTAAATCACCATCTTTAGTAGCTTCTAGTGGAATATCAAACGTAACCGGTTTTATTACAGCGGTTCTGGCTCTTCTTATATAATCATGCACCACCATATCCTCATCCGCCACCATACGAATTGCCCTACCAATATAGGTGACTTTTACCTCATATTGGGCTGTTTTATCAAGACTTGAATAGTGCATCTTTAATGGGTGACCATATAAAGTTTGCATGTAGCGATTCCAAGATATTCTCCAATTCATAGTTCTTCTATTTAAGGCGAATCCAACAAATGGAGAATGATAAAATGACGGGTCATCTTTATAGCTTTCTTCCAGTACTAAATGAGGTTGATTTCCCAGATCCCCTAAATCATCATAAAATCCCCCCGGTCCAGGGTTCTTCCAGTTAGTTATCTTTTCAATTTCATTGAGACGATCCTGCTCTATATTTATCTGAGCAATACGTTTGAACTGCTCTTCCAACCAAAGACGATCGTTTAATGGATAACTAATTAAATCCAGGTTAGCTCCTCTCCTTACAGCTATTGCATAATACTTTTCTACGCTTAATTGCATACGAGTGCTTTGGAAAAGAGCTTCTGCTAATTCAAAAACTCGTTGCCTCCAATCCTCAGCTACGTTTTTTAACTTAGCTTTATCTAATACGTCTTTCGCCTGTTCCATGACTAACAAAGAACCCATTTCTGAAGATTTTCGCAGAATATTCATTGCCTCATCTTCTAATTGTGTTTCATACAGCAATCTGCTTCTGTTATATGCATCATAATAAGACCGATATAATGCCATTTGGAATCTCCAGTTAAGCCTTACATTTGGTAATGCTCTCTTTTCCATTAATTGGAACATGCTGTGATTGGTATAAACTAAACTATTACCTAATAAAGGACCATTCCAGTTCTGTTCTAAATTAAGAATTCCCTGGGCAAAATCATCTGTATAATCAGGGCCTATAAAGTATCGGCTATAATCTTGTAATATTTCCATAAGGTTTGCATCCGGATTCCATCCCAGTCCACTCCATACAATTTTATTAACATCATCATTTACTCCCTCGGAATATGTAATAAATCCACATTTACTCGCTATACTGTCTGCATGAAAAATAGCAGATTGACCTACAGGCCGAGGATTGATACTTTCTCGGTTTTGCGTTGCAGCAAATGCAAAATCCCAATTAGGCACAGCATATTGTGCATCAAGGCTATGAGTTATATCGGGATACTGTCGAATTGGATATTTCGCAGGAATTACTTTTCGCAACTCGTTAACATCCATGCTTATTTGTGGACCATGAACTACTCCTGTTAACCATTCGGGTTCTTCTTTTAATAATTGTAAAAATTCATCCATCCATTCGGCACTATATCCCTGGGGAGATACCCACATTTCTGCCTTAGGATGAAATTGACGAAGGAGGCGTGTTTCCTTTTCCAGGTAATTAAATAAGACCTTAGGTTGAAGATGCCCCGGGTCACCTCCGGGAACGAATATTGCGTCAATTTTCGAGAGCTGGCTAAAAATTTTTCTATTATCTTCCATAGACTTTTCAACATTCTCTGGTTTAGTATAATCTCCAAACATCTGAGGATACCATATCCAAACATTTAAGTTGTACTTTTCTAATATCTTATCCATTTTGATCATCATCTCCATTTGAGGGAGAGGAAACATAGGACTAGTTGACGCATCATCAGTGATGGGAGGCATTATTTCTATGGAATTCGTTCCGAATACGATCAGATCCCGGATATACTGCTCCCACATATCTTCAGTAAATCCATCATATGCATTAGTCTTGGGACGATAACCCAACTGATGTCCTCGCAAAGGTACAATGGGATAGGTATCTGTATTGATGTCATTTGGGACAAGTAATTTACCAGGGAACATAGATATTTTTCTTAGAAAGTATCCTACCCCAAAAAGCATCCCTCTGGAATCATTACCAATAATAAATAAAGTTGGGGCATTTCTGACCTCATTTATGACTTTTATGCTAAAGCCCTCAGAAGCTTTATTTGATAATTCGATAATATGCTTATCAAAGGGGCCATTATTATTAAATGAGGTACCTGTGCCTACAGCAATGACAGGAGTTGATGAATCTGGCCATTGTAGCGTAGTGGGTAATTCAATCATAGTCCTTTTTTCAATCTCCTCCACCAGCATTTGTAAAGCAGCCTGCCCTGCCTCTGATAAATCCTTTGGAATGACTATTTTTGCAACGGAAAAATCATGATAATTTTTTATCTGTTGACTGAAACCTGTGCTAAACAAGTTCATACATATAAATACCCAAAGGAAGGTCCACTTTATCCATTTATTATACCTAAATTTCCATGTATTTTTTTTATTATAGCACATAACATTATTTTTTAAAGTTTAATTTTTTTTATAGTTTAAGCTTTGCTTCATTTCTGTCTCCATTTAGGATGTAAAGCAATAGAGTATACCTTTTCATTTCTATATTGTTTTCATTCTGGTACATGATCAGGATTAGGGGTATGCAGGATCGGATCAACGCTTTCTAACCATTGATGCAATTTTTTAAGAAGTTCTTCCTTTTTCCCGGGCATATCCGATGAAAGTTCGGTAGTTTCACTAATGTCTTGGGCCAGGTTAAACAATTCCACTTGGTATGGATCATAATGCTCGATCAGTTTATAGTCCCCTGAAATAATAAGGGAACCCGGATCCTTCCCAATTCCGTAATGAGGATAATACCAGTGCAGGTCCGACTGCTGTTCAAGCTTTTCCCCGTCGAAATCAACCACCAGTGACCGGCCGTCGATGTTGTTTCCACCAACTGCATCCTGCCCGGCGATATCAACAACAGTGGTATAAATGTCCTCCGAGATGGTCAGGTTTTCACTTACCAAACCCGGCTGAATGTGGCCAGGCCAGCGCATGATAAAGGGTACCCGGATCCCTCCCTCGTACAGGTGCCCTTTTCCTCTCCGGAAAGGCCGGTTGTCGGTTACACTCTCCAATCCGCCATTGTCGGATGCAAATATCACCACGGTGTTATCGTTCAATCCGAGTTCGTCGAGGGTTTCCATGACCCGTCCAATGTTTTGGTCCACACTCTCCACCATGGCAGCATATACCGGGTCAATCTTTGTGTTTTTTACCAGCGGCCTGTATTTCTCGACAAGTGCTTCCGGTGCTTCAAGAGGGGTATGGACCGCATAATGGGTCAGGTATACTAGGAAAGATCGGTCTTTGTTCTCTTTGATAAAGCTGATAGCTTCATCCGTGAGCCGGTCCGTCAGGTATTCCCCCTCTTGCCCGCCATGCAGGGTGGGTATGGAGGCATTCCACTCACTGCCCTGCCTTTTATAAGGATAAAAATGGCTTGGGGGACTGCCATGGGTCCAGCCGGCCACATTCACATCAAAGCCCTGGTCAGTAGGCCAATAGCCGGGTCCGCCTACATGCCATTTGCCAAAGCTGACCGATACATATCCCGCGGGTTTGAGGGCTTCTGCCAGCGTAACTTCCTCGTAGGGAATATACATCAGGTCCTCAGGTGGCAGGATGGTACTGTTTTCAGGGTGGCGGTGCCTTTCTATGGTCGTAATGTGCCCGGTAAAATGTACCCTCGCGGGACTTTTACCGGTTAGCAAGGCAGCTCGAGTAGGGGAACAAACCGGACAGGAGGAATAGGCATTGGTCCACCGCATACCATCACTTGCCAGCCTGTCGATATTGGGCGTTTTGATGATCTTCTGTCCATAACAACCCACGTCCATGGCTCCCAAGTCATCGATCAGCAGGATCAGGAAATTGGGTTTTCTTTCCTTCTCCTCTATACAGTAGGCCAGGAACATAACGCTGATTGCAAAAACTATCAGTCCATACAGTAAAATTTTTATTATTCTCATGTGATTTGTCTTTATGATTATTTGATTTTATTTCACTTGACGGTCTTTTGTCATCATCTCCGTTTCCATGCCTTTAGTTTTTTATCCAGTTTTTTTATTTGCCGACTGAATTTCCCCTCCCCGGCAATATTATTGAGTTCGTAGGGATCCTTCTCAATATCAAAAAATTCCACTTCCGGCCTATACCGGTAAAGGGCCACTCTCCCGGATTGTTCAGGATTATTTTCGGTCCGTGAGAAAAATTAACTGAAAGTGGTTCTCCTTTTTTCTTCCATCAGCAGATGCATTAATATCTTTTACATGCCATAAATAGTACATGGCAGTGCCTAATCCAAGCCTAAAGCAATCACCTCTTTCATTTTTTAGCCCATCCAGTAATTCTGAAAAGTAATTCAAAAGCATCATTGCAATATTATCTACATAATTATCGTCATTCCCAATTTTGGGTGCATCAAATCTTATTTTACTCCATAAATCTTGATCCCTTCAAAATTATTTTCCAATGCACTAAGTAATTTTATGGGCATTACAGATTTTTCGTCAAAGACAAATGAACACAAAAACTTTTATAATATTCTTCAAAAAATTACTACTTGTTTTTTGTTTCATACTTTATTTTGTTATCCGATTGGCTTTATATTTTTCTTTAATATTATCATATTCAGGATTAACACATTTTTCTCCAAACTTTTTATAAATTGCTTCCAATGCGGACTCTGTTTCAGGATATTGTCCTTTATCATCAGTCTCAAGGATCCAATCATTCAGAATTTTCCGGTGCAATTCAATTTCTTCGGAATATTTAGTGTCGTTTATCAGGTTAATCATCTCATACGGATCATTCTTATGATCATAAAATTCTTCAGCAGGCTTATTCTGAGAAAAAAACAGGGATTGAATATCGTTTAATTTACCTTCGTCATAGAGTTTTTTAATTTCAATCGTAAAAGCGTGGGTATCCCGGTATTGCGGCTGCAGGTAAGGACGATCGGTCATATAATTACGAATATACCTGTATCGGTCGGTGCGGACAGTGCGTATATGGTCAATCGTGTAATCCATACGATCGCGGGTACCGATTATATAATTTCTGGGTGTTAAATTTTTAGCAAATAAGTCACTGCCTTCCATGTAGTCTGGTATGGGGATACTTGCAAGGGAGAGCGATGTTGCCGCAACATCAATAAGCGAAACCAAGTCATTTGTTTTCAACGCTTTTATAATTTTTCCCACCTCTGCATCTGCTCTCTGGGCTTGCATGTGATGTTCAGCGTACTTTTTACGGAAAAAAGGCGTCGAAGGATAATAGGGAAGCATTTTCATTTCCTCTATATTAAAAGTCGAATCCCAGGCAGGGACTTTTTTCCCTCCTCTCAGTTGAATCTGCCCAAAAAAAGGCTGCTTGGAAGTTATTGCTTGCCAAAACGAACTTTCTGCTGGGGAATCATTGGGGACTGTACCATAAAGTTCATCACGGCTATAAATAAAATTGTAATCCTCTTTTCCCGGATGTCCATCATAATTTTGGTTAAATGTAAAATAATTTGAATCCTGAAAAATTCCGGGAAGTGTTTTGATCCCTTTAGGCAAATGGATCCAACTTGAATCATTCACATAGCTGCGATGGTTTTGTGCGCCAATCGTTGTTGGCATCATACCGGTAATTAAACCGGAACGTGAAGGAGAACAGACGGCTGTTATGGCAAAAGCTCTTTGAAACACCACCCCGTCTATTATTCCCAGTTTATCCACTACCGGTGTCCTACTAATGGCTCTGTAACTTCTGAATAACGGGTTCAGATCTTCCACGCATATCCAGAGAATATTGGGCTGGATATGGTTAAAAGGTTCATTATTTTTAACACCATGGTTGCATGATGTCAGACTACATATAATTAATAGATCGGTAAATGTAAATAAGTTATTCTTCTTCAATTTTGACATTAGCATCCGCATCATAATTAGCAGCTTGATTGCCCAGATTCAGACTTTCAGTGAAAACAGAATCGGAAAATTCTACCCATATGGGCACACGTGCATTAGCCAAATGACATGTCCGTTCAATCAGCTCACTTCAAAGCTTGTGACTTATCCTGGCAAATTCACCAGTGATACCTAAAATAAAGATACCATGTACGCCACCATTAATGGTGTGTTCAGTCAACCGCTCAAAGCCTTCCGACATCTGGATTATCGTTGTTAAAAAGAGGTGTTACTAAAGGAGAAATCATCCCTCTAATTAGATTTTTTGATATGTATTGCATACATGTATTCCAGTATAATTTTTTTAAAAATTTTCTGATTTAAAATTTTATTTTCCAAATATTATCAATGTATAGGATAAAGTTACTCTTTTACATCCAGTTGTGCCCCCCTATGTAAAACCTCATTTTTTATTTCCGTGTAATCAAGATTTCTTATTTTGGTTTTATGAAGAACCGCCATAGCCGCTGCTATTCCAGTCGCCTGTCCCATCATTGAGCAAGATGTCGAGACTCTAGCTGAAGACAAAGCCAACTGATCGGCTGACATACAACGACCAGCCATAAGTAGATTATCAGCATCTTTTGAAATCAGACTCCTCATAGGGATTTGGTAAGGAGGTACATTCAATTGATCCTTTGGCAGGATATATGTACGTTTATCATCCGTCAACCCATGCCCATCAAGATAAAAAGTTCCGCGAGCAACCCCATCTTCAAACGATTTTCCTGCTCTCAAATCATCAACTTTCAGAACATAATCACCCTCAATACGACATCCTTCCCTTATTCCGATAATAGTTGCACTATTTGACAACCGCCATTTTTTCTTTTCTATTGCCTGATAATAGTAAAGAACATCCATTGTTCGTCTTCTTGCCTGAATTTCAGCGTTGGTTAATCCTTCTGTTGTTGTCGAATCAAACATAGGTATCTTTACTTTAAGTGCTTTTCCTCCGGGACCATCAGGCCATACACTTGTCATCGGTAAATCTTCTGGTGTAATAATGCGAGTTGGCCAATCTTCCGGAGTTTGTAAAACAAAGTCGTTTTCATTTACTTCTCTTACAAAAAACATTTTTGACATTGGCAATTGATAACCAGTTTTTCCATCTCCCTTTATGGTTGAAACCCCTGCGTACCTTGCCAGATCGCCATCTCCGGAACAATCAATGAATATTTTTCCACGAACAGCTTCAAGCCCTGATTTACCACAAATAATGCATTCTGTAACATTGTTTCCTTTTACTAATACATCTACCAAACGGGTATGTAACAAAACCTTTACATTTCTTCTCAAAAGGATTTCCTGAAGTACAAGTGCTAATATCTCGTAATTAAAAACGGAAGCCCGGTCCCCTTCTCCAAGGGAATTGAATTTTTTGAGATCGCTTAATATCTCGTCGAAAACTTCACCCTGCGCTTCCATTTGACCGCAAAAATTTGCTACCCCACCAGTTGTAAGCATTCCTCCCAATGTACCAAACCGTTCTATCAAAACAACATTTGCTCCTGTTATTACAGCAGAACATGCAGCGGATACACCAGCTATTCCCCCTCCAATAACAACGATATCTGCATCGTACCTGACAGGCACATTCTTTTGTAATGATATGGTTGCTTTTTTTGAAGAATTATCAAAGTTTTTACATGCATACAGATTTGAAGTGCAGGATGCACCAACAGACAGGAGCAAACTGTTTTTTAGGAAATCACGTCTTTTAATCATAGTTATCCAATTTTTTTATCTGATTTTTCAGTAATATTATAAAATTCATCATAATTTAATTAATCATACTCAAAAGCACACCAGTATTTACTTTTCTTAAAGTCGTGACTTTATAAAATCATACAAAAACAGAATGACCTGTCCTTTACTCAATTCCTTTGATGATGCTTTAATACTTACATTAAATCCCTTTAGTTTCATAATTTTATTAAAATCTTTTTCTGAAATAGTTGAAGTGGAAATATCCATTTCCGGCACTGTCCTTATTGAATAGTAGGCCTTGTCTATAATTGAACGACAATTTTCTATCCACATAACTGCCGTAGGTTCATCAATTAAATCATCTGATTTAAAATTGTAATTGCTAAAAAAACTTTTGGCACTAAAATATTGAACAGCTGGGATCAATGGTGAATCGGAATGAATATCAAAATTATTGAAAAAGCCTATCATTATCCGTTTTTCTGCCAATTCTATCTGAAGCTTATCAATATCAATAGTATCTATCCATTTTTTCTCATGGACAGACATCTTAGCAGCTAATGCCACCGAGATTGCTTTACTTTACAAGAAACGCTGGGAAATAGAATTGTTTTCGAATGGATGAAACAACATCTTAAAATCAAATCCTTTTGGAATACGACACTAAATGCTGTAAAAATCAAGATGCATTGCGCAGTCATTGCATACTGTCTGGTAGCCTTAGTAGGTTAAAAATTGAAAGTTGACTGTACAATCTACGAAATCCAACAAATTCTGAGCATATCTCTAATGGACAAAACACGTATAAGAGAGATACGTACAAAATGCGATCACCATAATTTCAAAGAACAGGAAAATAAACAACTAATAATCAATGGATTTTAAGCGCCCACTAATGATCGGGAATAATTTTGTAAAAATATTTGCCTCATAAATTATTTTTGATGGTAACCATTGGTGAAATATTTCGAAATTGCCCTGCCTAACTCAATTCCTGTAGATCTATAACCAGCTTGTGTACTTAAAGGAGTCATCATATTTACTTCAATAGTCAAACTAATAGTATGATCATTCGCCCTCTTGATTGCCCGCTGACTAGCCGTCGGTCGTGCACTATAGTGAATTTTTGCCATTGACTGACTAAGTTTTGCAACCTCATCCATGGGTGGAGAATTCAATACTTCAAAGAACTTAGCCCTATTTAATCTTTGTTTTTCATATGGCAACAAGTCCTCACGTGGACAGATAAAATAGGGATGAGAATAATTTCCAGGACCGTGAAAATTTATATACATGTCAACCATATTTTGTTCCGCCATTTCGTTTAGCAATAATTTTATAGCACGTTGTTCTGGCCAGTATGCAGGTTCTTCATCCCACCCTCTATTATGGTCATGTGGTCTTGCACCCTTGCCATTTCGACCTTCAACAACCCCGTCAACATCAACTATCGGAATAATGAATATTTTAGCACATTTTCTCAGAGAAACTGCTAAAGGATCATTTGAAAATAACCAAAGTGTAAGTTCATGCAACACCCAACTGGGACCAGTTTCAAATGCATGTGTTCTTGCAAAAAGCATAATACCATATTTCTTATCAGTACTTTTATTAAGATCATCGAACTTGAAAGCTTTTACTGAATGGTTATTTTTTGTTTTGCAAAGTTCAAAGACTTCAACATTATGAACTCTTATCGCTTCCGGAATCAGCAATAAATCAATGTGCTCCGGAGTATAAGGTATATTATAGGCAAACCATACTTTTTGTCCCCGTACCTTATGCTTATAGATAAAAAATTCTCTTCCTTCAATGATAGCAGGTTCACCAGTATCAGTTAATCCCCAGTCCTTCTGATCATAACTAAAGGAGGCCTGCGGAGTGATTCCGCGGCTTAAAGGTTCACCCCGATCCAATTGCAAAATAATTTCCTCCCCGAATGTTAATCCTTCAACCATGAAGTACCACCAGACATTACCCCATCCACCCTCACCTTCTTCTTTATGTGGTTTAAACCTGATAATAGCCGGATCTGAACTAAGTACACTAACAGATCCTCCGCCACTAATAAAATCAGTTGATATAGATATTGTTTTAGGACTGGTGTGTGTTTTTTCTGATAAAGTATTCTGCGAATATGTTGATATTAGAAACATAAATGTAACCAAAATAACATTTCCCTTTTTAACTATATTCATAACATTTACTTTTATATTATTTTAATATAACCTGTTGTGCGGTTAAACAATTTTTAAATTATTATAAGAGTAAACAAAATTTAAAAACACCCATTAATTATTTAATATTTAAAGGATTAAAACTATTTTTTGTGTAGGTTTTGTGCTTTAGTCCCGAAACCCGATAACTATCGGGTTCGGGATTGTGGCAAATTATTAGTCACTAAATCACTAAATTCCACTAAATTAGTAAGATATAAATTTCAACCGCACAACGCGTTTTACTATACTTATTTTTAGGACTGGATAAATATTATTATTCCATATTTTTCAAAAAATAAATAAACTTCTATAAGATTCTTAACGAATAAAATACTTAAAACTATTGGCAGAGCTTTTTTTTCAATATGATAAAAATAATCAATGATATTAATTGAATCAAAACACTAAATGCTTTATTATCTTTTCTTATTAAACAACTCTGCCAATAGCTTATCTTCCAGTTAATTCTTATTTAAATGCTATTAACTAATATAATAGATATCACTTCCATTCAGGATGCTGTTCCAAGTTTTTTGCCAGGTCAATTGCAGACTGAGGGATAGGCCACACATAGTGCTTTGTGGGATCAAATACCCTCGTTGTAAGATATTTTTCTGGAAGAACACCTGGAACTTCAATAGTAGTGAGAGCTTTATTTAACACTTCTTCTGCGATTCTCCAACGTATTATATCAAAATAACGAAATCCTTCTAATGCCAATTCTACTCTTCTTTCGTTTCGTATTAAATTGCGCAACTTCTCTTGTGTATTGTATTTTGCCCTGTCAACAACTGGCATGCCGGCACGAATCCGAATTAAATCCAGTGCATCATAAATTGAATTTTCAGGTCCTGTTGCTTCATTTTTTGCTTCTGCATAGGTTAACAGGACCTCCGCATAACGTATCAATTTCCAGTTAATATATCCGTATATTTCTCCTTGAACCTTGTCACCGATATATTTTCTGAAATTCATATAAGTTGGGGAACCAATAACATTCTCTCCTACTAATGGATCAAAGTAATAACCTGCAAATGTTTGATAAGGGAGAATAAATGTATCATAAAAACGAGGATCTCTATTCTCGAAGGGATAATTTGCATCGTATAATGGCGATTCATTAATGGATAATCCGTCAATACATTCATATGAATTAACAAGATCTGCCAAGGGTAAATGCTGAGAATATCCTCCGTTCGGGATGAAGTCTAAATCGAGGATCAGTTCATTTACTCTAACATTTTCAGCATATTGAAATGCTAAAATCACTTCTTCTGTTTTATTGTTATAAGCCCTGATAAAAAGCTCATTATACTTTGGATGTAATTGATAAACATTAAGATCCATTAATTGCTTTGCTGTTGCAGCAGCTTCACTCCATCTTTCATTAAATAGTAATACTCTTGCTTTTAATGCTAGGGCACTTCCCTTTGTGATTCTACCTGTTTGGCTTTCCGGCAATGATAATGATAGTTCATTAATTGATAAGTCAAGCTGTTCAAGAATATACTTAAGTACATCTGATTTTAAAGATTTTGGAATATCGCTTTCTTGAACAGTTACAGGTTTAGTTATAAGAGGTACATCACGGAATAAAGTTATTAATTCAAAATATTTAAATGCTAAAATAAACCTTACCTGTCCCGATAATTCATTTTTTCTGTTTTGTGTCATATCAGGTACCTTTTCTATATTTTCAAAAAATTCCAGACACTTCCTTATTGTTGAATAATCCCATTCTCTTGACAACGTCCCTGAAGTTTCATTAAATGAGCCATTTGCAATTTCTCCGTCTGTTACAGGCCTAAAAGTTGCATTATCGCTCCAGATTTCTCTTACAACACAATCGGCATCTGGAAGGGAATTATATAAATAATTCACCCACATTTCAGCATTATCTTCCGAAGTCCAAAAGGTTTCCGCGCTAGACTGGCTTAAAGGATACCTTTCCAGAAAATCCTCAGTACATGAAACCAAAGCAAAAAATAATATATATATATATAAATTTTTCATGATGTAAATTATTAAAAGTTTATATTAATACCGAGATAATAATTTTTTGAGAGTGGATAACGCTTCTCCACTAATCTTCTTGCAGTCCCAGTGGTTATTTCCGGATCAAATCCACGTAATTTTGTGAATGTAAAAAGGTTTTCTCCACTCACATAAATACGAACGTTATTTATTTTCAATTTAGAAAGGACATTTTTAGGAATATTATATCCTACTTGAAGATTTTTCATTCTAAAATATGCTGCATTTTGAAGCCAAAAGCCAGAAAATTGTTTATTTACACGTTTTTGGCCAATTCTGGTTTTAGGATAAAGAGCATTAGGTGTTTCCGGAGTCCATCTGTCCAGATGATATTTGAACAAAGTTGCATAAGAGCGATCAAAGTTATAATTTGTCCAGCCATCATTAAACGCTTTATGTGACATCACACCTTGTGCAAATCCAACTAAATAAAATCCCTTGTAATTAAGGTTTATTGTTAATCCAAAAGGGAATCTTGGTTCAGACCTTCCTAATCTTACCTTGTCATCCGCAGTAATAGTATTGGGATCTCCGCCATTTTCCTGATACTTAATGTCTCCTGGACCAGTGAGTATATGTTGGAAGGAATGATCTCCAACTTCTTCGGTTGATTGGAAGAACCCTTCAGATTTATATCCATACCATTCATACATTGAATGTCCTACTTCTGTAATGGTATATCTGGCTTTCCAGGGTCCGGTTCCTAACAGATCTATTACTTTATTGGTTGCATCTGATACTTGGAAAGATAAACCATAAGAAAAATCGGAAATAGAACCTCTATGTGTTAATTCAAGTTCCCACCCAAAATTGTCCACAATTCCTGCATTCTGAACCGGTGTGCCTTTACCATAGGTAGTTGGAACAGGTACATCAAGTACAATATCTGATGTACTTTCTTTAACCACATCAAAAGTAAATGATAATAATTCTCCCTTAATACTAACGTGTATACCCATATTTACTCCTGTTTCTGTATCCAATGTGAATATGGATCTTAAAGATAGATTG
>SDBT01013066.1_pt1 | contig 13323 bp, 10 predicted proteins | sample 2277101 | NCBI WGS metagenome assembly SDBT01 (sample SAMN10404973, study PRJNA504765) | marine sediment metagenome | isolation source: marine sediment core GS10_PC15, 103 cmbsf | place: Arctic Ocean: Southern Knipovich Ridge | collected 2010 | reverse complement strand
GGGGTCAGTTCCAGTTCGAGCTCGGCATGGGTCTTGGTCTCGGTCTCCGAGAAACTGACGAACACGCGCTGGCCGGCGCGCCGGATGTTGCGGTCGAGCCGGAGATGTCTCAAATTCTGCACGTGGATACGATCTTGACCGGTGAACCGGCATGGGCGGTTCCGCGACAGCGGTGCGTTCCGGCACCTGTTCGAGACGGTGGTGCGCCGGGCAATGAGGGCAGGAATGGTGGCGCATCGTGGGTATCGGCAAGTCTTGGCACGATGAGATCGAAGTCTTCCGCCTTACCTACTGGGCGTCGTCGATGCAGACATCCTGCAGATTGAGGCGGCCGTCGGGCGCCGCGGCAAAGTTGCGGACCCGTTTGGATACACCGTAGACGTCCTGTGGCACCCAGAGATAGACGTAGGGAAGGTCACGGTTTGCAATGCCCTCCGCCCGGCGATAGAGATCGGCACGCCGCACCTGGTCGAGCTCGGCCGCCGCCTCGTCCAAGAGAGCATCCAGGTCAGGGTTGCTGTAGCCGGCCGCGTTGCCGCGACCACCCGTGCGATGGGTGGGGTCGAATATTCCAACAGGCTCCAAGGAGGCGTTGCCCCACGACTTCAGCCACATGTATGGCACCGGGCCGGGTCCGTCACCTTGCCACTTCTCGGCAATCTCAGTCGCCTTGGCGACGACGGCCTTTACTCTTATGTTCGCCGTCGCGAGTTGAATCCCGATCGATTCGGCGAGCGGGAAATGCTGCTGGCTCACGTCCAGCTCGACGTCGACACCGTCGGGATATCCGGCTTCCGCCAGCAGCACGCGGGCACGGTCTGGATCGTGACCATAGCGGGGAAGGTTCTGATTCTTGCCGAAGGCGTGCGGGCTCAAGATGCCATCGATGACCGTCGCTTTGCCGCCCAGATGCTCCTCGATGAGCAGCTCGCGGTCGAGCGCGTGGGCCACGGCCCACCGTACCCGAGGATCGTCAAAGGGCGTCTCTCGCGTGTTCAGCGCAATGAAGAATGAGCGCGTGCCGTCGACAACAACCACTTCAGTGTTTGTGTGTCGCTCGATGACGGGGATCGAGTGGGGCAGGACATCGACGGCAATGTCGAAATCTCCGGCCAACAAGCCCGCCACGCGCGATTCGTTGCCCGGCACTATATTGATGACGATGCGCTCGACGCAGGCGGGTCCGACGGGCGCGATCTCGGCTGCGCCGCCAAAATAGGCGTCATTCCGCTCGAACTCGATGGCTTCATTGGGAAATCGCCGGACCAGACGGAACGGCCCGGACCCGACCAATCCGGTTGTGGCGCCGTCCTCGCTTTCGCCGTCCGCTGTGGCATTCGCTGCTCGGCCGACGATTTGCTGGAAGGGCAGCATGGCGGGGAAAACCGGCCAGGGCGATTCCAACTCGAATCTGACGGTCAGTGGGTCGACCGCCGTGACCGACGCGAGCGGCCCCAGCAACCCTTTTCGAGGGCTGGTGCGACCGCCAATCCTGCCGGGCTCGATCAGACGTTCGAAACTGAAGACCACATCCTCCGATGTCAGCAGCCTGCCATCATGAAGTCGAATGCCGCTGCGCAGGCGAAACTCGTAGACCCGTGGCGAAACCTGGTTCCAGGATTCGCTGATATCAGTGACCAGCCGCATCGAGGGGTCACGCGTCAGAAGCCCGTCGAAGATGTTGCGAAGAATGATCTCCGTCCAGCGATCGCGGTAATCGGCGGGGTCCTCGCTGACAATGTCAGTGGGGTAGCCGATCCGAAGCTCGGATGCCGAAATCGGTCGCGCTAGAGGAACAAGCGTGGTGAAAGTGGCAGCGGCGATCCATGCCCAATTGCGAAATATACCTCGATGCATAACCGACTACCTTATTTCCGGTACATTTGGGTGACACCGTCCCAGTGCGGATCGGGAGGCGTGTCGATGAAATCGCGGCAGCGGTCGACAAAAACGCGCGCCGGATTGTCGTTCGGATAAAGGCTGATTACACCCTCGAACGCCACCAAGGCTCGTTGCCAGTCCCGTTCGACGTAACTCTCATAGGCACGATCCCACAGGACGCATAGTTCGAGCTGGGCCTCGCTCGCCTCCAGCGACGCGGGCAGCTCGGTGAGGCCCGGACGAGCCGCCAGCAGCTCGTAGATATCAATAGGCGTGTTGACGCCGACAGCCTTCACCCGATCGATGAGCCGCAACAGAAACACCTGACTAACGCGTCCGGCCACATCCTCGGATACAAGAATCTCTGTTCCGTATGCCTTGTTGAGACCTTCCAGGCGCGAGGCCAGATTGATCGTTGACCCCACGGCAGTGAAATTGATCCTGTCGGCCCCACCGACGTTGCCGACCACCGCCTCTCCGCAATGCAGACCGAAACGCGTTCCGAATGTCGGGATGGCCCGCTTCGCCCAGCATTCGGCCAGCTCCCGGCTGACGTCACGGCAGGCAAGGACCGCCGCGCAGCTATGGGCGACATGGTCGTCGTCGCGACTGGGCGCGTTCCAAAGCGCCATGATGGCGTCACCGATATATTTATCGACCACGCCATGGTGCTGCGACAACACGGCGCCCAGAGCTTCGAAATACTCGGATGTGCGGAGCATCAAGTCTTCCGGCTCGGTGCCTTCGGCGATACGCGTATAGTCTGAGATATCCGTGAACAACACGCTAATCTCCTGGCGGCGACCGCCGAGTTCCGGTGGTTCCCCCGACTGAATGATCTTCTGCACCAGCGCTTTCGGAACATATTGGCCAAACACGCCCACGGCCTGTTTCATCGAGCCAAAAGCTTGCGAGAGTTTGTGAACCTCCAAGAAGATGGATTCCACGTGGACCGGGCTGTCGAGTTCAAACCTTCGGATCTTGTCGGCTTCCTCGGCGAGTTCTTCCAATTTGGCGGCGATCCGTCTTGCGATCAGAAAGATCAGTGGAAGGGCGATGCCCAGGGCGAGCAACGAGGTGACGATGTTGCGCCGCCGCATCTGCGTGATGTGCTGGGTAAAGTCCGACAAAGGCGCTGTGATCGCTATGTACTGGTCGAGGCCCAGCTCCAAGCCGACGGCTTCAACGTGCGCGAGGTAGGTCTGACCATTCACTTGAAGGCGATTGATGGTCAAAGGGCCGGAGGTTGAGGCCAAGTCTTCTAGAACCACCAATTCCACAATTGGGTTTTCGATCTCGCCAGCTTTACGCAACCTAACATCGCCTGGTTGGTTCGCACCGCGACCTTGAATGAGCGGTGCCGCGAGCGAAGGATCCTGATGAGCGAGAATCTCGCCCTTGGAGTTGAACAGGAACGCTATCGCGTTTGGAGAGGCTGACAGTTCTGACAGGAATTGAGAGAAGTTTGACAGCGTGACGGCCACCCCAATGACGCCGCCGCCGCCGATGAGCCGGCGCGATGCAGTGATGCCCGCCTTTTTTACAGAAAAATAGACGAAGGGGTCCGTGAAGAGAGTTTGCTCGGCAGCGAGGGCGCTCAAATACCATTGGCGCGCGCGCGGGTCGTAGGCCGGATCTGTCTCGCTGCGCGCGCCGATGACATGGCGACTGCGATCCAGATACCGCAGGTACTGATGCCGCTTTCCGTCTCGGTCTTCGCTGATTGTTCGGACTACGAAATCGGCGCCGTCGGGAACATGATACGCGGCCACGATGTCCGGGTCGCCACGAGTTGCGGCGACCTGAATCCAATCCCCAGAGGCGTACCCGACGAATACCGAAAAGACGTAAGGCTGTGCCTCGAGCAATCTGATCATCGCTTCCAGGGCCGGAGAGGAGAGGCCGTCATAGTGAGGCTGACCGGCAAGACTAGGCATCGCCGATGCGACGTCGACCGTTGTCTTCACCGCGCCGAGCATCCCGTTTATGCGTTCGTCGACTTTGGCGGAGAGCACGTGGAACAGTTGATCGGCTGTCCGTAGCGCGGCGGACGAGGCTTCCCGCTGATTGTTCCAGATGATAACTGAGGTCAGAGCGGCGACGATGATCACGAAGATCGATGCAATGCCGATATGAATGCGTAATCGAAATTCTTGATAACCAAGCTTGCCTGCCATCCTCCGAGTCCTCTCAGCCGTGATCAGGCATCTTACAAGGCTATGGCGACAAATGGAAATCTGAGGGCAGGGATCAGGAATTTATGCTCTAGGTGGTGCCATAGGGCGATCTTCATGCCTGCCAATTCCAACGTCTCGCAGGTAGACGCGTGGCCCGCCTCAGGAGCCTGGCGGCAGGTCCCTTCTGGTCCCGGCGGGCGCCCCGGACTCCGAGTCGGGCGGGCTCTCGCCCCCGGCCTCGGCGACGCCGACGGCGGGTGCGGCCGGCTCGACGCGCTCCAAGGTCGGTTTGACTTCGAGGATCGGTTCGGCCTCAGCGAGCGCCTCCGCCTCGGGCTCTACGGTACCGACGATCCGTAACAGCAGACAGCGGCGCGGCATGCGCCGTGCCATCGTCGCAGTCGCGAGGCGCCTGGCCGTAATCCTGCACCGCATGTGGGTCGACGGAACCGAGTTCCGCTGGAGCAACGGCCCTGCCGTCGCCAAGGCAGCTTAAACCTTCGGCTGTACTGACAAGGAGATCAACGAGTTCTGCTCCGGCAGAAAGATGTCCTCACGGGGACGACGGGTGAGGTGAGGACTACAATAACAACCACCCGCATTCCGGGCTGAAAATGCACTCGCCTCGCGAGTTCAGATCAGCTCAAACCGCAACCGCTTGAGTGTCCGGTGAAACGGGGGCAAGATCATGCGAAATGGTCACGGGGCCGGGTTTCTCATCGCCAAATCAGCCCGATCAAGAGCGCAATACAGCCTATCGAACCAATGCAGGGCCGGATTCGCAGCCGGATGCCTATTGTGCTACCGTTTTCGGCAATTGCCAGGAGTCCTCTGGGGAATCCCGGTTAGAACGTTCAACTTACTCGAGTCACAAGGAGATTTGCGTGATCAAGTGGACTCTTCGCGTGATTGGCGTTGTTTTCGTCATCATCCCCATCGCCGCCCTAGGCTTTTCATTCATGAAGGCTTATAGCAACCCCTACGCTGCCGCCGATTTCAGCGACGTCGAGGTTCCCCGTTTCACCGAAGTCGCGTTTCCCTTCACGCACCAGTTCGACAAGAACAATTCGTTGCCGTTCCTCGGCTCCGCGATTATCGACATCGACGGCGACGGCAAGCCCGAGGTCTTCATGGGCGGCGGTTATAATCAGCCGGACATGGTTCTGGCCTTCGAGGACGGCGCCTTTGTCGACGTGTCATTGACCAAGGGCAAGGGGCTTTCCAAGGACGCCAATGATACGACATTCGGCGCCGCTGTGATCGACGCGGACGGTAATGGCCGCTCCGATATTTTCATCGCCCGCGACAGCGGCATCACACTGTATCTCAACAATGCCTCCGGCTTCGAGGGCAAAAGACTCGATATACCGTTCAACACGAAATCGGTGCCGCTCTCCATCGCGCTAACGGACCTCAACCATGACGGCCACGTCGATATGTTCGTATCGACCTATATCAAGTTGGCCCAGGTCGAAGGTGAGAATATCTTCAACAAGGAAGGTTATGGTTCCACGAGTCTTCTGCTGCTGAACAACGGCGACAACACCTTCGCCGACATCACCGCGAAAGCGGGCATGGACTACGTCCACAACACGTTCGTCGCCGTCTTTTCCGACATCGACCGCGACGGCGATCAGGATCTGGTGGTCGCCTACGACACCGGCCAGGTTGGTACATGGCGCAACAACGGCGATCTTACCTTCGAGGCTGCGCCCAATCCCTCGTCCGATAGGTACGGTTATCCGATGGGCGTCGGTATTGGCGACTACAATAACGATGGCCACATGGACTTCTTCTTCTCCAACGTATCGTCCACGCCGCCGCGCTTCCTGGCGAAGGGCGACCTGACCGAAGATCAAATTTTCCACACGCCCCTGTGGCTGTTCCGCAACGACGGCGAGTTCAGGTTCACAGACGTGGCCGACGAGACCAAGACCGCCGATTATGAGTTTTCCTGGGGTGTTCTGCTCGAAGACCTGAACAACGATGGTCGGGAAGACATTCTCATCGCCCAGAACTATGTGGCCCTTCCATTCGAAAAGCTCTTCCGCCTTCCAGGCCGCATACTCCTGCAGATGCCGGATGGTACCTTCGGGGCGGCGGAAGACGCCGCCGGCCTGGTCAACCGGAACTATGAAATCTCGCCGCTCGTCGCTGATTTCAACAATGACGGATATTTAGATATTGTCCGCGTCAATCTGGCTGGCCCGTCCCGCGCCTTCCTGAGCGGTGGCGGCACGAATGGCTTTCTGAAAGTCCGGCTTCCCGACACACCGGCCTCGCTTGGCGCGGTGGTGGAAGTCGGCCTTCCAGGCGGAAGAAAAATCAGCAAACAGTTCACGAGCGGCGAGGGCCTCGCGTCCGACCAATCCCACATACTGATCTTCGGGCTGGCGAACGCGAAATCTATTGAGACCGTCACCGTCCTCTATGCCGACGGCAGAATGAAACGCATCACGCCTCCCCCGTCCGTCGGTAAAACACTGCAAATTCAGTAACCGCTCCCGGGGCGAGAGCATGTCTATGAGAGAGGCCCGTTCGTGATGATCGAATTTAGTAGTCATCGGCGAAAATTGCTGATCGTCACCGGCATCGTTGCAACATTGGGCGCGTTGGTCGTGGGAATCGGCGAGTTCACCTTCCAGTTTTCGCCGCGAGGCGGATACGAGGGATCGGACTATCTTTATTTCCTCGACGTCAGCCGTTCGCGGCTGACCTGGGGTCATTTCATTGCCGTTCTGGCGGCGCCTTTGTATCTGGTCGGCTATTGGCATATCGCCCATATGCTTCGGCCGGCGGCCCGCTGGCTCGGCGGCACGGTTTTCGGATTAGGTATCTACGCCTTCATCATCGGCGACGTCTGGCTGGGCGGAAGGGTCAACCTGGCGCTTACCGTAAAGGCCCGAGAAGCCGCAACTGAATCGAGCAGGGCCCTGTTTAGCGGGCTCCTCAATGAGCTTAGCGCCCATAACGAACCGCTTATCAACATCGTTCGGGTTCTGCTGCTGGTCATCTCGATCTTGATGGTGTGCGGCATCATCTCGGGCAAGACGCCTTATCCACGCTGGGTGATCATCTTCACACCGATTGTAATACTGATACAAATATTTTCGCTTTATGCGTTGGTGCCCAGTATCGGCGTTTACCTGTTACCGGCGGCCATGAATATCGCGCATGTCATCTTCTTTGCGTTTTCGACGTGGGCGGCGACGCAGATCGAGGTACAGCGGCCTTGAGGCGCGGAACCGTGCCGATGCGTTGGGAAATAGATCCATGAGAGCCCCTCCAAACCTCACCATTCGCGCGGTCATGGGATTACTCGCCCTAATCGGCCTGGTGGGAGTGCTGCCCGTCAGTTTGGCGGAATTGGCAGGCTCCGCCTGCCCGCACTTGGGGCCTGTTCCGGCTTGCCACCTGGTCTCCCTCGCATACGGCACAGTCCTGGTTTTGGTTCTGCTCCGCCGCTTGTGGAAACCGTGGCTGTTCCTGGTCGCCTGGTTTCCGATTTTCCTGCTCGCGGCGGCGGGTTCGGGGTTAGAGCTGTCAGGCTACGGGACCTGTCCGCAAACCGAGAGCGGAATCCCAAAGTGCTTCTTCTCGCTGGGCTTGGCCGTCGCACTGTTCGTGCCTTTCCTGTTCCATCTCAGGCAGGCAAGGCCGTCGAGCACCAAGGGCGGCCACACCTGAAACGAAAAAACCGAATGTCGAAATCCATCCTAATCGTGGTTGCTAGCGGAATGTTGCTAATCGGCGCGGTATCGATGATTACGCCCATTCCCGGCGGTTCGCTCTTGATCGCGCCGGTATACGCTGCGATCATCAAGGAGACGCGATCATCTTTCGTGGCCCAGTGCGGCAGGGTGTTTTGATGCCGGTGCAGATGAGCAAACTTGTTCATGCGGGTCTCGACGTGCCAGCGTTCGTGGATCGACCGCCATGGTGGGGCGGTGACCTGCAAACGTTGAGAAACCAGATCGTTCCGGGTCCCGCCCTTCTCGCGGGTCAGTCACGGCACCTGCAATTTCCAACCTCCGACGGGAGTGGTGATCAGCTGACCGGAACGATCGAGACCCCACCTGTGAAGCCGAGCGGTCCCTTAATTTTCCTAGTGCATGGCCTCGCGGGTTGCGAGGACAGTGCGTACATACGCGAGAGCGCGAGGTTCCATCTTTTGCAGGGCAGACGAGTTTTGAGATTAAATTTGAGGGGTGCAGGTTCGTCGCGCGCGACGTGTCGCGGGTACTATTGTGCCGGGTGCGCGAGTGATCTTCAGGATGTTATGGACTGCTTGGACAAAGATTTTGTCCGGGATGGTATTTTCGCTATTGGCTACTCGCTGGGTGGAAATATATTGCTCAATTTGCTCCCTCGATTGCGAGATGAATATGCCGTTGTCGGTGCGGTGACCGTGTCTGCGCCGATCCACCCGCTTCAAGCGACAAAGCGGCTGATGGCGTGGCGCAATACAATCTATCACCACACGCTCTTGCGTCGCATGAAAATCGAGAGCTTGGCGCCAGAGACGGGGCTCAGTCCGCAAGAGCGGGATGCAATCGCGAAAACCCGCTCGGTCTATGAATTCGATAACGACTTCACGGCGCCCCGGAACGGTTTCAGAGATGCAGAGGACTATTATGAGAGGACTGCGGGAATGAATTTTGTCAGATGTAGTTCCGTGCCTCTTCTCATGATCCACGCGGAAAATGATCCATGGATACCAATAGCCCCCTATCGCGAACTGCAAAATGATCCGCCATCCAATGTCGAAATCGTGATCGCTCGAAGTGGCGGCCATGTTGGATTTCACGCCAAGGACTCCATGTGGACGTGGCATGACCGCTTGATACACAGGTTCCTTAATTGGATTTCGAGTTGAATACGTTAACGACAATGGCGCCTCGAAAAACTTTTCTAGGCATTGTTCGTTCACAGGTTCGTCCGTGGCTTCTGCAAGCCAAGCCGGGTTCAAAAAGCATGTGGACTGATGATTTACGCAAGCGGACGGGCCGCAAATTGGATCAGGGCAAAACGGATCAACACGGCCTGGGTCAACAAGACGATGACCTGGTTAGAGGATAAAATGGGCGAACGTCTCAGCGGCACGATGCGGCGAACGTGCCCGGCCATGGCGGCACCCGAAGACGAAGGTGGAGACTGATACGAATGTTGGAGACGTTTGGATCCAGACCCACTGTTGTGGTCACAGGGGTGTCCAGCGGGATTGGAAAGGCGCTGGTCAACCTGCTTGCCACGTCAGGATACGACGTGTTCGGCAGCGTTCGGAAGCCCGAAGACGCAGATGCATTGTCCAACGAGCTGGGCGATCAATTTCATCGCATGGTTTTCGACGTCCGCAACCGCGAAGACATTCAGAAGGCGGCAAAAAATGTCGAGGCTCATCTGAAAGGCCGCGCCTTGCGGGGGTTGATAAATAACGCAGGCCTTGCGGCAATCGGGCCGTTGGAATGTCTGGGGGATGAAAGTTTCGAAACATCGATCGCGGTCAATCTGCTTGGCGTGCGAAACGTGACAAATGCCTTTTTGCCAATGCTGCGGGGCACATCGTCAGACGCGCCCGGCAAGATTGTAAATATCAGCTCTTTGTCCGGCATCCTGAACACACCGATGAACGGTGCTTATTGCGTCTCTAAACACGCCCTTGAGAGTCTGGGAGAGGTGTACCGCCGCGAATTGATGCCCGCAGGTATTGATGTCGTGTCCATCCGGTCAGGCCCTATCCAGTCTGAAATCTGGAACAAATCCGAACCCGAAGCAAGCGCCTATGCAGACCCGGCCTATCAACAAATGGCCCACAACGCGCGCCAGATCATGCATCACGCCGAAGAAAATGCACTTCCTGCAAGTGTGATCGCTGAAACGGTCGATGATATTCTGCAGGGGCGTAAAAAACGGACCGCGTATCACCTGAGCAAGGGTGCGTGGGTCTCGCGGGTTCTTGCAGCTATGCCAGACCGATGGGCCGACCGTCTAATCATGGGATCGCTTATGAAGCCTAAAAGACTCGGACCCAGATAAAAAACACGGACAATGAGGCGGGCGTCGTCCGGACGGCCAAGCTCGGCATAGGGATCGGTGGCCAGAACCAGGCCGGGATAGAACTCCGGCGCGCGGGCGAGGATGCCCCCTTGCCCAGCTGGGCGCTGTTGCCATCGCAAGCGGGGCGCCACGGAAGGGATGCAGTTCTATTGGCGGTGGAATGATGTTACGATTCCCCTGAATTTGGGGGTTATCTGGGAAATGTCGGTTGAGAGGTAAGGGCATGACCACGAAGAAGCAGAAGACAAAGTCGGAGCGGACTTGTTGGCCTCTCTGATGGTGGTCTCGATACCCGCGGAAAGCGGACATTGGCCAGGCAATAACGGCTGTGCCTCTCGAAAAAAGACGCAGAACGCCTGATGACCGTATTCGAAAATGGCGTGCGATATCCGGTTTGCCACAGACTTGTTTCACCTGCCGGAAGAGGCGGCTGAATCTAACCCATCGCTGCCTCGGGGGCACAATGACGAAGACGAAAATGACTAAGTTCGACGAACGGCGATCCAACACTCGATTTCTCATTGTTTCGGTTCTGCTGGGGGCGGTCCTCGGCGCGACGGGCTGCACTACACTGCCGAGGAATCCGGTTCCGGTGGACCATTTGGAGAGCGCCAGGATCGTCGGGATGCCCGATCATGCGCGCGCCCTTGGCCTTGCCCCCAGCGCGCTGATGCAACGGGACTTTGCTCAGGCGATGGTGGATGGTGGGCGTGAACAGGGCTGCGATACTCGCAATGGGAACCCTGTGTTCTGTGTTCTGATCATCTCGGGTGGCGGTGGCTATGGCGCTTATGGGGCGGGTCTGATGAATGGCTGGACCGCATCGGGGACCCGGCCCGAATTCAAGATCGTGACCGGGATCAGCACCGGCTCGCTAATCGCACCCTTTGCATTCCTCGGGCCTGAATGGGATGCTAAATTGAAGACCGCCTACACGACCATCAACGGTGATGCCGATATCGTGGAAGAGCGCAGCCTGTTTGGCGTTCTCACCAGCGATTCTCTCACCGATACCGCGCCCTTCCGGGCCGCCATCGCGAGATGGATCGATGAGAACATGCTCGCCGACGTGGCCCGCGAGCATCAAAGCGGCCGCCGTCTCTATGTCGGGACGACCAATATGGACGCGCAAAGGTTCACGGTCTGGAACATGGGGGCGATTGCCAGCAGCGGGCATCCGGAAGCCTTGGAGATATTCCGGAAGGTGCTGCTTGCGTCGGCTTCGGTGCCGATCGTGATGCCACCGGTCTTTTTCGATGTTGAGGTCAATGGTGAGGTCTACGACGAGATGCATGCGGATGGCGGTGTGCAGGCCCAGTTCTTCGTTCCGCTTGATGTTGTCGACCTGCCCGCGGCAATTGCCGAGGCGCAAGCGAACGGCTTCCCGTATACGCCCAGCCCGCGGATGTTTGTGATCCGGAATGCTAAATTCACGCCCGAGCCGCTGGCCGTGGAGCGAAACATCGTCGATATTGCCGCCAGGACCGTGTCATCGATGATCCAAGCGATGGGGCGCTCTGATCTCTATCAGATCTTCGCCATCGCCAGGGCGCGTGGAAGTGACTTCCACTATACCGAAGTTCCACCGGACTTCATCTGGGGGGCGGATCAGGAATTCGACCGGGCTGAGATGAACCGGCTCTATAACATCGGATATGAAAGAGGTCTCACCGACAGCGCATGGTCAGACGTCCCCCCCGGTCTGTTCGCAAAGAACACAGCGGCCGTTGCGCTTCCGTAGCCGAAGTTCCTGCAGCACGCTGCCATTCGCGGATCTCAGCCGTAGCCCCTCGGGGCGCCGAATTCATTTCCGGTCTACACACCAATTCCACTAGGCTAATTCGGTTGAGAGGGTAAGGCCTCCAGAGAAGGGGATGCGCTTCGTCCGAGCTGATGCTAGCGCTCGCGACGCCACTCGCGAGGGGATGCTGGTCTTCCCTCGGCAGCTCGATTGCCTAGCCGATATACTTCCAGTAGGTGTCCTTCTTGGTGACGTAGCCGTCGCGGAACTCCCAAAGGTCGCAGCCTGTGTAGGCGAAGGGCTCGCCGCCGATCGGCGTGCCGCGCACCACCCACTCGGACAGCGCCTTGTCGGGGTCGCAGATCCAATGCTGCATCTCCTCCCACCGCATGTCGGGGATCTGATGGTAGCGGCTGCGCAGGACCTCGCCGATCTCCTGCTTGCCGCGGCAGCGGCGGCCTTCGGGCGCGTTGGGGCCGCGCGCCATCAACCATTCGCAGTCCTCCACGAAGTGCGACAGGATCGCGTCGACGTCATGGCAGTTGAAGCCGTCCTGGATCGCGTCGAGTAGCGCGGTGGTCACCTCACGAGCCATGGCCCAAACCCTCCCGTTCCGAGTTTCGAAAGACTTGTCGGCAGAGGATAGCGAGCCAGGCGGACTGCGGATAGCGGGAAGGCAAGCCGACATTCAGCCCCGAAGGTCGGTCAACCTCGGCCTGCGCGCTGGCTACAGCTCCAATCTTTTTGGTGACAGTGATCTGGATAACGGCGTCGCTCGGCTGCAGTTGGTTTACAGCTGGCACAGGCTATCGGAGAACATGAGAAAGCTGCGAGGGGGGCAGTAGAGAAGGAAACCAAGGCTGATCTACGAGAGAGCCACATCTTCTGGTCTGGCGCTAGAGAATAACTCGCTAGAGTCATTGGCTGATTGTGGAGCCAAGCGATAGCAGTTTGGAGGAAAATAGGGTGAGCTTAGTTAAAGTTCCAATGGCTTGGTGTGTTGCTCTGTCAATGGCAATCTGGTTTCCAGGAATTGCCTGCCCGTCGTCAGATAAATTGGGCTGTCTGACATGATGGCCGTTTGGAAGGTCTGGCTCATCAGGTTGCAGTTTAGGCCACGCGCTTCTGGTTGATCAAGCGGCGCTGTTTCATGGTTTTCTCCTTGGTCTTCCCGCTTTCGCTGAGAATGGTTTGATCGCCCGAAGTAGGCGTCGGCCGGCGTGACGTTGCCGAGGCTCTCGCTGGGTTTGGCTCATTTCTGAATGTCGCCTTTCCGCTCGAACGTCGACATTGAGCTGTCAGTTACAAATCGGAGCCAGCCTGAAACAGGGGTTATGTCGCCTATTGGCACAAAGCCGAAGTTCAGGGGTGCTACATTCTAGGTCCGGTCACCGCCGCATAACCGACGTTCCGGCCCGAATGTCGGTTCACCGGCGCATTCCAGACGCAGCTCCAAGCGGTATCGAA
>SDBT01013064.1_pt1 | contig 13324 bp, 12 predicted proteins | sample 2277101 | NCBI WGS metagenome assembly SDBT01 (sample SAMN10404973, study PRJNA504765) | marine sediment metagenome | isolation source: marine sediment core GS10_PC15, 103 cmbsf | place: Arctic Ocean: Southern Knipovich Ridge | collected 2010 | reverse complement strand
AATTTCATTATCCATTGTGAAATCTCCGTATAAAAGGTAAAATAAGTTACATTACTTTACTTTAAGTATATCACATTAAAGGATAGAATTCAAGGTTTATTCTAAAAAAATGAATAAAAAAATTGCCCTGATTAGAGAGAATCAGGGCAGAGAATCAATGAATTGAAAACTTGAAGAATTATTGCGCCCTGCTTCAATCATCTTCTCTTAAGGAATGAATGAGCAGGATATCTAGGTCAAGGAAAATGAATGATTAGAACATTTTGTTTGATTAGATACTGTATTAGTTACTGAAATTGTATAAGGAAGAATACAAGTTTTTCAAATAACGCCCCTGTGCTGTTTAAATTAAAAGGAGTATGAATAGTTAGGTATAGAATTTATTGATATTTAAATCCAATAGGGACACGCCCAGCAAAGAATTAATGCTGTTTTAAGCACTATTTTAGGTGTTTAGGGAAAAGCTGTGCTTAGATTTATGTGTTATTTACACCATTTTTTGAATAAGGTATCCTCACAAAAAATGGGCACTTAATAATTTTCACTTTTGAGTGCTGTGGACATCCAGTATCATCTATACCATTGACACAACGTAAACATAAACAATTTTTTACACTCCATAATTTTATGAATGATTTTTTCTGTTTAGCTAGTTTCTGCATTGCTTTTTGTTGATTAGTCATCATAAATTATTAGTAGATATAGTAGACTACCCTCAAAAAAGGTAGACTACTCCAAAAGGTAGACTACCCTCAAATCTCAAAACTTTTACTTTCAGAAAATTTGATACTAAAGAAATAGATGAGTGAAAAAGTTGGATTTATTGACAGTGAAATGAGTAGAGAATTTGGAGGTCAAAAACAGATGCAGAACACACTAAAAACGCTATATCTCAAAAGGAAAATTACCAATAGAGAAAGAATTGTAATTGATTACCTTACCGCACAAAATAATTATATACCCGTCAAACAGATAGCAAAGGAAACAGGATTCGATTATCGAAGCACTGTAAATATTCTTAACAACCTATACATTGGCTCTCTAATTTTTAAGAAAGTACAAAAGTTTCATCAACTGGCTATAAATGGGGGGCGTAAATTTGAAATGCTATTCAAAGTTGATTCAATGGCTATAGCTTGTTTACCACCTATACACTGTATACATAACAAAAGTAAGAAAGTAAACAGTATTATAAAATTGATGAAAAAGAATAAAGATTTAATGACAGAAATATTTAATTAAAAATAGGAGAAATAAATGAATGATAACAAAATAAATAAAAAGGATACCCGTCAAAACTTCATTGATATGCTAAACGAATATTTTTATGTTTTGACTACATTTACTAGAAGTATAACTATTGCACAAAAAAGAATTGAGCAGCAACTTGAAGCAGGTCAAAAAATTGATAAGGATTGTGTATTGATGATAAATTCCAGTTGTACACAAATTTTAGAAACCATATCAGTAATATTACCTTTGATGAAACAGAATGATGCCTTTCCTTTAATTGAAGAACAAAAAATTAATAAAGAACAAATTGAAGGTGACTATGTAATTCAAGATCCTGAAAAACGAAGGACAGTTGAAGACCTCAAAAGCTATATAATGGAAATTCTTGTAAAAGAAGATGTTGTAAAAGAACTAGCGGGCTCAGGTTCAGAAGAAGAAAAAGAGGAATTAAGAAAACGTATAGAGAGTATAGATTTAAATAATACTGAAATTGTAGATAATGAATAATTAATTACCTTATAGAGATAGAAGGAAGAATTATGAAAATCTGTAAAGTAGAAAAATGTAGTTTCAGGGCAATGAATAATGGATTTTGTTATTCACATTGGGACCTTGCGCCAAAAGAAAATGAAAAAATTGAAAAAAAATTAATTATGGAGAATAACTCAGATGAGAGTTGGAAATCAATTCCAAGATTTAAACCATATTACTCTGTAAACTACAAAACAGGGCAAGTTAAATCAAAATTATTTAAAAAAGATAGATTTTTAACACCCACCAATCTTAATCGATTCAGTAAGTACAATATATATATATTGACAGACATCACTGGAAAACAAAAAAATTTTAAGGCATTAAATCCTGAATACGAAAAGAGAGAAGAAGAAAAAAGTAAGAAAAAATTAAAAGAGAGAAAATTAAAAGAAAAGATTAAAAAAAATAGAATTAGACACAAAAAGGAAGACATTTGGATTACGCTGAATGATTTGGGATTCTCAAGATATGAAATTAATGGGCGTGGTGAACTAAGAAGAATCTCAAAAATAGTTAGATCTAAAAACAATTCAACCAGAATAATAAATTCTAAACTTGTTGTTCCACAGATTCGAACTATTAATAAAAAGGGGGATAAACATTGCTTCTTTTGGTATAATCTTATAAATGATAATGGTATAAGAAAATATACTGAACAAGATAATCTCCTTAAAAAATACTTTCCACTCCTTAAAAAATATGAAAAAATATGTCCCGTCTGTAGTTTTACTACCTCTTGGATTAGCGGTATACACCCTAAAAAATGCTTAAATCCAAACTGTAGTTTACCATCTCTAATTTTTGCACCCAAAAGTGAAATAAAATTAATGTTACTTCAACAGGAATATTTGAAAGACAGGAATCCTGCTGTTATGGAAAAAATGTATAATATTTTGATTTTATATTCAAAAAGTATGATTTTTAAAAATATACACTATTGTTTTTCAGCCCCGATGCTTGCAGAAAAGTCCCACGACACGGCGGTCGCTGTCCTTGAGCCCTTCTTGAGAAATTCTGACTACAGAGTTAAGAAATCCTGGGGCGGACTCATTTTTCACAAAGTAAGACAAGTATGCTTTGGGTTTGCAAAAGAAGAAATGCACGATTCGCTGGATCAAAAAGTTAAAGGAAAGGGAATGGGAGCAGAGAAAAATATAGAAAGAATAGATTTGCTTGATTCGAGTGAATGTAATTCATTATTTTGCACAAGTGAGGATAATCCTGAGAAAACATTTTTTCAAAGTGATGAACAAAATATTATTGCTGATATAACACATAACATTGATTTACTTATGGAAGTATTAAACAAAAAATTTGATATACTGTTTAACACTCTTGTTATTATTGGGATTTCACATTGTATCTCAAGAACATACACTAATGAGAATATTATGGAATTATTTTGTGAGTCCATAGAAAAATATTATGGAATTTCTGCAAAGAAAATAAATGATGTGATTCAAGCATTCCTTCTGAGCCTGTATGAGCAACTTACAGGGATTTAAATCCTCTTAATTTCTAAACAAGAAAATTACTTTATCTAAACTTTTATAAATGTTATTTTCAGAAGTTTTTAATTCTAACAATTATTATATTTACAAATTGCACAAATTCCACAAATTGATAAAAAACTTTTAATTCTTGAAAAAAGCTCTACTAATAAAGTATAAGAGACAGAATAACTTGCAAAATAAGAAAAGGAGAAACTAATGAAAGACAAGATTTTATTAGGAATCAGAAAACTAGCTCAAAATAGGAAGAGTGCAAATACAATGAGAATTTTATTACCATCCATCTATAAAAATATAGCTGATATATCATTTAAATCAAAAGTAGAAGTATGGTTAATAAATGGGAAAAATATTTTACTTGTACCTATGACAAATGATGAAGAATAGTTGGAAATATAAAAATGAATTAAAATAAAAAAAGGAGAGACAAGTGGTATTGCCTCTCTATTGTGGAGATTAAAAATTATAGTTATTATATTAGTAACCACAGAATTAATCCTTCCACAATCAGCAATTTAAATCATCCCATTAATCCAGTAAATACAGCTTTGATAATTACTTTAAAAGTGTTAAATTATAAGTAACATCATTAAAAAATATGAGGAGATAATTTAAATGGAATATTATAATCCAATAGATGAAGTAATCAAAAAAGAATTACAATCACATATCAATTCTAAAATCAATGAGATTGAAAAAGTTAAGTCATTAGGTAAAAAATACTATTTATTCAAAAAACTTCTTACCTATTTTAATTGTGACTACAATATCGCGATTGACTTAGAAAATAAAATTATGAAGAAAGTATCATTAATATATTCAAAAATCAATAGACTACCTAAAGAAGAAAAAGAAAAGGAATTAAGCATTATCAAAAGAAATATAGAAATATCCATAATACTTAATGAACAAATATATAATTCACCGGACAACCTAATACCTGAAGAAGAAACAGAATTGACTCCATTTAAAAATGATGATGATTTACTTGTAATAAATATAAACTTATTTATGACATATATTTCACAGTTTAAAGATGAAAAATTAATTAAGTATACAAAAATTCTCATTAATGATTATAAAAAAAATGGGGATTCAGAAGAAATAACAGAATTACTTAAAGTATTATGCAAAAGGGAAAATAATAATGAACAACAATAACTCTAATTTTTTAATACTATATCCAAAAAATATGGTCAAAATTTATTCAGAATATGACTGCATAAAAAAAACAAGATATCCCATCAAGGGCATAAAACACTATCTACAATTAATTGATACTTATTCAATCACTATAGATAAAGAATATTTTACTATGAATAATCTATCAATCACATACTTATTAAAATGCTCACAGAATACAATAACCAATTATAATAAACTTTTATTAGAAAATGATATTATTGAAAAAAATAAAGATGGTATTAAAATTAATATCGCGAACAGAGAAAAGGCTGAAAAAGATTTATCACTCTTTGTTAAAAACCAAGACAAGTTTGTAATCAATAGATTTATTTTTAATAAAGACTTTGATTTTGGAGAAAAAGAATTTCTCACAATTATTTATAATTTCAAAGATGGATGTTTGTATTCACAGGAAAAATTTGCAGGAATGGTAAACTGCTCATTAGACACAATAAAAAATTATTATAAAAAATTCAAAAAGAAAATAATTATCTATGAAAAAAATCAAAGACTTTTTATAGATCAGGAAAAACTTGAAAAAGAATATGTATCTCCAAAAAAACTTTTTGAGATAGGACAAAAGATTCTTAACCATAAAAAAAACTTTCTAAGGGGCAAAATTAAATGTGATATACCGGGCGAATATAGTTATTGCGGTGAAATTGTTGCTATGATTGGAAACGAAAATAATCCATTAACAGCATACGCAGAATATTTCAAAGCACTTCAGGAAGGACTGCTTAATATATGTAAATGCAGACTCGAGCTGTTTAAGCAGACGGAACTGTTATCAAAGAATGAACTAGTAAATGCAGACAACAAAATAAAGTTTATAAAGAATCTAATTACAATAGAAATCCCACAAAAATTAATATACCTTTCTACAGATATTGCTGTACCTTTCCACTGTAAAAACTGTACTTTTCTTTACACCACAAATATTACACCTGTACACCACAAATATTACACCTGTACACCACAAATATTCTTGGAAAAACGCCCTAACTCATTGTTAAATAAAGGAGTTACAGACCCTAATAGTATCTTTAATAGTATTTATAATAGTAAAAACACTGATGAGCTTCGCTCATCTGAAATTCAAGAGAATAAAAAAGAAATTCCAAAAGAAAAAGAGGATGAAAATATTATACCATCCATTCCTTTAGAACAAGGGTTTAATAATACTCACAGCTCGCCAGGGCATTATCAAAAGGATTTAAAGGATAGGTTTAACAGTTTGGAAATAGATCACGTAAATAAGTTTAAAGAGGTGTGGAGTAAAAAGTATCTTGAGAAAACAGGTAATGAGTACACGTTTGATAGTTATAGAGGCGCGGGGCAGATTAGAAATTTTATGTTAAGAATGAACAAAGAGATTAAAGAACAAAATTTATGGTTTAATTTAGATATTAATTATAATGATATAATTAATGATTATTTTGATAATGATTTTTGGTTTACTCAGAAAAGGTATGGATTTAAAAATTATAATGTTGGTCATATAATTAGAAATTTTGATGCAATTCTTGAAAAGGTTTTTGATGAAAAGAGAAAAGGGAAATAAAGTGTTGATGGTATCAACAAAATTATAGGAGAAAAAAATGATTCAAGATTTACCATTTAATTATGCACAGGTAACAAAAGCTACAGATTTTAAAGATGTACCATTGAGTTATGCAAAACTCATTAAATTTATCGGACATGAGAATTGCAATTTATACTTGCCCGTTGTTTTGAATGATGAATTAATCTGCGAAGGTATTCGAAGGTGGAAAAATCAGCATATCAGGTTAGATTTATTTCCAGATATAGTAAATGAATCAATTTTGGATGTTGGTACAAATACAGGGTATTTGTTATTTGAGTTGAAAAAAATGGGTACTGATAAATGTAAATGTATTGGAATTGACAATGATCGGAATAATTTACAAATTGCTCAAGGGATTGTAGAATTTGAAAGGCTAAAAAATATTAATTTTTATGAAATTGATTTTAATAAAGTTGACGTTAATGCTTCTCCAAAATATGATAATGTGTTGTTTTTGAGTATCGTAAGTTATGATAATATTTTGGAAGAATTATCAAAATTGTTGAAAATAGCAAATAAAAGACTGATCATTGAACCTTCAAATACTAAGGGTCATTACGAAGGTGAGCGCAAAACAAAAGATGAGATACAGGAATGGGTTGAAACTGAATTAAGAGAAAAAGTTGTTGAGTGTGGTTCTGATGCAAAAATTAAACTTTTGGGATTCACGGATTATCAAAATAGAGGATTAATTGAAATTTTGAAATAATAGAGAGTGTGGAGGAGTGTGACCTAGTGGCCCTCTTCCTTAACAACAGGGTTTAAGTTAATACTAAATTTATAAAAAGTCAAGTGAGATAGAAAAATGAATGATAAAATAGAAATTGTTACTGGAAATTTTTTTGAAATTAACGAAACAATTAAAAATGATTCTGTTAATTATATTTTTGTTCATAATGATTTTGATTTTGATTACGATGAATTAAAAAATATCGCGAACAGGATACTTAAAATAAAAGGAACTTGTATATCTTATGGTGGTGATAAGATTGAAGGAATATTGAAAACAAGAACTACTGCAGACGATGTACTTCTTTCCTTTGGAACAGATATTAATATAATTCTTGCATGTAATAAATTGGAGAGAAATCTTGTATATATTACAGAAAATGCTGATAAGATTAACCAAGAATTGAAAAAAAGTGAAGAAGAAAGAATTATTGAGGATATTAAAAAAATAACTATGTGTAAAACTAAAATTTTACCTATAGGGAAATGTGATAAAAAAGTACTTAATAATGATACAATTTTAAACAATGAGGACAAGAATAAGTTAACTAAACATGAAAAGGATTTAATTGTTGAAGAATTAATAATTCAAGATGTTTTTAAAGTAATTGAAGAAAATGGGGTTGGTATAGTTTACAGATGTAAAAACAAAAATAGATATGGTATTTATAGTATCTGTAAAAGAGCTATAAAACAAGAACAAACAACAATAAGATACAAAAAAAATAAAGATTTTAATTACAAAATATCTCATATAGCTTGGATATTTTGGGGTGGTGGTTTACCGGGAAATAGAATAATTCATCATCATAATGAAAATCATTTTGATAATTCAAAAGATAATTTATTTATTGGTGAAAATTCAAGTCACTCAGTTTTTCATCAAACAGGTAAATTAGAAAAAAATTATTTTTATAAAAGCTTAATAGAATTGAGTATAAATAATTGTTGTACTTTATCCAATAAGGAATTTACTCAAAAATTAGGTGTTTCAATAAGAACTATTTCGAGAGAATTGGCAAAATTGAAAAGACAAGGTTTAATTAAAATAGAAAGGATAGGTAATATTAGAAAAATAATTTTGTCTATAGACAATAATAAAAATGATAATAACAAGACTATAGACAAAGTGGGTGGACAGGACAATATTTCTGTCCAGGGTGGACAAAATGATTCTGAATTACAAGGCATAGACAAAAAGGTTGAAATGTCCAGTGTTGAACAGGACACAGAAAAAAAAGAAAATGATACTATTGAACAAGAGTTTTTAGAAATGGAAAAAGCACTTGCTGAAATTCCTGAAAATAAAATAAATCAATTATTAAAGATTTGTAAACAGAATAATTTTAAAGTAGATAAAAGATTTTTACAGATGAGAATTCTATCATATTCAAAAATTGCAAGTTTTTCAAAACTTAAAAATGTACTTCAAAATTATTTTAATGAAGTTGTAAATCAAAATATGGAAACATTTAAAAATTATTTGATGGACAAATTCAGTATAAAGGGGCTTAGAAGATAACTTTAAATCTAAATTTTTTTGTGAAACTATATAAACAGGATAATGAAAAATGACTAAATATGAAAAAGAACAGAAATAACTCAATAATAAATTATTCAGATAAAAAGGAAGCCCGCACTTCAAAGAAATGCAGAACAATTTTCTTGACATATCAGTATTATCTATGTTATAAAGGAGAAAAAGAAAATAATATGGAGGGATATTATGAAAAAAGTTATTATTGTAGTTACATCTTTTTTAATGATTGCCGCCTTCTTTAGTTGCACAAAATTAACTATTAGTAATAATACATCGTTCGATTTAGACTTAATAAGATGGATTGATGAAGATGGTGAAACTTATTGGTTTGGTACTGATAGGGTTTATGATTATGTGCTTTATATGTATCTTGACGGTATGCACCCCGGAAGTTCTGATGAACAAGATGTAGATCCGGGTAATAGTCCTATCTATTTTTGGTTTGCATCTGGGGGCCCTGAATATAGAACTGTTGACTGGATAGAAGTTGAAAAACGTAAGCATGAAAAATTTACCATAAAGGATAGTACGCTTGTGTATGAGGCGGGAATATCAGATGTTAAAACATATAGGCTTGATAAAATTGCACAATCTTCACAAATAATGACTGAGGATAGTCATAACAAGAGATTAGAAACTTATAGAGAAACGAAATAGGAATAAATGAACACCATAATAACAATCCTCATTACCATCGGAGCCTGGATCTGGTTCTATTTCCTTATTGATTCTACTGTCGGATGGAGAAGAAATAAATTTCAAGGGAGGTGATAATTAAACAAATAAATATTTTGCACATCTCTTGAACCTTTTGCACCTCGAGTTCACTAATATTGCAGCTTGAAAAAATCTCAAATCTGTAATCTTTGAAGGAGGAATGCAAAATGAAAACCAGAACTTTGTTTGCAAGCATTATTTTAATCTTTGTTCTTATTGCTTTTCTAGGAAGTTGTGCAACAACAGCTAGAATAACAGAACCCACTAGTCCGGGTAGTACGCTGTTAATAGGGCGAATCAAGGTAATTTGTACAGGGTTTCCTAGCTCGATGCATGCAAATGGAGACCACACAAATGGAGTAATAGTAAAGCTGAGAGATGTTTCAAATGAAATTATTTCAATTCGAGCCCATGGAGCCGATGGATTGTTATATTTAGTAGATCCGGATATTGAACGGTATACAATTGTACAAATACACTTACAGACAGGAACAGGCAGTTCTACATTAAATCTAAGGCTTGGCACTAGGGATTCTATCCATATTAAAGGGAACTCTGTAAATAACTTAGGTGATATATTGTTACGATTTGATTATGTATCTAAGAAAGCTGCAGAATACACTAAAGCAGGTACTCACACTGAGGTGAAGGTTAATACATCGCTCGAGTATAAGGATAATTATGACGAAGTTAAAGCTTGGTTTGAAGAAACATATCCTGAGAGTGCCTGGAATAATAAGAATTGGGTGAATTTTAGATGATAATAAATTCATAAATCCCATGCATTAGACCTAAACAATGCTATTTATGTGTCTTATTACCGCCAGTAGAATGTCTTAATTTATTGGGTAAGATAATCTCAAGTAGCACTGTGGCAGGGATACAATAGTAAACATATGAATAGCTAAAGTATAGATATATATAAACTATTTTCACCATACACAGGGCCCATGAGACCAGTTATTCAACTAATGGATTTAATATTAAAGCTATTGAGTAAACTGTTTAAATCGTATAAGATGAAATAAAATTGTAGTGAGTTGCTTTTGAAAAGTGACTTCTGCTAAATGGCGGTCTTTTCACATGTGTTGTGTGGATATTCTTGGGCCTTGGGAATTATAACCTATCAATTGTTGAATGGTCTGCCCACCTCTATGACCATTATCCTGGTGTTGTACTTCTGCGGTATAAATCACCTGTTCCCCACCTATTTACCAGGTTAATTATTGCGAATCTTACCCAATCATTTCAATAAATTCTATCTTCTCCGTCTTCTCTTGACAAACACGATAAATTATCATAAAATTATACTGGTTGTCTTAGTGGAAGATTGTTTATATCCATCGTAGGGAGTAATATATAGGATACGTCTTGTTATGGAGAGGAATATGCTTTGTATGTAATTTATTCAGTAGTTAGGTGTCCTTATTAAAAATTCAGTAGAAATATCTTGGAGAATTGAGATGAAACTAAGAGATGAATTGTTTGGTACACCAGAGAAATTAGTCATAGATCCTGTACTAGGGGGTATACCTTTTTTTGATCACGAGGAGAAAATTCTCAGCCATCCTCTATTTCAAAGGCTTCGTCACGTTGTGCAGAATGGGATGCTACATATGGTATTCCCAGGTGCCATACATACAAGATTCCAGCATTCAATTGGGTCAATGCATATGACAGGAAAGTTATTTAAGAGTGTCATTCGTTCCTACTTAGTCGATATATCAAATAGAAGGGATATAAATATTAATGAGAGACAAAAAAATGCTATTCAATATTTCTATACATGCTTAAGGCTAGCGGCCGTTTTACATGATACTGGCCATTTTCCATTTTCACACCAATTCGCAACATGTGATAAAATTTCACTATTATTAAAAAACCCCCAACTTTTCGATAAGCTCTGGGCCAATGAACCCTGGTCCAAGTATTATCAAAAAAAACCAACTAAACTTAGCCATGAACATTATTCTATTAGGTGCGGACACCAAATCTTAAAAGATTCTTTACCTAAAGGTACCATCGACCCTATTGATGTAATGAGTATGTTTGAAAAAACTGAGTGTAACACTAGTCAAAAATTTAATATTCATTCTAGAGAACTACTTTCTTTGTTTCTCAATTCCAATAAAGAAAATGAGAATTATACAGATGAACAGATTGGGAAAATATTCCAGTCTTTTTTTAAGACAATCATTTCTGGAGAGCTTGATATTGATAAAATGGATTATCTTTTAAGGGACTCTTATTTTTCTGGGTGTAAATATGGCATTTATAACCTTGATCATTTATTAAGCACTTTAGTAATGGGTTATGAACTTAAAGAGCCGTGGTTCGGTCTTGCTATTTCAAAAAAAGGAATAGGGCCATTAGAAGATTTTGTGCATTCGCGTTTTCAATTATATATGGAGGTATATAGTCACAAAACTGTTGTTGGGTTTAATTGGTTACTAAATAAGGCTATAGGTGAAATATTCTCTTTACAAGAGTATAAAGACATTATATTAGAATCTTTGTCGAATATAGAAGAATATAAAGATTTTACTGATACATTCTTTTGGGAAAAGTTTAGAGAAATAGGTAACAATAAACCTGGTTCGGCTTCCGAAAGAATTATCTATAGGAAAAAATTAAAACATTTACATTCTGAAAATAATTTAAGTCCATCTGAGATAAATAAAATTATTGAAAAATTTAGAGATAAAAAGGGAATAAATATTACTTATTGGGAGAGCGAATCGAAATTTTCAAAAATTAGTGGATCTTTCGAAAACCTCAGAATTCTCGTACTCGATGCCTATACTGGTGTAAGAACGCTTCAGTTGATAAAAAGACACAGTTCTTTTTTTGAAAAGTTCAAAGACACTACTATAACCCATTTCTATGAAGAACCATCATTAAACGATTAGGGGGCTAACACTTCATTATTAGAATCTTCTCCAATAACTCACGTGATAATAATGAACTTTATCAAATCTGCAATCTCTTAAAAGAATTTGATTTTATAGCCATTCAAGAAGTTAGAGATAAAAAAATATTAGATCGAACTGTCTCAATTTTGAAAAATCAATTTAACCTTAACTATGAATATATTGCATCTCCAAAGGTAGGAAGAAAGCTAAAGGAGATTTATGCATTTCTATATAGAATAGACAAAGTAGAATATTTGGAAGAATCATATGTGGTTAGTGATGAAAAAGACTTATTTATCAGAGAGCCGTTTTTTGCAAAGTTTAAGGCGGGGAATTTTGACTTTTATGTAATCAGTATACATATAATCTGGGGTGATAGTATTACAGAGAGGAGAGCAGAAGCATTATTGTTAGACGATTCTTAAATTCCACATTATTCCAACTAGAATACACTTGAAACTACTAAAATAATCCGTATATTATATACCTTGGCTCAAATTAAATGAGATAAAATAAAAGGGATAACCAGGTGAAAAGTTCGCAACTCAAACCCGGTTATCCCCACAAAAAAATCACTATATTTGATAATCTATTTTGTAATAAATGTCAACACTCTTATTGAGCTTGGAAAACAATATCCATGGCCCAGGTTAAAAAGATGTCCTGTATGCGGAGGAAGTCGGGTTTGGGGGCATGGGTATGTGAGCAGGTCGGGCAAGCCCGAAGGGAGCACCAAGAACTAATTATTTAAGCGGAGACGCGAAAATTACATGAAAAATGCTGAATCACATGAGAGAGATTTAATTATTTTTTCCAATGGACCGGGGGAAGTCACAACCTGGGTCCTGCCTGTGGTAGAGGCGGTGCGGGAAAGAAATGATCTGAAGTCAAAGTTCAGGATCATATTGATAATCCAGCCTTGCCCTTTTGGGTCCGGTTCCGAGGGAACAGTAGCAGCCGAGTTTGAAGGTGTAGAAACTGTTATATTGCCCAACGAGTATTTGAAGATACTGTTCACCGGTATTGGGAAGAGTAAGTACAGGTTCAGCCGGGAAGGTTTGATTTTTTCCCTTGGCGGCGATCTTATGCACCCGGTCCTTTTTCGCAAAAGGATCAAAGGAAGCCATGCATTATATGCGTATACAAAAAATCCCGGGTGGGGTAAGTATTACGAAAAGATATTTGTTCGACATGTTGACGTTAAAAATAAAATGCTGGACCATGGAATTTCATCCGGAAAACTGAGTGTTGTCGGGGACCTGGTTTACAGCTCTTTGAAGTATTCCCGTACGAAAGAAGAGGTTAGAAAAGAGGTCTCGGTAGAAAAAGATGAAAAGATGATCATTTTTCTAGCCGGGAGCAGAGGTTTTGAAGT
>SDBT01013063.1_pt1 | contig 13324 bp, 19 predicted proteins | sample 2277101 | NCBI WGS metagenome assembly SDBT01 (sample SAMN10404973, study PRJNA504765) | marine sediment metagenome | isolation source: marine sediment core GS10_PC15, 103 cmbsf | place: Arctic Ocean: Southern Knipovich Ridge | collected 2010 | reverse complement strand
TCCGCGCGTGGTGTGCTGCGCTCGCCGACACGCTCGGCCGAGTCGAGTCGGAACGGGAGGCGCACGCTCGCGCGGCGGAGTTTTGGCGGTCCCATGCGATCGCTTGCCTCCGCACGTGCGGCGACAACTTCGGAGACCGCCACGCCGGGGAGACGGACGAGGACTACGGCGCGCGGAGGTGGGGCGACTTGCCGGGAGACAAGCGATCGTGAGGCTCCGAAGAGACCGGCGCCCCGACGTTGCTTTGCTGTCCATCGGGCTCGCCCCTAGCAAAGTCCGAAAGCAGCGCGTCTGGTTGCGCTTGAATCGCTGGCAAGCCTGGCAACCGTACCGCGCCGCGCCGGACTTCAGCTACGCGGTAGCAACGGGCGCCGGCCCGACGCGCGACGATGCTGTCAGCCGATGCTCGGCCGAGCTCGACCGCGCCGAGGCGGCGTGGGACGAGCCGCCCCCGCGACGCTGGCCCACGGGGGAGGAGACGAGCTCGTGAGAATGGTCCGTTTTCCTCGCGTGCATTCGTTCACCGAAGGTCAACGCGCCTACTTGTCCGAGGGGCTTGGCCTCGTGTGCGGAGGGGAGGCGTGCTCAAACCCTCCCGCGTACCGCACCATCCATCAGGTCCACCGATATAACCGGCCGCCGGCGCATGTCCGCCAATCGCTTTGCGCCGTGTGTGCGGGCTTGTGGATTGGCTGGGTTAACTCGGCGACCGCGGCCAACGAGCCCAACATCGACGCGCCGGTGACACTCCCCTCGCTTGAGTGGGACCACCGGCAGCGGATGCTTTTCGAGGGGGACGCATGACCCGGCTCCGCTTGCCCCGAATTATCATCGTCAAAGACGGGGACCCCTCGACGGCCGCGCTCGCGTTTGAGTTTGACTACGGCGAGGCCAAGCCGCTCGTGATGCGAATGGACGACGACGACGCGCGCGAGCTCATGGAGCGACTCGCCGCCGGGCTGTATCAGGTCCAAGCGATCCGCATGAGGTGGCACTGATGATGAGCCGCGAACCCTCACCACAGATAGGCCGCTGGCTCAAGCGAATAATGCTCCAAGTCGGGCTCGCTTTTGCGTTCTGGCTCGTTGTCGTAGTCGTCGCGATCGCTTGGCTCCTCGCGGTAGGAGCTCGCCACTAATGGCGGATGGGGGGGGCTGGGGGGCTCCCCCCCCAGAGGCGGCAGGCGCCCCGCTGCCGGGTTCCCGCTCGGACCTGCCGGACACCCTCGCCGACCCGGTCGCGCCGCGTGTCTCCCCATCCTGGCCCCCAGCGGGCCCCGCTCCGTGGGCCCCGCTCCTCCCGAGGGAACGCACGACCCCGACGACCTCGTCGTCGTCGTCGTCGTCGTCGCGCCCTGTCCACCCTGTAGAAGCATCTGGTGCGGCACGCACCGGTGATGCTTCTACAGGGGCGCGGCCTTGGAGCTCGTCCCGCCATCCGGCGCTGTTTGAGCCATGGGAAACGCCCTTCCTTTCCCGCGAGACGACGGAGGCGACTCGAAAGCTCCTCCCGTGGGAGATGCTTCGCGACCGTGCGATGACGGTCCTACGCGAGCGGGCGTTGTCTTGGGTCGATGGACTCGACTCGGCCGGCGGCACTCGACGCTCGACCCGCATTGGACAGTGCGGGGCGTTGGAGGTCGTATGGAATCCGGTTAGCGAGCAGACGAGCTATCGTCAGAATTGGTGCCGCGATCGTGCGTGTCCCGGTTGCCAAGTTCGGCTCGCGGCCAAGTACCGCCATTCGCTGCGCGCGTTCAAGTTGAAGCGCGAGGAGGAGGACCCCGACGCGCCGATGCTGTTCGCGACGTTCACCCAATGGGACGCGCCGTGCTCGGGTGAGGGGTACGAGGACCCACGCGACGCGACTAACCGGCTCCTCGCGCGGTGGGAACGGTTCCGGCATCGTCGGCCGGTGCGCTTCCTCCTCGCGGGATACGTGCGCGCCGTCGAGGTCGTGTTCAGCCCGCGAGGCTGGCGACAATCCACGCGCACCGGAAAACGGTTTCACAGTGCTTACAACAGCTACCACGCGCATATACACCTTGCGATTGAATTGCACCCGTGCGCCGTCGTCGAGCTCGACCCGGCCGGCTACGTCGCGCGAGCGATGGAGAAATTGCAGACGCTTTGGCTGGCCTGCGCGCCCGAGGGCGAGCCGGCGGATCGCTTAGGCCAAGACGCGCGGCGTCTTACCAATCGCGAGGTCGGGCAAATTTGCAAATACATAACCAAGCCATTTGAGCTCCCGGAGGAGCACGCGGTGACTTTTTTCGGGACGATGGCCGGCGCGCGTCTCATGGCCGCCGGCGGTACTTGGACGGGAGCACTACGCGACGAGGAAAACGAATTCACCGAATCGGCTTGGGTCCCCCAAGCGAAGCACGTCGGCGAGCTCGTCGAGGCGGTCGAAAAGGGGGACCACGTGATTTTTAATTGGTCGACCGTGCGCGCGAGCATCGACACGGGCGGCGAGACTCCAAGCGCAGCGCCGGATCTCGTGCGACGCGTCCGCACCGGCGACCATGAGACGGAGGGAGTGCGCGTCCATGTCCTCGTGCGTGAGGCCGAGCTCGTCGTGAGCAGCGTCCGAGACAAGTTCCCGCTAGGTATAGAGGCCGAGCTCGCGCCCCGTGGCCCCCCGGGGTAGAGTCGGCCGATGGCGCGACGAAAAAACGAGATGGGGACCGGCGCGAAGGTTGCGCTCGGGGTGTTCGCGTGGATAGCCGGAGGGGTCGTGATAACCGGCCTCACAATCGGGGCCGTGATTTGGTCCGCCAAAGAGGCGGCCGCGCGCGCACCGAAGCGCGAGCCGTTCGGACCCAAGGGCGGGACGACCGGCGAGGCCGAGGCGACGGGCACCGTTGCTATCGACGGAGGGGGCCGGGTCGACTGGGGCGTGATTAAGTTGGCCGAGGGCGCTGGCTTCCAAGGTCAGTTGCTCGTGATTCAACCGGACGAGGTACCGGAACCGCACCCGGGGACGCAAGGGCCCGAGCTCGCGCCGGTAGTCGCCGACACCGAAGCGCGCGCGGTCGAGCTCGCCGCGCTCGCCGAGGTCTGATTCGGTGGGTGAGCTCAAACTGACCTGGCAAGACAAGGTCGCGCTCGCTTTTGCGGGAGTGACGACGGCCGGCGCTGCCGTCGTGGGTCTCGTGAGCTCGCACGAGCCCCGCGAGGAGCTCGGCCCGCTCGGCGGGGACAAGCCCCGCCTAGCGAGCCCGGCCGACCTGGCGCGCCTCGACGAGGACCTGGACGACGCCGGCGTGCGCAACTTCAGCGCGCGGGAGCTCACCGCGAATACCAAAAAAGGGCGCCGCGTTCACTACATACCGCCGGCCGTGTTCTATCCGAATCTCATCGCGACGGGCCGGCTTGCCCAACGCATGCGGGACCTTTGGGGCGGTCCTCTCATCACGAGCTCGGCCTACCGCCCCCAAGACGGCCGACGCTCCGCGCATCACTACGCCAAAGCGATAGACCTGGACCTGCCCAAGTCGCAACGCACATGGCGGAACCGGGATCGCTTGTACTTCCTCGCCGTCCAAGCATGGGACGAGCCCGCGGACGACGGCGGGCGCTGGGGGGGTATCGGTTTGTATGCCTGGCCCTGGGGTCGCTTGCATGTCGACCATGCGCGCCCGCGCTATTGGACGACGGCCAGGTTTCGCCGGTTCCGCAAGCGCGTGAGAGCCGGCGAGCCGGTGCCGCCGGGCTCGGCCGCCAACGCTTGACACGATACGTCGCGTTTTCGGCTAGGTCGAAACCTAGAGTGCTCGTCCCGATCGACGACAACGAATCTACGAATCGCGTCTCGGATGCGATTCGACGCAAAAAAAAAACGACCGGCGCTCCGCGCCGGCCGTCGTCGAGCTCGCGCCCGCGCCCGAGCTACATACCGAATTCGCTCAGGTCAATATCCTCGGCGACGAGCTCCCCATCCGCGCCGTGCTCGGGCATCAGGTCGCGGTCGAGCTCGGGCACCGCGTGCATTCCGAGCGCGAACGATTCCGCGGCGAGCTTGGCCGCGGCCATCGAGGGGTGCTGGATCGCTTGCCCAACGCCTTGCTCGCCCGGGAGACGGCTCCAAAACGGGCCACCCTGAGCGACCACCCAACCGGTGTTGAGCCAGGAGACGCGCACCGAAGCGCGCGCCGCGTGAAGCTGCGCCGCGACGACGACCCCGTCGTCCGTGAAATCGAGCCAGTGCGAGCGCTCGCCGTTGACAGAAATTCCGTTTGTGATGTGTTTGCCGTCCATGCCCTAGGGACGATACGACGGCCCCGAGGATTCAACTAAGAGAATCCCCTAGCGACCTCGAGCGAGATTCTCTTAGAGAAAACTCGGGGTTTTCCCTACGTGAACCAATCGCGCGCCGCGCGAGCGGCCTCGTCCGCGTTCGTGAGCTCGTTGAGCCGGTTGCGGATGATATGGAGGAGCATCCGCTGCCGGGCCGTGAGATGGACGAGCCAGGTCGGCAGGTGCTTTGCTACGTCGGACTCGTAGGCGACCCAAGCGGCGACGGTCGCCGGCTCGTCTTCGGTCTTGTCGGCGCACGAGCTTAGAAGCGATCCGAAGTCCTTGCGGAAATCGTCGGCGAGCTCGTCCCAAGCGAAGAGAGTCATGGTGCGCACGAGCTCGCGGCACGCGTCGGGGATCGTCTTCGGAAGCGGGCCGTGTTCCGAGATGCCGTAGCGCGAATCGAGAAATTGCACGCCCAAGTTTACGACCTGCGCGCCGATGCTATCGACGCTCGTCGTCCACATTTTCTCGATTCGTTCCCACCGGAACTTAGACGCCTCGGTTTCCGCTTTGATGAGCTCGCCCCGGTACGCCTCGCCCATCAGATATGACTCGAATTCTTGGAGCTCGCGGTGACGACCTATCCACGAATCGGCGAGCTTGCCCACCGACGCGAGCGGCTCGGCGACGGCCCCAAGTAATTTGATGTTGTATCCGTGAACGTCCTTGGCCTGGCCGGTGACGTGCCGAAGAATTGAATCAACGGTCGGAAGAATTCCCCCCTCGACGAGCCCGACGGAGCTCCGCCCACCGGACGACCCATCGGTGACGCACTCGCGAGCGATTGCGAAGAGTCGCGTGCGCTCTTTTTTCTTTCCCTTGTACGCGTAGCCGGCGAGCGTCCAATTCATAACGGGCCCGCGCTCGTCGGTGTACGCGAAAACCATGTCCCAAAGTTCCTGGCCGAGCTCGTTGGCCGCGTCGATGAGCTCGGGGCCGCGGAGTTGGGCGCGCGTGACCTCCTTCGCTTCTATAGTGATCGCTTCCGGCAGTGATAGAAGCTTCCAAATTTCGAGGTCAGAGCCGCTGCCCATCCGCCAAGCTAGTTCGATCTCGTCGAGCTTGGCCCAATGGTCGGCGAGCGCTTCGCACCACGCCGGCGGGACGACCTCCGGCGCCCTTTTTTTGGGGCGATTCCAGGAGCGACGCGAGCCGCCCTTAGACCCCCCCCCGGGATGGCCCCCGGGCTCCTCTTGTTTGACGTGTAATTGACCTGCAATACCGGCGGATTTGTCCATTGACCCACACTACCCCAACGCGCGCGCGCGCGGAGCTTGCTCACAAGCGATCGCTTGGCCGACTCTTTGGGCCATGGCCAGCAAACTCGACGTTGCCCGCAAGCGGGCCTCATCTCTCCGCCGTCAAGTCACCGACTTAGAGGACGAGTGCGACAATCCGCCCCTCACGACGGGCCGAGTCTTTGCCCGGATAGGCAAGTTCGCGATTGGCAACGGCGGGGCGATGGGCGCGGGGATGCTTCACGGCCGCGACCTCGGGCCGATGAAAATACAAACGCTCGTGAACGTCATCGGCACCGGCTCGGGCATCGCTAAGATTTTCGTCCGCCCTGATGGTTGGGGCGATTTGTTAACCGAAGCACCGCTACAGGCCATGCGGGGAAACCTCGCAATAGCGATGCGCAACATGAGAGACGACTAGGAGCGGCATGGTCAGAGCAGCACGAACGGACACGGACGACACGGCAGCACCGGCGGGCCCGCGACTCACGGCGGCCGACTCGGCGACTACCATCGACAGCGACGGCAAGGGAACGGCCGGCGGAAAAATGGCCGGCGACTATTGCAACGTGTACGAACGCGACGCGAATGGCAACATCATCCGTTGCTCCGGCGTTGTGAAGCGCGGCGCGTAGCGACTCGGCGACGGCGACACGGCGACACGGCAACCACAGGTCAGGCAAAAAAGAAGAGAGACCCAATGAACACAAGCAATTGCAACGTCATCCCATGCGGGCAACCGGTCATGCGCAACGCGCTCGACTACCTCACCCTCGCTTATTCGGGCTCGTGCCCGGGACGATTTGAGGTCGGGTGTCAAATTCCGATGCCTTTCAACTTCGCAATTCCCGTCGCAGGCGCGACCGTTTCGATTCGACCGAAGCAACCCAACGTGCCGATCGCTTTGGTCGCCGACCGAAGCGGAGCCGGCCTTGTGCTCGCGCGCATCGACGGCCCGAGCGGCAAGGATATCCGCATGGAGGGGCTTGGCTTGAGCGCGGTTCCCTACGACCTCGGCGAATTCACAAACGCGGCACTCCGCGGAGGCAACATTAACCCGTGGGTCCAAAACGTCGGGCTAATCACGACCACCGATGGAATTGACTTTGTGTTCACGGCGGGACTCGCCGCGGATTTCCGCGGCTACCTGTACGGGTTCGTCGAGGGTTGGGAGGGTATCAAGTACGCGCAAAAGTGCGGCCTCATCAGCGACGGCGAGATGCCAATGTGGCAGCACCTCGCCGAGTGGCAAAAGACGGGGACGATCTCCGCCAAGCTCATGTCGCGACTAGAGCGGCTCGCCAAACTCAAACCGCTTGCGCAGAGCTCGTCGCTCTAAGGGGGACGAGCGATGCCACTCGACGCACAAGGGCGCGAGCCCAATGGACGCAACGGACGCAACGGACGCAAGAGCGAAAAGGGCGTGGGAATCGTCGGCGTGCTGGCCGGCGTAGTCGGACTCGCGGCCTTGGGTGTCGGTGGCTGGTTTGCTTGGGATAAATGGTTCAAGCCCAAGACGGGCGAGCTCGACGAGCCGGAGGAGCGCGACGAGCCGAAGCCGGACGAGGACCCCGACGAGCCCGAGGAAGCGGACGAGCCGAAGCCCGAGCCCGAGGAAGCGGACGAGCCGAAGCCCGCACCCGCACCCGCACCGGCGGGGACGACGACAGTTCCCGCGATGACGGAGACCCCTTACAACGAGGCCAAATTCTCAAGCCCGGAAATCGTGTCGGGCATTCTCGCCGGGCTCGGACCTGGCCAGCGTTATCACATGGCGTTTAAGCAACAGACTTCGCTATTCCAAAAAGATTGGAACACGCTAGCCAAGGCCGGCAAGTTGAAACCGTCGAGTCTCAATAGCTCGCGACTAAAAACCGACGCCGTGATGGGCGTCCAAACTCTGCGCGCGCTCGAATGGGCGGACGACGGAAACTTTGGGTGGGATCCCGCGAACGCATGAAAATCATTCTAGCAATCGGCGGCTTTGCGCTGATACTCGGGACCGGCGGCCTCGCGTATTACTTCCTATACGATCGGACCGTAGAGACGGGAGTATTTCAGGGCCGAAAATGGCGGGTCATGCGTCGAGGCAACGGCCAGTTTTGTCCCGAGATTGAGATAGTCGGATTCGCCGGTTTTCAGAAACTCGACTGTCACGACACAATCGGAACGGCCAAGGGCGAAGCAATCGAGGCGCTCCTCAATATCGACAGCGCCCAAGCGGACGCGTCGCCGGCAATGCTCCAACTGTCGACGCCGCTACCCGGCCTCGGCGGACTGAGCGTGCTCGGATTGAAAGCCCAATTTGCCGGGCCGGACTTGCCGCCGCTGCCCTAGCCGATGGCCGGACCACCCAAGCCCGGCACGCCGGACTTCTCGACTACGGACACGAGCTCCTATGTCAAAGAGGTACAAGCCTGGTTCCAATTGTTCGGGCCGGAGGAGCAAGAGAATTTTGCGACGCCGCGCTACCTCGCGAGCTTCCTCGTCTATCTGCGCGCGGTGACGGACGCGGCCAAAAAGAATGCGCCCGCGGGTGTCGGCGCGCAGTGGCGCCTGGACATGAAACGGTGGGAGGACCGGCTTAACAACTACTTCGGCCATGTGCTCAACGCTATCGCCTCCAAAAAAATCGACAGCCATGGAGCGACGGCGCGCACGGTCGCGGGCCCGCTCCTAATCGGAGAGTATGAGGAGCCGCCCCCTCCCGGCGTCCAGGTCGACGAGTCGGGGATTGGGATACTAGACGCGGTGACGCCTATCACGCTCGCGCATCAGGCCGAGGTCACGCGGACCGCCCTCGACGACGCGTGGACCCAACTCGGACACGACCTAGCCGAAGCGGCTACGTCGCTTCCATCGAAGATACTCCGCACGGTCCGCACGGCGGCCGCGGTCTCGGTTTCGCTTTGGCTCCTCCTGTCGATCGCAGGCGCCACGGTGCTGGCCGTAGCCGGCGGGGCATACCTCGCACTACGCGACCCGGCCAAAGCCCGGAGGGGCAAGCGTGGCGCGTGAGAGCGACCGCCAACGGTCCCGCGCTCGCGCGTGGATCGCTTGGGGCTCCGCCGTCGCCGCCGGCCTCGTCGCGCTTGGCGCTTTTGCGCTCGTGTCGGCGAGCCCCGGCAAGCTCGACCGCAAGAGCGAGAAGGCCAAGGTGCGCGAGCTCGGCGAGCGCGTCGAGGCGATGGGCATCCTACCCGGCTTCGCTGATTTCCTCGTAGCGGTCGCTTTTATCGAGTCACGATTCAACCCGGAGGCCGCCGGCAAGTCGGGCGAATTCGGTTGGTTCCAATTGCTCCCGGGGTCCGCGTTCAATTCTAAAAACGGACTCGGCGGTTTGAGCAAAGCTCGGAAGGTCGAGCTCCTGAAGTCGCGGCCTTGGGCGGTCGCCAGTGCGGCGGACTTTGCCCGGCGGCTGATTCCGTTCGCGGCGCCCGCTCAGGTCGTGACCTTCTACAACTTGCGGCATGGGTGGAAGCGGCCGCGGCTCATCGCGGAAACCGAAAGCACCGGCGCGGCTAAAAACGCGCTCCAACTGACCAACGCTGCAATTAAAACCGGCGTGCCCGTCGAGGCACTGGACCGCGTCGTCGAGCTCGGCGACTGGCCCGGGATCGTCGAGCTCGCCGCGGCACTAGGAGGAGAGGCACCGTGAAGGGAGACGAGCACTGCTGTACCCAATGCGCCCTAGAACTGCCGTGCGAGGAGGACTGCCCAGACCACCCCGACGCGGACCCGGAGGCGTGTCCAAGCGTCGAGGTCGAGACGGATGGCCCGCGGACCGGGTCCGAGCTCGCGCGCATCGCTGCGCTACGCGACCGGCCGCTAACAGAGCCGCAACCATCGCAACGCGTGCTCGAAGAAATCTTGAGGGAAGTTCGCGCGCCGGTTTTCGAGGGGAAACCGTTTTCGCAGGAGTTCGCTTCCGGTGCGCTCCATCTAGGCGTGCTCAAATGGCCGGTGCCGGCGCGAGGGTATCGACCGCAGTTGGAAGCGATCCGCATGTGCCGGGGTGACAACTCCGGCACCTACGGTCCGACGTTTCCGTTTGAGCTTTCGATTGTGCCGTATGGAATCTCCGCACGCGATGCAGAGCTCACGATAGATAAGGGGCTCATCGTCCGCCGATCGCTTGCGTGCTTTGCTTTCAACGGTGGAAGCTTCAGCAGCTCGACCGCGACCGAGGTCGTCTTAGGCGGTCCGCCGTATCGCATCCCCTACGACGCGCAAAGCGGCCGGTTCAATTATCTCTTTTACAAACTCGATTTGACCGGGCTCCCGAGCCCCAACCCCGCGCGCCTCGTCATCCACGATCGTTGGGTGCCGTCTCACGAAGTGTTCCCGCCGGGCACCGGCCGGCGGCCGCCATGGGAGACCGTCTAAAATGTCAACGCTCGGACTCGACCGTCAAGTGATGCAGGAGGAGGGCGCGGCCTTCACTGTCAATATCAACGGGCACCGGCTCAACTTGGGCGTGGGTCCGCCCATCCCCGCGACTCTTTGGCTCGGACCAATCCCCGACATTATCTATCCGCCGGCACCGGCCGCGCTCGTCTTGGAGAGTACCTCGGCCGGCGACGCCGGCCTGGTTGTGATTGGGTACTACCTCGACGCCGCGTGGAAGCTCCGCCAATACATTGCGACGTTTCCCGTGGGGTACCTGGCCGGTGACGACGTGCCGGCGCTCGACCGGAACACCGGCGCCGTCATCATCGACGCGCTACGGACTTGGGGTATGCGCATCCTTGCGCCCGTCGTCCCGACTGGCAACGCCAACGTCGGGGACGTGATCGCTTGGCTAGGCGTCGCTGCCGTCGTCCAAGACACCGTGACGTTTCGGTCTCCACAAACTAACTTCAGCTCGACCGGCGCGAAGACGGTTCCCGTGGGTTTTATGATGTTGATTCGCGGCCTCGATGTTGAGGGGCCCAACGAGGGGCCAGCGCCGGGGCCGTCGCGGCTCATCGTCAACATAGAGACGCGGACAAACGACCCCAACTCCTACGCACCGGTTGCGCCGTGGGTTTGTAACGCCGGTATGCAAGTCATCGTGAGTCGGCCAACCGGCGTGAGTCGCATGTATCCGAGCCCCGTCATCATCGGACCCACGCGCGATATCCGATTGACGGGTTCGCTTGACGGCCCGAATACAAACTTCGGCGCCGCGAACGTCCTAGCAACGCTCGTGCCCGACACGCTCTTTGGTACAAAGCGCACCGCATCCGCGGACGCGAGCGTCGGCGACGGCATCCCAACGCGCGGCTCGATTGTCTGACCGATGGCACACTCGGACGATAGACCCAAGGCCGCACCGTGGACCATTGTCGCGGGACTCGTCGCCGGTGCGGGCGCGGTCTCGCTTGCTCTGACCTATGGAGTCTATCGGCTCATCAGGCCCCCCGTTAAGGAAGCGTGAAGCATGGCAACGGGAGCACTCGCTAACTATATCGGCGGACTCGGAAGCGCGGCCAACTTCTACAACTTCGGAACCGCCGAAACTAAGATAGAAGCCGCGGGCGCCGTCGAGTCGCGGAACGATGCGACCGCTTGGGTCTCGTATGGACTCTCCGCCCTGGCCAAGGGTTGGGGCGACTCTTTGCCGGCCGGAAGCGAGGCAACCGTCGCGCTAATCGACGTTCTAATGCGCTCGCTTCAGACGCTCGGCGCAACGATTTTCGCAACGGTCGGCGAGTCAATCACGCAAGGACTCGGCGGAATTCCTATCATCGGTTTTATCGTCGATATGCTGGACCTCGCCATCGGCGAGTTTGTGAAAATCTCCAAGCTCCATAGCGACATGGCTGTCATTAACAGCCGGCGCGCGCTGGCCGAAACGCGCATCTATTGGATCGACAAGCACATGGACTCTCCGCGGCACTGGCTCATGGAGACGCATCGCAACATGAACCGGCCCAAGTACCGCGGCACCGCGGGGAAAGTTCAGCCGGTTGTGGGGAAGCGATGGAACACGGCGCCGGCGTGGCGTCCGACTCGCGACCAATCGCTGATGTTTTTAGACGACGCCGGCCGGACCCCCACGGGAAAGTGCAAGGTGTTCAATTCGTACTACCTAGACTGTGAGGTTTTTATCGGCCGGGTCACCGAATACGATTGCGAAAAGTCCTACCGCACAAAAGACTCGGCCGAGTATTGCGTGAGCGACGTGACTATCTCCGCGCTCTTTTTTCCGTGGTGGTCTCCCGGCTACCCGGCGGGCCCGATGCAGGTCGCACGCGCCTACGGAAACGACCCGTGGGATCCTAACGCGAGCCTGATAGGCCGGCAGCTCGCGCTCCTCTCCGACCCGGGCTCTAACCTTCGCGCGCGCGGACGCGAGCTCTCGCGGATGACGGCCAAGTTTGTGGCGTGGTGGGGGTCGAAAGAAAACGGCGAGGTCTATCCCGTCACCGAAAAGGGCAACGTGAAAGGCTACGGCCCCGACGAGGAACGGCCGTTCCTGGTAGTCGACGAGGAACACGACGAGGCTTGGACCGGCCTGGCTCGTTTGTACTACGACCGCTCGGGCCTGATTCGGAGCTACGGCGGGGGGGAGGACTTGTCGCGCTGGGGTCTGTTCAATCGCGACAGTCTCGGGCGCGGCAAGGACGGCGGAAACCTGGCCGTCACGGTCGGCCAATACAATACGATTGTGGCGATGACGCTCGCGTTCTACACGGCGCGCGCCAACATGCTCCGCAACGGCTACCTGATGCGCGGACTAGTCGAGCGCGGCGAGGTGGACGAGCTCGACCCCGACGTGCGCGACGCGGTCCGAGAAGCGGCGCTCGTCGACAGCACTCGGATTCCGATGCCCGGCTTTGACCTCGGCGGGTTCAAGTCCACGATTGGCCGAAAGAAATTCACCCTCGGCGGATTCAAGGCCAAGCTACGACCGCGCTCGGCGATGCTTGACGCCGTGAGCAGAGCCGGCGACGCGAGCGGGTCACCGCCGGCTCCGACCTGGCTCAAAGCGTCGCTAGGCGTCGCCGGTGCTGCCGGGCTCGCGGGCGCGGCGACCGGCGGCTACTTCCTCCTACGCAAGCCAGCGAAGCGGGACCGGTGACGCAACTCAGAGAATCCCCTAGCGTGCTCGAGGGAGATTCTCTTAGAGAAAACTCGGGGTTTTCCCTACTTCCGGAATCGCCCTGGCTCCGCTCGAATGCCGGCAACTTGACAGGCGTCCAAGCGATCGACGACAAAAGCAAAGCGCCCCGCGGAATCAGCCGCGAGGCGCTTCAGAGACCATTGACGGCCCCGGCGACCAGTTCGGGGAGATTGGACGGCCCCGAGTGGCCAGAACGAACACTACCACGCGGCGCGCGAGCGCCCAAGACGTAGCCCGCGAGACGCTTCGGCGCCTCCTCACCCGCAAGAGCCTCACCCATGACGACGGGGTCCGCGGGACGCACGCCGGCCTGTACCTCTGCGCGATCGCTTTGGAGGAGCTCGCCGCGCAAGGGGTCGATGCCGATCGTGATGAGCTCACGTCCAAACCCGTCACCCATTCCATGTGGGCGTGTACCGCGTGCGGCTTCGCGGTCGCGCTGGACGCTCACGCGGTCGAGCGCATTGGCGGCGAGAATGACCCGCCCAACGTCGCGTGTTGCCCGCTCTGCACCACGGTGACGCTGCACCCGTTGCCCCCGCGATTCCGGGGGCCGTCGTGACGGCCGGCGAGGTCTACGTTTTGGAGCTCCAAGACGAGACGAACCGACTACGCGCCGAGGCGGCCAGGCTCCGCGCGTGGTGTGCTGCGCTCGCCGACACGCTCGGCCGAGTCGA
>SDBT01013062.1_pt1 | contig 13325 bp, 11 predicted proteins | sample 2277101 | NCBI WGS metagenome assembly SDBT01 (sample SAMN10404973, study PRJNA504765) | marine sediment metagenome | isolation source: marine sediment core GS10_PC15, 103 cmbsf | place: Arctic Ocean: Southern Knipovich Ridge | collected 2010 | reverse complement strand
CGGGCCGTACCTGCCAGTGGCAGCCGAGGATATCGACCGATACGCCGGGCGGTCGCTGCTGGGGCTCTGTCGCGGCGAGCAGCCTGAAAACTGGCGACAGTCAGCCTACGTTGAGAGCTACAATAATCTCGAATCGCTCGATACGTCACAGTGGGCGCGGACGATCCGCACCGAACGCTTCCGCTACACGTTCTACCCATCCGGCGGCGGGGAACAGATGTTCGATCTCCAAAGCGATCCCGACGAGTTGAATAACCTCGTCGCCGATCCCGCCTTCGCCGTCGAGCGAGAACAACTCCGCGTCCAACTGCTGGAGCGGGTCATCCTGCAGGACTACCCCCGCACGCGACGCGATCTGTTCGCCCTCGGCGTTCACTGAGCCGAGAAAGGACCGGGCATAATCGTCGGGTGGCTAATGCAAAAGTTAGCGCGGTGGGGCTCCTGTCCCACCGCGTTCTGAACCAATACTGTAAGAGGCTGGAATTATTACGATGAAACACGACGCAGTGATATTCGACCTGGGCAATACGCTGGTCCGCTACTACACGCGCGACGATTGGCCGGGCGTGCTCCAGCGGGCTATTGCCGAGTGCGGAGATTATATTCACGGCCTGGGTCGACAGTTCGACGAAGCGGAATTGCCCGATCGCGTGACGATCGAGCGCGGCGAGCAGGAAAATCACCGCGTCATGCCGCTCATAAATCGACTGCGGCGAATCTTTCAGTTTGAGCGCGGCGAGTTGTCGTCGGCCGAGGAAAACGAACTCACGCGAATTTTTTTGCAAGACACCTTCGAACTCGCCGAGTTGTACGCCGAGTCCATTCCCGTATTGCAATCGCTGCGAGACGCGGGGTGCAAGACTGCCATCCTTTCCAACAGTCCGTGGGGCAGCCCGCCGCAACTGTGGCGGCAGGAACTCGCCCGACACGGCCTGGCCGATCTGGTGGATGCAGCTGCCTTCTGCACGGAAGTCGGCTATCGCAAGCCCGCACCGCAGGCGTTCGAGCATATTCTGGCCAAGCTGAATATGTCGGCCGAGCAGTGCTTGTTCGTCGGCGACGATCCGCTATGGGACGTGGTCGGCCCGCACGCTGCGGGGATGCGGGCAGCCTGGATCAACCGCGACGGCCAACCGCTCGACGGCCAAGCCAAGCCCGACCTGGTCATCACGACCCTGACCGAACTGCTGTAGCATTTCGCGGCTGCTTACAGTTCTCCGCTGCCCTTGTACAGCCGCGTTTCCAGTTGGCGGTGATAGGCGGTGAACGATGCTTCGTGGTCGGGGGCGCTGTCGATCAGGCTAGTGGTCATCCACATCTTCGCGTCGAGGTTGTCCATGTAGTGGATGAAGAATGCTTCGGGAATGGCGGGCAGCTTCGGCGAGCCGTACTCGTACACTCCGTGATGAGACAATATCAGATGCTGAAGCAGGTCGAGGGTTTTCTGGGGGAACGGCTCGCCCGCGTCTTCGGCGGCGGCGCGTGCCTTTTCCTGAATCCATATCGCAGTGATGGTGATATGGCCGACCAGTTGGCCGCGGTCGGTGTAGTTGATCGACGTGCCGGTCGACAGCTCGGCCGACTTGCCAAGGTCGTGCAGGAACGCCCCGACCAGCACCAGGTCGGCGTTGAGGCGCGGGTACAGCGGCAGCAGGGCCTTGGACGCGCGAACCACGCCCAGCGTGTGCTCGATCAGTCCGCCGATGAACGGGTGGTGCATTTCCATGGCGGCCGGGCTCCGCTTGATCGCGGCGACCAGGTCGTGGTCCTCGACGAATTTCTTGATCAGCAGCCGCAGCCACTTGTCCTTCACGCCGCGCATGATCTCCAGCAGTTCGCCCCACATCGCCTCGACGTCCAGTTGGCTCACGGCCATGTAGTCGGCAAGGTCTACCTTGTCGGCCGAGTATGGCTTGCACGCGTCGATGATGAATTGCATGTTGCCGCGATATTCTTCGGTCCGGCCCTTAACGTGCAGGAACCCGCCTGCGGGGATGGAATTGTAGATGCTCTCCGACGCCTGCCACATGCGGCCCGACAGCTTGCCGGTCCGGTCGGCGAGCGTGCAGACGACGAACAGGTCGCCGCTCTTGGTGGTTCGCAGGTCTTTGTCCCGCACCAGAAAGACCTGATCGAGCGTCTCGCCGGGCATGAGTTGTTCGATAAATCGTCGTTGGTTTTGCATGGGTGTGATTCTAACGGCTGCGGGGCCGGTTGAAAATGCTTCTCTGGGCAGTTAAGCTGCCTAACTGCGCAGGATGTATTAAAAACTGCCTCCCTTGATGCAGGGCGACCGATCGTCCTTGCTTTTCGAGCCTTTAGACAAGATCGAGACGAAAGATGAGATATTCGCGACTGTTGATTCCGACGATGAAGGAAGTGCCCGCCGAGGCGGAGATTCCTTCGCACCAGTTAATGATCCGGGCCGGGTTCATCCGCAAGCTGGCCAGCGGCACGTACAGCTACCTGCCCTTGGGCGTGCGAACGCTCCACAAGATCATCGGTATAGTGCGGAGCGAGATGAACGCCGCCGGCGCGCAGGAAGTGTTGCTGCCGTCGGTCCAGCCGATGGATTTGTGGCGACAAACTGGCCGCGATGTGGATTACGGCGAGACGATGGCACGCTTCACCGACCGTCACGGCCGCGAGAATGTCCTTGCGCCCACGGCCGAGGAAGTCGTCACCTACATCGCCGGCCAGGAGATCAACTCGTACAAGCAACTGCCGATCAATCTGTACCAGATCAGCTTCAAGTTTCGCGACGAGTTCCGCCCGCGTTTCGGCGTGCTGCGGTCGCGCGAATTCATGATGAAGGACGCGTACAGCTTCAACGCCACCCCCGAAAGTCTCGAAGAGACCTATCGTCAGATGTACGACGCGTATTGCACGATCTTCAAGCGATGCGGCGTGGACTACGTCATCGTAGAGGCCGAGACAGGCGAGATGGGCGGCTCGGGTTCGCACCAGTTCACCGTGCCGTGCGCAACGGGCGAGGACGTTATCGTCTACACCGAAGACGGCTCGTATGCGGCGAACCTGGAAAAGGCAGCCGTCGATCCGATAGCCCCGGCTAATCGCGATGACACCGTGGCCGCCATGGAAGAAATCCACACGCCTGGCCTCGGCGGTGTCGAAGCGGTGTGCGAGTTCCTGAAAACCACCCCAGCCGAGATGATCAAGACGCTGATCTACGTCGCCGGCGAGGACGATACGGTCGTCTGCCTGGTTCGCGGCGATCACGAAGTGAACCCAGAAAAACTCACACAGGCGGTGGGCGGGCGACGCGTGGAGCTGGCAGGCGAGGCCCGCGTCCAGAGCCTCACCGATGCGGCGGTCGGTTTCGCCGGGCCGATGGGCCTGGCCGAAAAAGCTTCGCTGATGCTGATCGATCACGCGGTGGCTGCACTGGCAGTCGGTGTGACAGGCGCGAACAAAACAGACCACCACGTGCGAAACGTCGTGCCCGGTCGAGACTTCCCGCTGGAAGGCGAGAAGGTGCAGGTGGCCGACATACGCAACGCAGTCGAGGGCGATACGCACGGCGGGCAGCCTCTGCTGTTCCGCCGAGGCATTGAAGTCGGACAGCTATTCAAGCTCGGCTCGAAATATAGCGCCAAACTCGACTGCACGTTCCTGGACGAAAACGACCGATCCACTCCCTGCCTGATGGGCTGCTACGGAATCGGCGTGAATCGGATTTTCGCTGCGGCGATCGAACTCGGCAACGACGACAACGGCTGCATTCTGCCGATCAGCATCGCGCCGTTCGAGGTTGAGGTTATCCAGCTTGGCGACAAGAGCGAAGAGGTCGTCGCCGAAGCCCAGCGGATCTACGACGAGCTGTTGGCCGACGGGATCGATGTACTGCTGGACGACCGGCCGGTTCGCCCGGGCGTGAAGTTTAAGGACGCTGATTTAATAGGCATTCCGGTTCGCGTGGTGGTGGGCGATCGCGGGCTCAAGGAAGGCCAGGTCGAAATCAAACGCCGCACCGACGCCGAGGCGACCACCGTCGCGGTTGGCGAGGCCGTCGCCGCTGTGCTAAGCATTGTTGAGGAGTTGAAGCAAAGCCTACAATAGCGGAGCCTTTGGGCTGAACTGAATGCGATTGTCGCGGAAAAAGCTCGTCGACTACCTTGTCTATCTCGCGCTGCGCGTGGTGGTGATGTTCCTCCACATGTTCTCGCGGGAGGCGGCGTATGGGCTGATGGCCCAGATCGGCGACTGGATGTATCGGCTGGATCGTCGCCATCGCGACCGAGCGGCCGAGCACGTGCGGGCAAGCTTCCCCGAGTGGCCCGAGCGAAAGGTCCAGCAGGTCGTGCGGGGCTCGTTCCGCAACCTTGGGTATCTGGCGATCGAGACGATGCTGACCACCAGGCTGATTATGAACTACAGCTGGCGGAATCATCTGGAGCTGGTGAACGTGTCCGACACGTTGCGGCGATTGCTGGGGGCCGAGCGAGGCGTGATTTTTGTCGCGGGGCATTTCGGCGGCTGGGAAGTGGTCGGCTATACGCTGGCGACGCTGGGCTTCGACGGATACGCAGTCGCACGCTGGCTGGACAATCCGCACCTCAACGAGTATGTCCTCGGCGTTCGCGAGCGGACTGGTATGCGGATTCTCGACAAGCGCGGCGCGACCGCTCGCATGGACGAGATTCTCAGCCGGGGCGATTACGTCAGTTTCATCGCCGACCAGGACGCTGGGCGCGGAGGGGTGTTCGTGGATTTCTTCGGGCGAAAGGCCAGCACATACAAGGCGCCGGCGTTGATGGCGATGCAGTATAATCTGCCGGTGATGGTCGGCTACGGCAAGCGTCTGGGCGAACAGTATCGCTTTGAAGTCGGCATTGAGCGGATCATTCGCCCGGCTGAATGGGCCGACAAAGACGATCCGCTGGCGTGGATCACGCAGGAATACACAGCCGCTCTGGAGGCGTCGATCCGTCGGGCGCCCGAGCAGTATCTTTGGATTTACCGCCGCTGGAAAACGCGCCCTCGCGGCGAACGAGCGGACGCGAAAGCAAGCTGATGGCTAAGCCACGAAACAATCTGCTGGACTATCTGACGTACGTTGGCGTGCGGCTGTTCGCCATGTTCGTGCACATGTTCAGTTGGGAGGCCAACCTCGTCACGGCCAAGCTGATGGGCGACCTGGTGTTTTGCTTTTCGCGACACCATCGGCGCATCGCGATCGAACAGTTGCGGCTGAGCTTTCCTGACTGGCCGGAATCGAAGGTCCAGAAAGTCGCGAGGGATTCATTTCGAGGCATGTGTACGTTCGGCCTGGAATTCATGTTCACCACCCGACGGATAACCCCCAGCAGTTGGTGCAGCCATACCATTCTCACCAATCAGCACGAGAACGTCCGCCTGCTGACCGAGCGAAAGGGCGGGGTTGTCTACGTTTTGGGGCACTTCGGGAATTGGGAGCGTGTTGGCTATACGCTGGCGATCCTCGGCTTTGACGGGTTCGCCGTCGCCCGGCCGCTGGATAACCCATACCTGAATCACTATGTGATGGACGTGCGAGAAGAACGCGGGATGACGGTCCTGTCAAAAAAAGGTGCGACGTTTCGGATGGACGATATTTTCGATTCGCATCGTTACGTCAGTTTCATTGTCGACCAGGGGGCCGGCAGCAGGGGACTGTTCGTCGATTTCTTCGGACGAAAGGCCAGCACATCCAAAGCGCCTGCCCTGATGGCGATGCGGTTCGAGATCCCCGTGGTGGTCGCGTACGGCCGGCGTCGGGACGAGCATTACAACTTCGAAATCGGCATCGAGCGGATCATTTATCCGCAGGACTGGGCCGACAAGGACGATCCGCTGAGGTGGATTACACAGGAATATACCAGCGCGATAGAGGACGTGGTTCGCCGCGACCCGGAGCAGTATTTGTGGCTTCACCGCCGCTGGAAACACGTGCCACGCGGCCAACAGCGACCGAAAGACGGTATAGGATAGGGCGGTTGGGGATATCTTTCGAAGACGGCGCCATCGGTTAGATGGGAGACTTTCGGAGGTGGGTGGCACGGCTTGCTTGCAAGCCGTGTAGTAGCATCTTTCATGTGTTCTATGCAACACAGCTTGACCAGCAAGCTGTGCCACTCGACATTTAAGCGTTTTTCACTACCATCGCTTGGTGAGCGAGATGCCTACGGCGTTGCTTTCTTGGCTCACCCACGGCTGAAGTTCCATGCCGAAGATGCGTGGTTCGTGATTCTGGAACACGGCGTGGCCGATCACCAGTCCGATCAGTGCGCCGGAAACCACGTCGTTGAGATCGTGGTTGCGAGCGTCGACTCGTTCGTAGCCGACGAACGCCGCGAATGCGTATAGCGGCACGCCCACCCACGGCCCGTAGGCCCGGTGCATCACCGAAGCGAAACAGAACGTGCTGGATGTGTGTCCGCTCGGCCAGCCAAATCGATCGTCGTTGGGGCTGTCGGAATTCGCAATGCCCTTGAGCGCAAGCGTCACTATGCCGTTGACGGCCAGTGCGTTGATCAATGTTTTGGATATCTCGTAGTTCTTTGTGTCGTTCCTGGCGAGCGCCGTAAAGTACATCGCACCGGCCACCCCGAAGTGCAGGCCGGGGTTGCCGCCGACGTCACCAACGTTGTCCCAGAATTTATTGAGCTGCGAGCGGTTCTTTTCGTAATGGTCGGCCGTGCTGCCGTTCCAGTCGGCAGCGTCGACTGCCACGCCCGCTACCACCGCTGCGGCAAAGCCAGCCAGCGCCCACTTGTCCGTAAAGGTCACAACCGTGTCGTCCCACGCCGTCGGCACGAGTTCCTTCGCATCGCGGCCGAAGCTGCGCCAGAAGTCGCCCGGATAGGCCGGGCCTCTCCGCTTGCGCCATGGTACGAACTCGCCGGCCGGCAGTTCCGCTCGGGCGGATTGCTGGGCCTGCTTTTCCATCTGCTCGCCCTTAGCCAGCCAGTCGATCGGCTGAGTTTTAGTTTCGCCGGGCCTGACCTCCGTTGCATTAGTTTCAATGGTGGTCGGAGCCTTGTCGGCCGGGCGGGATGCTTCGTACTCGACGAGAGAGGCGTCGATATTGTGTCCAGCTGGTTGAGAACACCCCGCAGCCAACAGTATGCACCCAAGCAAAGCGGTAAGGAATGAACAATACTTCATCGTAGGACTCCTTCCCTGAGTCGTTCCACAGCGATCACAGGGTATCGCACGCGGTATTGACACACAAGAATAAATCTAAAGGTGTATCAGTCGCACGTCCACAGCCAGGCGTTGTGTCCTTTGATATGTTTAAGGATGTTACTCCAGTGCTGGGAATCTTTGATCTGAACTATTTTGCAGCCGATCGCCCAGGCTTTGCCTGGCAACTGTTCCCTGACGCGGTGGGAGGAAATCTTTTTCACTCTTCCGATCATCTGTTTAATGCTATTGCTTGTCCATTCGAATGCAACGTGAACGTGTTGTCCTGCGACCGATAGGGCTGCCGTTTGGACGTTCTCGAATTGGAATCTTTCCAGACAGGCCACGCCGACAATGCTCCGCATATTTTGGGGTAGGGTGACGGTTGGCTTAATGAGTTGTCCGCGAGCGTGGGCATGGAGATTATCGTATTCACCTTGTGGAGGAGGGTTTCGATAGTCTCCTTCCACGTGCATTCGATGATGTCGCGTTCGGAATCCTCTCGGGTCTCCTGGCAACCATGAGCCGTACGTCCCCCAGATCACGTGAAACCGCGTCCCGCTTGTATCCAGAGGTGGGTTCATGGGTTGGTTTTATCCCAGCCTTTCACTTCGTTCAAGACCGGGCTTTTTTGTAATTCGCGATTGAACGTTGACATTGTGAAAAGCCCGGGGATGAGCAACGCGAATCCCCGGGAAAGATCGTATTCCAACGGTAAAGCGTCAGGTATCCTGCGACGTATACTGCTCAATTTCTTTGCTGATGCGCATAGCGCACCAGTCTCGCCCGCACATCGAGCAGTAGTCCGCGTCTTCAGGCAGGTCACGCTGGCGGATTTTTTTCGCAGTCTCGCCGTCGAATGCCAGTTCGTACTGGCGGGACCAGTTGAACTCGGACCGGGCCTGCGAGATCGCGTCGTCGCGATCGCGCGCGCCGGGCAGGCCGCGAGCGATGTCGGCTGCGTGCGCCGCGATTTTCAGAGCGATGCAACCGGTCTTGACCTCCTCCGGCGTCGGCAGTGAAAGGTGCTCGGCCGGCGTGACGTAACACAGGAAACTCGCGCCATGAAACGCAGCAGCCGTCGCGCCGATCGCCGAGGTAATGTGATCGTAGCCAGGGAACATGTCCGTCACCAGCGGGCCTAGCACATAGAACGGCGCGCCGTCGCAGAGTTCCTGCTGGCGGGTCATGTTCATCTCGATCTGGTCGTAGGGTACGTGGCCGGGGCCTTCGACCATGACCTGTACGCCGGCCTGGCGAGCACGCTGCACCAATTCCGCCAGGACATCCAGTTCGGCGAATTGCGCTTCGTCCGAGGCGTCGGCCAGGCAGCCCGGCCGCAAGCCGTCGCCCAGCGAATACGCCACGTCGTACTCGACCATGATCGCACTGATCTCGTCGAACAGTTCGTACATCGGGTTTTCGCGCCTGTTGTGCACCATCCACTTGCCCAGCAGGCTGCCGCCGCGCGAAACGATGCCCAACTTCCGCTTGGCCGCCAGGGGCAGGTGCTTGCGGAGCAGGCCAGCGTGGATCGTAAAAAAGTCCACTCCCTGGGCAGCCTGCTTGCGGATGGTCGAAAGAATATCATCACATGTAAGTTCTTCGATGGGCTTGTGCGCGATCATCGAGTAGATCGGTACGGTTCCGATCGGAACGGTCGCGTGGGCGATCATGTGCTGTCGCGTCTCGTCGAGATCGCCGCCGGTGGAGAGGTCCATCACCGCATCTGCGCCGAAGCGGACCGCCTGCTGGAGCTTCTCCAGTTCCTGCTCCTTGCAGCTGCCCAGCGGTGAGGCGCCTATATTGGCGTTGATTTTTGTCGAAACCGCCCGTCCAATGCCGCACGGGTCCAGCGGCGCGCCGCTCTCGCCCATCCCGGCAAGGTGCAGTCGATTGGCGGGGATCACCAGGCGGCCGGCAGCGATCTGCTCGCGGATTATCTCCGCGTCGATTCCTTCGCGCTGGGCCACCCGTCGCATCTCATCTGTAATCACTCCAGCCAGTGCCTGTTGATATTGTGTCATGGTTTCTCCTGGGCGGCGGGGCGGGTCAGGATTCTTCGCTCGCCAGTTCGGCTTGGTTCAGGCTACGAAGCTGGTCGCGCAGCGAGGCTGCGTCTTCGTAGCGTTCTTCAATGACGGCGAGGTCTAGTTCCTTGCGGATTCTCGTGGACGGGTCTTGCGGAATCTGGCTTTCGATCTGTTCGACCAGGCCACGCAGGACAGACAGTTCGCCGGTTCGGTTGGGGACGGGTCCGAGCCCAGCCCGCTCGTAGAATTCTTCGATTTCTTCCATTCCGTTTCGCACGGCCGCCATCGCTGCCTTGGGGCGGTTGTCCCGCAAGGCAAGCAGGCCTCGCGCTCGCGTGCACATCATCACCACGTACGGGCGATATCGTTCCATGGCCAGCCGGTCTGTTTCGTCCTGGGCGTATTCGGCGCAGAAATCCATCGCGCGGAGGTTTCGCGATGCGTCGCGAATCACTTCTGCATAGTCTTCGAGGACGAATTCGGCGAGGTAACGATGGTAGTACATCACTGCTTCGTTGCGAAGCATCTCGCAGGCATCCGAGTCGATACTGAATGGTTCGCTGTCCGGGCCGGCGGGTTGGCGGTGCAATTCCTGCTCGTAGTAGTCCAGCAGGGTTTCGAGGTCGTGGGGGCGCTTGCCGTCGGGTCGGCCGTCGGTTTCCATCTGGAGCAGCCCGATGTCCAGTCGCAACTGAATCTTGTCGCGGCTATCTGCGCCGCGAATCTTCCTCGCGGACACCTGGCCGTGATCGTAAGGCCAATCATTCAGGATGTCGCCAATGTCCAGGCTCACATCAATCCCTTGTATTGATCCGTCGCCCGAAGCGGGCGTCAGCGGACCGTTGCGGTTACGTTGGAGTATTCGACTTCCAGTATAGGCGTTTGGCTGACCAACACGTGCCTGCCAATTTTCACCAGTCGGATCGTCTTTGGAAACACCACGCCGTTGGGCAGTATCTGGTAGGTATACAGCGTCACCGTGCCGGGCTGGCCGGGCTCGTCGCCGCCGGCGGTCACCATTTGCAGCAGCCCGCTGACCAGGTCGAAGTAGTAGGCCTTAATGCTGCTGTTTTCGACAGGCACGCGGACCATGTCTTGCGAGTTCAGCCAGACTTTCTCGCTGTTGCCCGGCATTTCGTCGCCGCCCACCAGGTTAAGCGGGCCTCGCACCCGATGCAGCAGGGTTGTCAGCGCGCTTTCAAGTCGTTCGGGGGTGATCTCGTCGAGTTTCGCCCCGCCTTTTATCGCGAAGGTGTTGCGATTCCAGAGCCAGCCCGTCTCTGGGCTGTATCGGGCTTGCCATTCGCCCTTTGACGTCTCGCCGATCGCGCGGATCACTCGCCCGTGGACGTTGATCACGTGCGCCTGGCGATTGACGTAGGGTTGGCCCTGCTCGTTGTAGAACGTCACCAGCGCGTCGGCGCTGGCCTTGTCGATATTCTTCCATGTTTCCAGCCCGCCCATCGCCTGTATGCCAAGCTTGACGGTCGGATTGGACGTGGTGAGTTTGGGCTGGCCGGTTAACTGAAGGTCTTCGCCCTGGCAGCCAGCCAGCAGCAGTCCTCCAATCAGGATCAGTGCCCCAAATCGTGCGACTTTCATCGGCTACTCCTTGCAAGACGTCCGGTAAAAACGGCCGGCACGTTGAAAAGCCATAAGCCCGTAATTCGTAATGCCGCAATGTAGTTGTAAGTTACATTTTCTATTACAAAAATATCCCCGAGAGGACTCGAACCTCTAACCTCTTGCTCCGGAGGCAAGCGCTCTATCCAATTGAGCTACGGGGACAACTTGGTCCGGAGAATCATTCTTGCCGCTTGGCCCGCGTTTGTCAATGCTGCTCCAAAGAGATGCGACTGCGGTGCAGTTGTCCTTTGCTGAATGTTGCACAGCCTTGCCGGGGCGTGATGTTTCAGGACATGGGCGGGCTCTGCGGAGCACATAAAAAGCAGGCTGGGGACAAGCCCCAGCCTGCTTCCTAAACTTGCAATAAATCCCTGGTTGGGATTTTAGCGTTTCCTGCGAAGCAGCGCACCGATACCACCGATGACCAACAGACTCATCGTCGCCGGCTCGGGGACGACGTTAAGCATCATCGCATTGATATAGGGCCTGTAGTTATTAGGCGACACTGGGTCTGGTGCGCCGGGCACTGCCGCGATTGTAATCTCGCCAGCCGCCGTCGGAGTGACCGTGATGGTGTTTATGAAGTCGACGTTACCGTAGGAATTCTGCTCGACGCTGTCGGTGGTAAGGCCAGTGGCCGTGAAGAGGGTATTCCTCGTGGGCGTGGTCACATTCGGATCTGCCTGGCGGGAGCTGAAAAAAGAGATCTCGACAGCCAGCGCCGGGTTCAGGCCCGTGAGCAACAGCGAGCCAATGCCGCCGTAGGAATAGGATGAGGTGACTTCGGCCGGGAGACCGGTAGTCGTTACCGGTGAACCACGCCAGTCACTGACGGTCTTCAGTCCGCCTAATTGTATAAGGCCAACCGTGGTGGGATCGCCAGCGCTGTCGGGCATGTTGGTGAGGACCATGGTCGGATCTCCGTTATCCACGTTCACAGTCGTGAAGTTATTCCAACCTGCGGGAACAGCAAAAACGAGGGCACCGGTCTGGGCGGTCGCCTCGGCATTGGATGCCGTGCCTAATTCCGGACCGAAGTTGATCTGGATGGCAGCCGCCGACGCAGCACCCGCCATTAAAGCCAATACAACAATAGTGATACATACATTCCTCATGAGAACCACTCCTTCCATCTCCATTACTTAGAGTTGACTAACAAGGGACATGTCCCTAAGACGCCTTCAGACGTCCGCAGGCTCAATGCGAGACGTGTCCCGCTATATGGCTATAGTGTATCACACATCTAGGGGATTGATACCTTAAAAAATGAAAAGCCCCGATTATTATGAGCCTCAAATTTGTGCGTTCTGCCGTCCCTACCGAGAATTCCGTCCGGCCTTAGAGTCTGAACCGAACCCTTTGGATATAAGGACAGGACGCTGATGATGTTGGCATTTGATTGGATGGGATGATGCGGCGGCGGAGAAAGTAGAAATATTCCGCGAACAACGAGTTGCTCGCCCTACGGCTGAGCTTGTCGAAGGACTTATCCTGAGCTTGTCGAAGGACGAACGACATGAATTCGCGCAAGCTGGATTTTTGCCCGGCGGGATTAAACGCGAAACAAGATTTGCCGGATCAAGACCCGGCCTACAGCGGGCGGGCTTTTCGGAATAACACCGAAAGGCTCGCCCGTTTCTTTGCATCGAGCCTTATAAAGTGTAGAATCCGTCGGCCCGTTTCTGTCAGGACAAAAGCCCAAAAGCTACCGACAAGACGGGCATAAAAAGACCTTTTGTTGAATATGGGTGACTTGGCATGGGAAAAAGAGAGTTTCTCAAAGCAGTTGCTGGCGGCTTTGATCCTTCGCATCCGGTCTATGGAACGCCAACCTCCATTGCCTGTGTCGCACTTCAGCGTGAGACCGGCGCCTATTTTCCCGAAGCGCATCTTGATCCAGAGAAAATGGCCCAACTCGCCGCCTCCGGCCAAAGCATTCTGGGTTTCGACGTGGTCGCGCCGCTTTTCTCAGTATTGCACGAGGCTTCGGCCATGGGTTGCGATGTCGCTTGGGGTGGCCCCGAGGCAATGCCCGAAAGTCGTCACCCGATCTTCAAGGACGAAGACGACATCCATATCCCCACCGACCTGCTCAAACGCCCCGGCTGTGCAACACCGCTGGAAGCGATAGCTCTTCTCAGGAAACGTCTGGGCGATGACGCCGCCGTTTGTGGGAAGGTATTCGGAAGTTGGACGCAGTGTTATCACTATTTCGGCCTGGAGAAGTTCCTGATAATGACCATGGATGACCCGGCCAAAGTGCATCGCATTCTCGAAAAACTTCTGCCAGTGACCATACAGTTCGCCAACGCGCAGTTAGAAGCTGGGGCCGACTGTATCGTAATTGCCGATCATGCCACCAGAGACCTCGTAAGCCCGCAAGCGTATGAAACATTTCTCAAACCACTCCATGCGCGTTTGGCCGAGGTAATTGACTGCCCGCTCATTCTTCATATCTGCGGTGACACTTCCGACCGTATTGGCATGATCGCTGAGACCGGC
>SDBT01013061.1_pt1 | contig 13325 bp, 16 predicted proteins | sample 2277101 | NCBI WGS metagenome assembly SDBT01 (sample SAMN10404973, study PRJNA504765) | marine sediment metagenome | isolation source: marine sediment core GS10_PC15, 103 cmbsf | place: Arctic Ocean: Southern Knipovich Ridge | collected 2010 | reverse complement strand
GAAATGAGAGGAGTCAGCACTTGTCGATTTGAATTATTAGTTGATACTAGAAAAATTAAAAACATTTAAAAACAGAAATTATGAGTTGGTTTACAAAATTAACAGGAATACAGGAATTAATAAGCACGAATATGCTTATTTTAAATGAACAACAACGAATGAGCGCTTTATTGTCAAAAGTATTAGTAGAGTTTGCGGAACAGGTGAAAAAACTGGAAGAAAAACAAAGTACAATGCCAACATATAAAGGCTAAATTATGGAAAAATCACTTCCAGACAAATGGATTCGCAAAGCTATATTTAATTTAATAGACGGTCTTACAGTTGACGGTGAAGATATTTTCGTATATGATACACGCAAAACAGGTGGGTTAGTAGATCCTGATTTTTATGTTATTATGTCAACACAATCAAACGAAGTCGATAAGTCAAGTAAATGCGGTCATAATTGGGATAGTGATATTCTTTTAGATATAAGGGCGGTTTACAGACTACAAGGAAATGCAGGCTCCAGGTTATTAGCAGATAACATTTTAGACGCTGTTAGGGATTTAGTAAAAGATATTCAATTAGATGTATCAAGTGGGCTTTCAATAACACGTAGAACATTCTCTTTTCCTAACGATTTGAACGAAGTAAATGAGGGAGAAATCATCTACAGAAAATTTCTTAGGCTTACTTTGTTTATACAATGAAAGATTTTTTGTAACTTTGAAATAATATAACTTTTAAATTTTTAATTATGCCTACTACTTTTATTAAGGGTGAAGACCTCATTTTATATGTGTGGACTGGTGCAGCTTATTTGCCCATAGGATGCCTCACATCAAATTCCATAAATATGGCTAAAACAATCGTGGAGCAATCCACGAAGTGCGATCCAGGACTCGTTATTCGACAATCAGGAACTAAATCTTATGAAATTCCTTTCGAGGCTATTTATATAGATACAACTTCTGCGACTGGAGATGATACTAAAGTTTCACATGACGCTTTGTTACCTTTATTTGACACAGACGATGAGCAAGAATGGAAAATGGACACAGGTTTGACAGACAATCCGGCTTATTATGGGTCAGGGATTTTCAGTCAGTTAGATTTTACAGCAGGATCAGGTGATGAATTTGCTACTTTTAGCGGTAGTATTTCAGGATCAGGTGCTTTGCCAAGTACAACAAATCCACATCCATAGAATTAAACTAAAACAGAAAAAAGATGAATAAAGTTAAGATTACCATAGGCAAAACTGAGTATAAATTTCATTTTGGACTTTGGTTTTTTGGCGCTCTTAAAGAAAATCAAGGGCTTGGAATGGAAGAATTACAAGCACAATTGGAAAAATCTCCTTTAGAACTTGTGCCTGTATTGATGTTGGAAGCTGCAAAAACAGCAGACAGACGTATGGGCATAAAGGTTGATTATAAGGAATTCCATTTCTTAGATGCAATAGATGATGATGGGGGAATTACTTCTCCTGCTTTTGCAGAGTTTTTAGATGCTTTTACATCTAGTATGGTTAAAGATGTACCGAAAGAACCAGCAAAAAAAAAGGTGATACCGAAAAGAAAAAGAAAATAGATTGGCAGATTGATGTTATTTCAATGGCTTTATGTGAGTTCGGATGCCCTAGTTTAGATTATGTTTATGATATGAGCTGGGCTGAATTTAGGATACGTCAATTTGCTTATAACAGAAAACAGGAAAAGGATTGGTTTAAAATACGAGAAATAGCCTATGCAAGTATTATAGGCCCTCATTTAGACCCTAAGAAAGTACCTTCAAAAGAGCAATTTATGCCATTAGGTGATAAGCCCGGTATAAGTGAAAAAATAAAGGAACGAATGAAAGAGGCAATACAAAAGTATAAAGAAGAAAAAAATGCCAAATCCTAAACTAGAAGTACAAATAGGTGCTAAGATAACCGACCTCGAAAGGAAACTGGCTAAAGCTGAAAAGGGCTTAAAGAAATTCGGCGAGAAATCCAAAGCGTTAGGAAAACAATTACAGAGTGCAGGGTTAAAAATGTCATTAGGATTAACGCTTCCTATATTGGCTATTGGCGCGAGTTTTATTAAGGCTGCAAGTGATGCCGAAGAAACAGCACAAAAATTTAGTGTTGTATTTAGGGATGTATCTAGAGATGCTAAAAAAAGTGCTGATTTATTACGTAATTCTTACGGACTTTCAACCGATGCTTCAAAAGAACTGCTAGCAAGTACGGGTGATTTATTAACAGGGTTTGGATTTTCACAAGCGGCGGCATTAGAGTTAGCAACTGAGGTGAATAAATTAGCCGTAGATTTAGCTTCATTCACAAACTTTGCGGGAGGGACAAAAGGAGCGTCAGAAGCATTAACAAAAGCATTATTAGGTGAATCAGAACAGGCGAAAGCATTAGGAATAGTAATACGGCAAGATTCAGACGAATATAAAAACTCTATAAAGCAAAAAATGTCAGATCTTGGGGTTACACTACTTCAAGCGAAAGCATTAACGGCATTAGAAATGGCTACAAATCAATCAAAAAATGCTATTGGGGATTTTGCACGAACCCAAGAGGGTTTCGCTAATAAACTAAGAGTAGTTAAAGCCCGTATTAGTGATGTTGCAGTACAATTTGGGAATATATTAATTCCTAATGCTTTAAAAGCAGCGCAATTTATAGAAAGACTAGCACAAAAATTTCATGGACTTTCAGAGGGTACTAAAAAAACAATCGTTGTTATTGCAGGGATTGTGGCAGCAGTAGGTCCTTTATTAGTAGCTCTAGGATTTATGATGACTACGGTAGTGCCTGGACTTGTAGTGGTTTTTGGTGGTTTAAAAATTGCTATACTTGCATCCGCTGGAGCATTTACGAAATTAACTGCGGCTATGTTGACAAATCCTGTTGGACTTATGGTAGCTGGTTTAGTTTTATTAGTTGGGGTATTTGTTGATATTGTTCAAAAGATAACTCCACTTGTAAGTAAATTAAGAACATTTTTAAATATTTTTAAATCTTTAGGTGATCCGATAAGATTTGCAAATCTTCAACTAGCAGCCCAAGCGGCAGCGATGGAAGAGGACAGGTTAGCGGCTAATAAATTAAATCGAGAATTAGCGGAGTTAAAATGGAATGAGAAAGTCGCAGCGGAAGAGGCAGCGGAACTAACAAAGAATTTATTAGCACAAGAAGCAGCAGCATTAGCCGCCTCTAAAGCAGCAGAAGATAAATTAAAAGTAACAGCCTCAACCGCAGTTGAATTACAAAAAGTAATAGACCTTATAAAAGCAGAACAAATAGCAAGAGCTACCACTAATGCTGAATGGGGTGCTTTTGAAAAACAGATTGATGCCGTTCAAAAGAAACTTGATAAATTAACAAGAGGCAGGCCGAAGATAACTCCAGTTACTAGCGGTGAACAGATAGGTATTAAAACACAGGAAGATGAAAGAATAACAATTGGAAAACCCTCAACTGTTAAAATGATTGAGGGATTAACAGAAATGGAAATAGCTTTAAACGATTTTAATGAGGCTGCTAGTGATATTATAAATGGAACTATTGCCGATACATTTATAGGTTTAGGGGCAGTAATAGGGAGCGCATTAAGTGGTGCAGCAGGAGGTATAGAATCAGCAGGAAAATTATTATTAGGAACTCTGGGTGGCTTATTGGTTAATTTAGGAAAAATGGCGGTAAGTGTAGGCGTAACGCTGCTAGGGGTTAAGGCGGCTCTAAAAACGTTAGGCGGTGTTGGTGCAATTGCAGTTGGTGTTGCAGCAATAGCTTTAGGTAAAATGTTTCAAAATAAAGCAAGTGCTATGGGTTCAAGTATGGGTTCATTAGCAGGCGACACAGGAGGCGGTGGTTCTCGTAGAGGCACACGAAGCTCAGTAAATAATGTAAGTCCTTCAAGTACTGGCGGAACTTATGTATTTGAAATACAAGGAACAAAATTAATAGGAGTTTTACAAAATACTTTAAGACGCAATAGTGCATTAGGAGGCAATTTAGATTTATTAGGAACGTAATGGCACAGAAATATGAGATCATATACTTAGATGTTGTAAATGTAGAACACGAATTGCAGATATTCGACGACTCATATAGTGGTGCTATTATTGAAATACAAGGAAAGATATTTTTAGATTATTCAAAAGCTGATGATAATTTAGAAGCTATAAGAGGGCAAGGATTACGAGTCGAATTAGAAGCAAACACAGATTTGACTTATTCAGACCTTTATAGTGAAGAAGAAAAAACATTCCCGGTAAAATACATAAGAAATTCGGTAACTTTATTTGACGGGTGGTTAAATCCAGAGGGATGGTTTGAAGATTACGTTACAGATAAATGGCATGTAGGTTTTGATTGTGTTGACGGACTTGGATATTTAGAAAATCTTTCATTTGTAAATACTGATGGAACTTTTATAATAGGTAAAATCACACAATTTGAAGCGATAAGACTGGCATTTTTAAGAACTGGCCTAGAAAAAGATATAAATGTATCTATTGATATTTATTACACCGGATTAGCGACTAATGTTTGTATATTGGAAAATGTTTTTGTAATTGCTGAGAGGTACATAAAAGATGATGGTAATACAATAATGTCATGTGAAGAGGTTTTAAGGGATATTTTAGAGCCTTACGGGGCGGTTGTGAAGTCATACGGTGATGCGTGGTTTATCTATAAGCCTAATCAATTATTTTCAAATAGAACACAAACTTTTTTCAACTTTGATTTTGAGGGCACTCCTGGAAGTTCTTTCAGTCAGTTTTTTTCACAGCCTTTAGGTAGTCAGGTAAATGATTATTACCCACATCATTGTAACGAAAATCAATCAATAGGAATAGCACCGAGTATAGGAGCGCACAGAATCAGTTATAAATACGGATTAGTCCAGGCACTTTTAACAAATATTTATCTTTTTACAGATGACGGAGTTACAATTGATGACTGGGATATTATTTCTACAGATAACATGCATGCTTTGATACAATTTAATTCAGGGGTTACTTTTGACAATCCTTTAATATCAGCAGATGAAAGTGTGGAAAATCTCCGCTCAGAAGCTATTGTAATTGATTCTGTAACAGTATTAGACGTTTATATTCGCTATCAATTACAATTTTATTCATCAAATGTAAGAATGAATTTTCAAATATTGGCTTGTGATGATTTAATAACAGAACCTGGTGTTAATATTTACTATTTACAAGATAATATTTCGTGGGGAACTGTTAATGTAGAACATACTTTGACTTCTGTTAATGAGGGGGAAATCAGAATAACAACTCCAACTTCACCGATAGGAGGTAACACTTATTTTTATGTAGAAATATGGACTCCGGAGCGGTTTTTTGGGATTAATAATCACTTAGAAATACAAGAAATTAATGTATCAGTAAATCAACAAACAAGCGGACAATCTACAATAGAGGGTGAATTTCATACATTTGAACGTACTACAAAACCATCTGCACAGGTAAAAAAAGTAAAAGAAGTAGCGACAGGAGATAACGAAACTGATATTTATTTAGGTACTCTTTACGAGAATGACGAAACCACGCCAACAGCAACATGGTTTAGAAAGGATGTAGTCGAGGCAAAACCTATTTTACAGATAATGGGTGAAGAAACAATGAGAATGAATCAAATACCGGCTAGGATTTTCAGGGGTGATGTGTACGGATATATAAACTATTTAGATATATTATCAATTAACGGACAAGAGGGATCTTTTCAGATTTTAGAGTACTCTTATGATACGTATGCAAATATTATATCATTAGTGTCAAGACAAATATTTGGTGATGAATTAAGTGATTTAGATTACCAACAAACAATAGATTACGGAAATACTGTAAAACCCACTATAATAGGTTGAAAAAAATTAACTAACTTTGTAACTATGGCATTTATTAACGGACAAGATAGAATTTTACAAATAAAACTAGAGGGTGAATGGGTTCCTATTGGTTGCCTTACAGATAATTCTTTCCAGGAGTCCAGCGATATGCTCGGTACAACTACGAGAGATAACATAAACGGGTGGCAAAGCTCAGTACCTACAAATCAAAGGTATTCTGTATCTTTTAGCGGATTGGTAGGGTTAGAATATTCATCTACAACGGTTGTTACATACTATCAGTTGCAGATTTTTAAACGCTTTAAGGATTTAATTGACTGGCGTGTAGATGACGGACTTGGAAACTTTGATAGCGGTCAAGGATATATCACAGGAATCAGCAATCAAAACAGTATTGATGAATTTGTGAGTTTTGACGGAAATATTGAAGGATTTGGAATAGTTAGTAATGAAGAAATCGCAAGATTGTTATTAGAAACAGAAGATTTTGTATTATTAGAAACAGATGGTAAAATTATATTGTAATCATGGCTGAGGATAAAAAATTAACGGAACTGATATTATTAGATAAATCGAACCCAGACGATTTAATGTATATTGTAACTTATATTGAAGGTGTTGCTACGTCAAGAGCAATATCAGTAGCTGGTTTATTACAATCTACTATAACAGGTGTTAATAGAATTATCAGCGGTCAGGTTATTTGGACAGGTGTTGGCTACGTATTTATAAGTGTTAATTTAGTATATGAACTTAACGGACAAATATACCTATCAGACGGTGAAGAGGTAACACTTGATGATCCCGATGCACAAGATAGATTCGATAACCTTTTTGTAGATTTAAATGGTTTAGATATTAAAAAAGGAACTCCTTCAGGGAGTCCGGCCGTTCCTAGTTTAGACAATCCAGATAGTGAGATTTCAACTAATATAGTATTGGTACAAAATGGACAATCTACACCTTCAGAAATTACTTTAGCCGCTATTTACTCAGAAAATTTGCAAGAGTCCGGCGGTGAATATGACACATTCGAGAGCAGTTCAGGATTGAGAATAGATTTGGCGAATACAGCACTTCCTATTAATTTAACAAAAGATGTTAAGGCTATTTCACCTAATGCACTTGATTTTTTAAACTTTAATCATTCGGTGGCTACTCAAATCGAGGACTTCCAAAATATAAGAATGAAGATTAAAAGTCTTGGTAATTGGAAACGGGATTATATAAGGTTTGAGTTTTATGATGGTGTTTTCTTAGCCGGATATGCTTTTATTAATTCAAATTCTTTCGATACAAGGGACACAACAACTATTGTAGACTTATTTATTACTTATGGTGATGTGTTCTGGACTACTGATTTTGTGGAATTTGATGCAGTTAGATATTTTTGGTATGACGGCGGTGGCGGTTCTCCAATATCGGCGGCACGGTTTCAAGTAGATTTAATTAAGTTAGAAACAGGAGGTACTTCAACAAAGCCAAAGCCATCTTTAACGATGGATTCTATGGCTAATATGACTAATTCTAAAACAACTCCAATTAGTGCGGATAATTTTACTCTTTGGAATAGTGTAGATGGTCAGTTTCAACAATTATCATTAGCAAATTTAAAAACTTATTTCGACGGTTTTTATGGTTCAGGAGTGGGTGATATGCTTTTAGCAGGAGTTCAAATAGTTACAGGCGCAAAGACTTTTAATGACACTAAATTATTAATGCGTAATGTAGCAGATTCTTTTAGTTCACGGTTTACAAATGTAAACACAGCAAATAGGACTTATACGCTACAAAATAAAACAGGTATTATTGCGCATTTAGACGATGTAACGGGTGGTGGTGATGTTTCAGGTCCTGCAAGCGCAGTTAACGAAAATATAGCAGTATTTGATTCTACTACGGGAAAATTAATTAAAGATGGTTTAATAAATAAACAAGCAATAATAGATAATACAGCAAAAGTAACAAACGTTAGTACTAATTTATCTGAGGGTACAAGTACAGAAACAACAGTAGATGTTGATTCAAGTGACGGTACAAATGCAACTTTAGTTGCAGCAAGCACTTCAAGAGCAGGTGTAATGACTAAAGCAAAGTTTGATGAAGTTGTGGTTAATACTGCAAAAACAAGTTTTACAAACCTTACAGGTGAAGTAACAAGTGTTGGTGCTGCTGCAACGATAGCAAGTGATGTTGTAGATAGGGATAATTTAGCTGATGACCTTAAAAAAGTACTAACAAACGCAACAACAGGCGCAACAGAAACTTTAGATTGGAATGCTTATTCTGGATTTATTTTAACAATGGATGAAGCGTGTACGTTTTCAGATTCTAATTTACCTGTGAGTCCTGATGAAGATCAAATAACAATATTAATGACAGGGGATTTTGCAGCGACATTACCGACATATTGGAAAGTTGGGGGTGATACTTATGATGGTACAGTATGGAATTTATTAGCAGTAGAATGTAAAGATAATACAGGAGCAGCAGAACAAGTAGTTTGTATAATAACAAATTTAACAACGTAATGGGAGTTAATAAAAAGAAAATGTTTGGTAGTGGTACAAGTGTCGGTGGCGCTAATCTATTTATAGATGGTGTTTCTTCTACAATAACCGATGCCACAGATTTAGCAACTTTCTTTGATTTTGTAGTAGGTGATGTACATGATTTTATGATTGATGGAGATGATATAGAAGCTAGAATAACAGATACAGATTATGAGGTTTTAAATAATGCATTCGACACAAATACAGACATAACTTCAATAATAGAAACAGCTGGATATTTAACAGTCCTTCAACAGGGATCTTTTGATTCTGCATCTAATTTAGTGTTTGTTTCATTAGCGGGATGCTTGACTGTTAATCAAGAGTGCTTTTTCTTATGTTCATCATTACATGTTAAAGATATATTCCTACCTGAATGTACAAATATTAGTGGTTCGGCGGCTATGAGAGAAATGAATGCTTCATTAGGAGAAACTTTAAATCTTCCAAAAGTTACATCAATATCTGCTGTTAATGGATTTAGGTTTTTTGGATATACAATAAATGCACCTGAATTAACTTCATTACAACAATTAGACGTAATGGCGTTTGCAACAGGAACTTTATTTGCACCAAAATGCACATTAATAGGTCTTACAACTGGAGACAATAGTATTTTTAGGCTTTCTAATGCTAGCTTAATTCTTACAGTAAATATATTTTTAGAAACGGCAGACGGTGGAAGTCCTGATGGCGATTTAGTATATGTTACAGATACACAAGGGGGTACTGTAATATATGTTGATTTAGCCGAATCACCTGATGACATTATTGATTTAGCAGCGGACACTATTTATATCGATGGTGTAAAAGTCGACTGGACAGCACCCGGTAGCGTGAATGAAATAAGTCATTACGAAGTTTACGTAGATGGGAATTTAGTAGGTCAAACAACTTCTTTATTTTATGTTGTAGTAGATTTAGCACCATCAAGTAGTGATGCTATCACGGTAAAAACTATAGATATTGCTTTTAATAACGGTGACAGTAATAGCATAACCCCTACAATAAACGGGTCAATAACATGGTATAAAGATACTTTAATATCTTATTACAGGTTTGATAATGATGTCACAGATGAACAAGGCGCAAATGATGGTACGCCAACATCTATAATATATACAACTGGGAAAAGTGGTCAAGCAATTGTCGGTAATGGTTCTACGAGTAAAGTAGATATAGGAAATGATATTGCTTTTCAAAATAGCAAAATATCATTCTCTTTACTATTTAAAACAGCGGCGGCAGGTAGTGGTTTTAGGTCACTGATTACTAAACCTAGTGCATTTTTTATGGGCATGATAGACGATGACTTTTCTATCTATGATTTTGATGCAGCAACCGCACGTTCATCAGGATTTGATTTTACAGATGATACTTGGAGACATTTAGTAGTTACTATGGAATTAGGCGTTATAAATGGGGTTAGATGCTATATGAATGGAAATTTATTTTTTACCACAACCGCATCAATTGTAAATCAATCCAGTCCAGTAAATATTATAGCAAATACGACAATACAAGAGTTTACTGGTGATGTAGATGGTTTAGGTATTTGGGATTTCATATTAGAAGAAGAACACGTAGGTATTATAGAATCCATACAAAATGGTGGGAGTGAATTATTATAAATATTATTATGAAATACGCTAAAAACGAAAACGGAACAGTAAGAAATTACGGAGATTTAAAAAGATTAGGGGATTATAAAAATTATTTAACCTTTTGGAAACAACCAATTGCGATACACAATGAAGAGGGTTTTTATGAGGTGGTTAGCCCATCAATTACAAATTATCAACGGCTAATTCCATTAATACCTATTGATTTAGCAGGGACTCAATATACGCATAGAATCTATAATTTCAACGCACAAGAAAGAACTGATTATGACCAAAGACAATTAGACAAAGACCAATCAGCACAATTTTTCCAACAAAGAAAATCAGAAGGAGAAGTTTTAATAGATAGATTTTCAGCATTTATTTATAGGAAGCATGTCGAGGATAATGTACCTATAAATGAAATTATCTTTGCATTGGAGTTTTTTTATGATGCGATACAACCGCTAAAGGATGGTTATTTTGAACTAGCAATTAAAAGATTAAATGTTTTAACAAGTACAAATCAAGATATATTAGATTTAAAAGCTCAAATTATAACACAAATAACAGATAAATTATGAAAGTATCAAATATTAAAAACGATTTTATGACATGGATAGGAGCCGGATTTCTTATCGCTGATTTGGTATATTTTATTGTACCTTTATTTGTTGAAGTAAAAGAAGAAACGAGTTATTTAATGTTATTAGCCGGAGCGTTGATAGGGCTGGGATTGATGTTAGCACCACAAGATTTATACGGAGTTCTAAAAGATAAAAGTAAAAAGCTATGACAGTATCAACAAAAAACTGGTGGAAAAACAATTTATTCAATGTATCAACATTAATTGCTATGTTAGCTTTTATAGTAGTCCAGGCAAGATGGCAAGAAACAGTCGATATACATATGGTAAATAAAGATATACACATGACTTTTGAAAAAAAGAGTGCTATATTTGTACCGAGAGTAGAATTAGATGTAAGACTCAAAAACATAGAAGAGTATTTAGAACGAATAGAAAACAAATTACCTAACAATTAAAACCAATATTATGGCAATTACTAACAATGGGGTAAAAAACAGCGTACCGGCTGCACAAGTACCCGACGATTACACAAGACCAACAATTACAGAATTTGCAGATGAACAATTAATTTATGATGTCATTTTTGACGTGGATAAAGTAACCGTCGATGACTCAGATGCTGCCACCACAATGACCGCAATCATCGAAAACGTAACAATTGGGCTGGAAAAGCAAATTGAGGACTATGTAACAGCAACATTTATTTCAACTCAGACTGTGACGACTTGGGCTGACTGGACGGCATTAAAAACAAATATGCAACCGCTAGCGAAGACTGATGATTATTTGACTGATACTATTACTAATTATGAATGTACTGTTAAAATTTATATTAAATCAGTTACACCATAATAATGCGTAAAATCTCGCATATAGTGATTCATTGTGCGGATACACCGGAAGGAGTTTATTTCGATATTAAAGATATTCGCAAATGGCATGTACAGGAACGTGGGTGGCGTGATGTGGGGTATCACTACATTGTTTTATTAGACGGTACAATACAATTAGGGCGTGATTTAAAGACTATTGGAGCAGGAGTGAGTGGATATAATAAAAACACTATTCACATCTGTTATATCGGCGGAAAACACGGAAGAGATACGCGTACAATCCAACAAAAAGCAACACTTGTTTATTTGGTGGCTACTTTAAAACGTACTTTTAGAAAATCTGAGGCTTGGGGCCATAGGGATTTTCCGGGCGTTCGTAAATTTTGCCCGTCTTTTGATGCTATAATTGAATATAAAAACATTTAAAAACAGAAAAAATGAAATGGTTATACGACAAAACTTTTATTGACAAGATACTTTTGATAATTGGAGCAATTGCATTTGTAATATTATTTTCTACATTTTCAAGTTGTGATGTATTAAAAAAAACAGTAAAGAACCAGGAGGACAGAACTTTAACGGAAAGCACCGAAACGATTACAAAACGATTGGGTGATACGGTAAGATATGAAATACCTAAAATAACTTATAAGGACACTACAATTTATAAGACTAACAGGGTTACGGGAACTACTCAGGTAGTGCGTTATAATGACAAGGGCATGATTGATTTGGTCGAATGCCAGTCAGGAGCCATAGACGAACTAAAACGTACGAATAAGGAATTGATTGAAGCCATAAAAGAGAAAGACAAAACTAAGGAAACAGATTTCCAGTCGGAAATAATCATTTTTATCATGCTAGGTTTTGTGCTTATTGTGGTGTTAGCGTTTTTTATGTTCAGGTTGATTAGTAAGAACGCAAGAATTATGAACAAGCTAATACCCTAGACTCTTTTTCTGTTTTTGCTGAAAGCAGTCATTCATTTATTTGGGTGGCTGTTTTTATTTATAATGAATCTAAATTAGTTATTATACTTATATTTCATTTGTTTATTAAATTATTTTACTTATATTTGACAAAGAAAGTTCTTTGCTTGAAGATAAACGTAATAGGTAGGTCGGACTGCCCAGAGGTAATTGTCACTATTACAAACTAATTCAGTAGTTGATGTTTATTGTAGAGTAAATGCTATCTAATAGTTCACCGTATAGGGAGATTAGCGAATAAGCAACGCTAAGGTATATTTAATATATCTCGAATAATATAGCTTGTGTTTATCCTTCTGAAAATAGGACAAAGAACTTTTTAAAAGATTATTAATTAAAAGTTATTTATAATGAAAATTTACACTCTAAAAGACATTGACAAATTAAGTCCTTGTTACAATCCAACTAAATTCTTACCCAAAAACTGGAAAGGTACATTAGTAGACATTTTAAATGTTAAAGATTGCCCTGTTGAAGATAGATTATGGGTAGTTACGTTATTTTTAGATGATAGAACTAACAGATTATTTGCGGTTTGGTGTGCGAGAGAAGCCTTAAAATTAGTAGAAACACCCGATGAAAGAAGTATAAACTCTTGTAATGTAGCTGAAAAATTCGCTAATGGTGATGCAACAAAAGAAGAGTTGGCTGCTGCTAGGGCTGCTGCCAGGGATGCTGCCAGGGATGCTGCCAGGGCTGCTGCTTGGGCTGCTGCTTGGGCTGCTGCTTGGGCTGCTGCTTGGGATGCTGCCAGGGATGCTGCCAGGGCTGCTGCCAGGGATGCTGCCAGGGATGCTGCCAGGGATGCTGCCAGGGCTGCTGCTTGGGATGCTGCTTGGGCTGCTGCTTGGGATGCTGCCAGGGATGCTGCCAGGGATGCTGCCAGGGATGCTGCCAGGG
>SDBT01013060.1_pt1 | contig 13326 bp, 10 predicted proteins | sample 2277101 | NCBI WGS metagenome assembly SDBT01 (sample SAMN10404973, study PRJNA504765) | marine sediment metagenome | isolation source: marine sediment core GS10_PC15, 103 cmbsf | place: Arctic Ocean: Southern Knipovich Ridge | collected 2010 | reverse complement strand
CAGCACATTTTGATAGTCTTTGATCTGCTTATAAAGGGCCGTTACCTGACTAACCCCCACCCCGGCAATAGATTCCGCCGCACGCTGGTAGAGAACACGAGGAGACAGGGCCGTTAAACGGCGTCCAGTTTCGACCTGATCTACCAGTTGATTGAAGTGCCTTTCCATCACCTGATTCTTGGCCCTACCCCGGGCCTGATGATACTTGGCTGCTGCGGGTGGATTGTCATTATAACTATTCCAATTACCGGCATTCTCTCCAAACTTGCCTGCCGAGCATTCATCCGAAACGTCCTGGAGGACGTCGGATAATTCCCGCTCCCTTTCGGTATGTGAGGGGGCCGGACTAAACATATCAGACGTAATACGTCCGAAGCTGGGTACCAAAAACACCAGGCCCACCCAAACGAGCAGGAGTATGACCATACTGTGGTTTTCCAGGTGAACTCGACAGGAAACAAGCAATCCGAGCCATACGAATACTGATATGCAGACTATAGACAATACGATTAACGTCCCAATCCGGAACCATTGATGAAGACCGAGTTGAACATCCGGTGCGCTGCCTACGATTAAAAGATGGATCATAAGTCCCAGGAGCAGGGACACTCCCAGGCTCAGCATGATCCCCAGGTACTTGGCCATCAGCACGGTGGATCTCGAGAGGGTACCACTTAGGACCAAACGCAGCGTGCCCAGGCAGCCGTTACCCGAAGAATCAGCGACATCGTTGCCGTCGGCTTCATCGAGCTTCCACCAGGCCACGAGTCTGTTCGGTTTTTTTTCTTGAGGTGCAGGCATCTCAAGCTCCTTGAAACGGTCATTCTCAGGATCCTTCAGTTCTCCTGTTGAACCAGGACTATCCACCGTGGGCGGATTGTTCGAATCGCTGGCGTCTGTTGAGCCGGTACCTTCATTGTCACTGCAGACTAACGTTGGGGTGCTGAGAATCAGAATCACCACAATTCCTGTTACTGCCATATTCTTGCCATTCATTCTAAATTCCTTTCCCTGCTTACCTCACGTCATATCGTAAGAAAGACACAAAAGACGCTGCAAAAAAGACCAGGTTAAACAACACAAGCAGACCGATATCCCAAATGACCAATCTTAGAGATTGGCCCAGCGCAAGGTCTCGCTCCTGAAACTTCGGCACGCTGTCAAAATCCACTCGTTTATCGGAAATAGCATGCCAGTTCTCTGCGACCCAATCGGAAGGAAATTGAAACAGCAGATGGAGACTATCCGGATCTTCTGCATCCGTGCTGCGAATAAATTCTTTGAAACTTTCCTGGTATCTCTTGATTTGCCGGCACAGATCAACAACTCTGTGAACACCTACACCGGCAATGGTCTCGGATGCTCTTTGGTAAATGATAGCTGGAGAAATACAGGTGTAGTAACGGCCGGTTTTTGCCTGATCGACCATCTGCTGCAAATATTCGTCCATTATAGCGTTCCTGGCATCTACCTGTGCGTCATAATATTTGGCTGTCGCCGGTGGATTGTCATTATAGCTATTCCAACTACCAGCACCCCGGCCAAACTTCTCGATGTTTTCTCTGATTTGTTTAATAGCTTCAGACACCCTGTTTTCCATGTCTACCCGCGCAGGAATTTTGTTGAACGTTCCGGCAATAATCCTCCCAAAACTTGGTATCAGGATAACCAGTCCAACCCACAGCAACAATAGAACCACCATACTGCTCGCCGGTTTATGACTCCGGCTCGAGATAAAAATGCCGGACAGCACAAAAATCGAAATATATAATAATGATAAAAGAACGATAGCAAGAATTTTGAAACACTGGCCTGTATCAATTTCAACAACTCGATAAAAAACTACAATAATGAGGCTGACTATCAAGCCTGACAGCAGAAGTATTCCTATTGTCAACATGGCACCAATGTATTTACCAAGAAGAATTTTGTGTCTTGGAATTGAGCCTGCCAGCATTAAACGCAGTGTGCCGCTCTGCTTCTCGCCGCAGATACTATCATACGTCAACAGCAGTGCTACAAAACTAACAATCAATGAAATCGTGAAAACCCAGTCTATATCACTGAAGTGGGGAAGCAGAAAATTGCTGCGACTTCTCACTTCAGGCAAATCCCATGTAAAGGGATCGAAGCTGAATCGGTCAGGAAGAGTATTTTCGAATCCTTCGGCACAAATAGAAAGCGGCTTTGGCCGCCTCCAAACCACCTGCCTACACGTCACCAATTCATAGAGATGATTTGTGTGCTCCCTCAAACTCGATAAGTTTCCATTAGTATCTCTCCAGTAATCATTTGATTCCTGCCGGTGTTTGCCTACGAACATAAAACCGCCGGTGGCAAAGAGTGATATAATCAAAAGCAGCGACAGCATAAAACGCAGGCTCAATAGATTCTTTAAGATTTCCTTTCCGATGATATTTCTAATCATAAGTGTATCCCCAAAGTCTAATCTGACCTTACGTCGTATCTCACAAATGCAATAAAAGACAATGCAAGAAATAACACATTGATAAACATTAACAGCCCCAGATCCAGGGCGGCCCTTCGGAGGCCGTTTAACACGGAACTCTGGTAGCTGAACATTGGCAGATCCTGTAAACCAAGAGTAGGCTGTCTTGCAATCGTGTCTTTTATCAATTTGCTAAAGGTTTTATCAGCTTTCTTTTTTTCAGCTTCGTTCCGGGCATTTTTAACACTGTTACGCTTTGCTTCATACTCCCGCATTTCTTCTTCAGTGCAAACTGAGAAATAGGACGGCAAGGACAAGTTGTCGGTTTTAGTACGAATATATTCGAACACATGGTTTCTGTATGTCTTAGCCCCATCTATGAAGTCTTGAAAGCCGGCAAGGTCCGAGCCCGATATAGCCGACATTACATTACCATATAGAGAAATGGGCGATACCCTGGAAATGTTCTCGACAAGTTCTTTTTGTCTTAGAAGGTCATTCAAATAACCATTCTCTATCTCCCATGTCTTATCGGCACACTTAATCGAAAAGGAATCTTTCAAGGTGTAGTACTTCATTCGGTATTCCACCTCGTCTTTATCGATCAGAACAACATACGTGCGCCCAAATGCTCCTTCACGCATACTGACCCCTCCGCGAGTGAGGCCTGCTATCTGCTGCTGCATTTTCGGCCCTTCGATTGTTTTTAAATTTTCAATGGACGATTCAATTTCGCTCTCGATCTTTACTCTTGATTGAAGAGGTCGAATGTGCGCTGCAAATCGCACACTTGCATTGGGAATAACAATCACAGAAACCACCCAGAACAACAAGGCGAGCATAAGCGAAACGGCTGATTCTTTTGCCAAGGCTGAGAACAAAAGACCAACGTTGTACATCGCCGAAATGAAAATCAAAGAACCAATATAAATCATTCCGATCCGGGCCCAATCCGGTCCAGTCAGGTCAACCATAGGCGAAAATACAAGGATTAGAAGCCCGATGATAAACGAGATTGTGATAGGAATCGTCAGGGTGATCAGCCCTGCCACGATTTTGCCCAGCAAAAAGTGATAACGGGGCAGTTCGCTTGACATTATCAGCTTTAACGTACCCTGCTCCCTTTCGCCCGATATGGCATCGTATGCGAACAACAGTACCAACAGGCTCAGCACTATCTTGAATATCAAAGAGACATCCAAAGAAGGGAAGATAGAAAGAAAAGGATTGTCCGCAGTTATGGCCATATTGATTTGAGGAACACTTTCAGGCTCAATTTTTGCGGAATTGCCAAGACGTTTTTCCAGCCCCTCGCTAAAGACAGACAGTACCGAAGGCTTTCGGTAAACAGTAGGTGTTATATTTTTGTAAACTTTAACACTCCTGAGTATCGCATCATTTGCCACAACGTTCTGGTTATAATCTTTCAACCTTTGCTGATAATCATTAACAAGCACCGGCATAAACACCGCCATCAAAACAACACAAATTATCGTCCCCACAGCAAACTTGAAGGTCATTACATTAAGCAGAAACTCTTTCCTGGCAATCTTCCAGATCATATCCGATTCTCCTTGCAGGTCGCCGGGCTGAACAAACCCACTTTCGAAACAATTTCAATGCACGGATTTGTCCGAGATACCTGCTCGTTAGTCGGAAGCATCCCTATTGTGTCCATTTTGCTCATCGAGTTCATTTTTATCCATTTGTCTCAGTGACCAACCGCAAGCTTACGTTTTTATGTTTTTCAGATTGTTTCGGGCTTGGGGCGCACAACGGAGAAAACATTTCTATAAAAGTGCACAGTGCATCTCTGCCATCGGGCATCCGGGAAACACTCGCCGAGAGACTCGACAAGGCCGAGGCATTTATCTGAGATGACTAATTGAACACCTTTAAGACCACGTTTCTTCAAGGATCGAAGGAAACCGCTCCACCCGGCCTTATCCTCCTTGCCGCCCTCGACGATCCCGAGGATTTCTCGATACCCATCAGTACCGACGCCTATCGCCACCAAAACCGAGACATTGCGAACCTCGCCGCCCCAACTGCGTTTGAGGCATATGCCGTCAAGGTAGACGTAAGGATAGTCACCTTCTATCGGGCGATTTCGCCATGTGTCGATCCGCTCGTACATCTTCTGGTTCAAGTCGCTGACCGTGCCGGCACTGACACGCATGCCCCACAGGGCCTGGGTAATATTTTCGACTCTGCGGACCGACACACCCGCCAGGTACATTTCCATCAAAGCTTCCTCGACGGACGACTCTCGGCGTTTGTACCTTTCGATGATGGCTGTCTCAAATCGAGCCTTACGCAGCTTAGGCATCTTCAATTCGACCTCGCCGGCCTGGGTGTGCAGCTTGCGTTTATAATGACCGGCTCGGCTGTCAATTCTTGTTTCTGTTCGTTCATAACGTCCGACCCGGCAAAGCTGATCTGCCTCGGCGTCGAGCATATCGTTGAGGATCTCTTCAACCGTGCTGCGAACCATCTCACCCAGATGGTCCCTGATCTGTGTCTCATCAATTTTGATAACTTTATTCAAGGTCTGTGCCGTCTTTGTCAAATTACTGTTCTGCATGATACTGTCCTTTCTTTGATCAAATGGTTAACAATCGTTTTGTCTACCATCGACCAGAGAAAGGACTGCTTTAACGTCCCAATATAATGTGCGAAAAATATCTTACCTTATCTACCTCAATAACAGGGCTTATGGACACTACTAGATGATCTACTCAAGCGTAAGTACCTGTCCCTAAATATGTTGTCGGATTCGAACCTCCGACCTCCTGGTTATGGGCCCGACGAGCTACCAGACTGCTCTACCCCGCGATCATTTTTCTTATAAATCGACAAAAAATCATACCACAAAAAACACCACAGTCAAGTAATGAAAGAGAAAATTATAAATTCCGACGAATTTTATCTGCAATGGCCTCGATTCTTCCATCTTCATATTTGTATGAAGGCCAGCGGTTCAATACGCCATCGCCGGCATTTCGAGGGATTATATGAAAATGCACATGCTTGACAAGCTGACCGGCCGCCCTAGTACTCTGTAATATCTGCAAAGACGCAGCAACGTTGACAGATGGGGAGTTCGATCTCTCCCCTATTGCGTCGATCGAGGAGAGCGCGGAGCTTCCGGTAGCGCTCGCCGCTCCAGATCGCGTCCAATGCCGCTTCACGGATATTGCCGAGGCCTGTTTCTGCGCTCATCATCGCACAGGGATAGACATTGCCGAAGGCATCGATAAACAACGAATCCCAAAACATCTTGCAGTTGCACCTGTAACCGCCAGGATTGAGTAAGCTCCTCAACTGAATGCCATACTGTCCACACTTCTCCTTAAGCCGCTTCAGACTCAGCATGAGTTCGCCGCGATCGACACCCTCGATGTAGAGCTGCCCCTTCGGAACACCAAAGCGATGCACGTTAGCGACCTTCGACGCATCGCCCGTCATCGCATTCGTCTCGGCAGTCGCTTCATCATCGATGATAGAGACATACACGAGGCGCAGCGTCCCGATGCCAAGGTCGCGCGCGAGATCAGCCATGCGATCGATTTCACGATAATTGAGTTTCGAAAGAACCGTGAGGATACTCAAGGCCGGGTTAGACTTCTCAAGTTCATCCTGCAGGCGTTTGATCGTCCTGATCCCCTCACACGTCTTCGCCAGCGCCCCTTTCCGCCCGCGGATGCGGTCGTGGATTTCAGGGATCGCGCTGTCGATTGAAACAGTCATCGCCTGCAGGTCGCCTTCGATGACCGCGCGTGCCGTCTCTTCACCCAGTTGTGTCCCGTTGGTCGTCACTCCGACAAAGAATCTCCGCTCACGCGCATGAGCAACAATACGCGGAAAGTTTGGATTCAAGAAGGGTTCGCCGATTGTATCGAAGGCGATGACGCGTACACCACCCCACGTCCGAAGGCCCTTGAGAAACGAAATGATCTCATCCGTCCCCAGGAGTTCGCGATCGTGGGCATCCGCGTTAGGCTGATCCTTCCATATGCCGCACATCACGCATCGCAGATTGCACTTGTTCGTGACGGTGAGAAAGACGGTTGAAGGATGGGGGGGACTGTCTGCCATCATTTTCCTCTGAAATCCCTAACGATTTCGTCTAGTTTATGCGGTTCGTGCTCCAACAGGGTCATAATGCTCATTGCCGTTGGATTCAAGACATAGATTAGCGCATTCGACTTGTCAGACATCAAGCCGGCCCCGTCTTCTTCTTTTCTCAGTCTATACTGCTTGTTTAAATGATACATGTTTATATGACCTGACGCGGAAGGGCATGCGATGTGAGATATCTTCTTCCCGTCAGATCTATTCACGATGGAGACCGCTTGTCAGGTATGAACATGAGCCTATTCCAAGCCGGTCCATCAATCGACACGTAGTCCGCATCGTGTTTAAGGTTATGGTTTGTCTTCTATTCGAAAGCAAACCCATTATCAATCTAATCAACAAAACCATCGCGAATATGCAATACTATACAACTTGACATAGTGACATTAGAGCATGCCAGGACTGCAGTTATGTTATCCAGGACTTGAACCCACATCGCAGGTGTTGCCACTGCCACCGAAACAAAAGCAACCCGCGTTGCCAGTGCCAGGGTCGCAGGTATTGCCGTCTCCTTCACCAGTAGCAGTACAGGTGTTTGTTGTAGTGCCGCCGAACACGATACTATTGAGGTCTTCAATAAGTGGTATAACATACTGCATAATTATACTCCTTTAATTAGGCATTTCATTTTAACTGTTGTGCTTACCTGCTAATATGGTTCTGCTATTCCATAGGCACCACCTCCCTTCCTACTAACTGCAGCAGAAAAAGACCTGGTGGATTCACAACAAATTCTCGCTAACTGGCATTCTTAACTAATCTGTCTGATGATACATTGCCTGCTTCCAGGGCCTCGTGGCACAGCGGTGACGGAGCAGTGATTGAGCCATAACGTTCAAATGCATCGGCGCGACATGATCCTTTGCAGCGATGTTTGAATATACACTCTCCACACACGCCTGACAGTTGTTCGGGAAATGTTGCACGCAGTTCCTGCAGAACCGGAGGCGGGTTTATCTGCCAGATTTCCCGCAAGGATGTTTGCCGCGCATTGCCGTAGATCAGACGGTCATCCGTATTTCCGTTTCCATGTTCGCACATGGCGATTCTGCCATCCGCCAGTACGCCCAGAACGTGAAGTAAATTACACGGTACACACATGCATGGTCTCATGCTGGATGCACGAGACAGCAGGGGCGGGAAGATCATCTGAATGCGTGTGGACACGCCTTTTTGCAGTTCGGGCAGGGATTCGAACAACTGTTTGTTCTCCTGATAACTGAGTAGCATATCATTCTCCTGCAGTTGCCGCCCCCTTCCTTTAGGTATGATGACGTTGATTTGGATGTGACTCACTTCGAGTGTATCCGCGAAAGCAACCAGGTCGGGAATATCGTGTACGTTGGTGCGGTCAATTGCCGCCAGAATACCGGGATGCAAACCAACTTCGTTCAGGTGTCTTATTCCTGCAACCGTCGCGTCAAAACAGCCTTTTACCCCTCGAAAGGACTCATGGATTGCGGCATGGGAACCATCCAGGCTAATGCCGATTCCGTCTACCTTGAGTGGCGCCAGTCGTTTGGCCAGTTCCGCCGTGATGCGTGTTCCGTTTGTCATTAGTGCCACGCCGATGTCTTGGCTGTCAACAAATTCGAGAAAATCTATTAACCAGGGTACAATACAGGGTTCACCGCCGGTTACCCTGACGGTCTCAAGTCCCAGGGGAATGGCCTGTAATACAATGTCTTTGGCCTCGTCAAGGGAGAGTTCATGAGGCAGGACGTTCGTGGATCCCAACCAGCAGTACTTGCATTTAAGGTTGCATCCATTGGTGATATGATAAAACAGGGTCTTTAGTGCGGGGATGTTAGCCATGAGATGTTGTCTCCTTTCACAATGATTCGCCTGGTCATTGATTTACAGTAATGCGTGTGATTTTAAACTGCCCCAGAGAAGACAACATATCTTCCGGACTGCCATTGCTATAGGCCATGGCGATATGCCCGGTTCCGAATCCCCTCTCAATGCGCGTTGCATCGATATCGATCCATAAACTGCCAATATATACGCGTGTCCAAGCGTGGGGCACGAAAACAACGTTATCTCCGACACGACCTGCATAGACAATTCCCGTGGCCACTTGGGCCGGAACACCCAGCGCACGGCACAGGGCAACTGTGAGAATGGCGTGCTCGCTGCAGTCCCCTTTCCGATGGGTGACTATGTCGAGGGCTGAGGCATACCCTAAAGAATGCTTATCAACGATATAATTGCACACGAATCGCTCAATCTGTCGGACTGCCCGGGCCACATCTTTGGTATTGCCTGCGGCCTGGTGCGCTAGGGTTATGATTTTGGGGTTATTGCTCTGGATATAAAGGTTGCTTTGGAGGGCCTCGAGAATGCTCGGTTCGTTTCCCGTGTACGGATGTATTTCACCGCTAATTGCGGCAGTTGGATGGACTGTGACGGCAAGACGGCCTTCCGGCATAACCGCAACCGACTGACTGGTGCCGGAAGGTACTGCAAGTCTGCCACCGTTAACAGGTGTCAATTCATAAGTGATGGGTATATTAAAAGAAAGTCCCCCCAAAGGTCGGGGAGCGAGAACCTTGGCCTTATCCAGCAGATCCGCGTTCTCGTTTTTGCCCAGGGCATACTGACGCTGGCATGAGATAAACTCACATGTCATTCCCATAATCGGCACTACCACTTTGAGACTGCTCAAGTCTTTGTCTACATAGCTGGTCTGTGTCACTTTAGTGTTGAGAGTTTTGGTGATCTGCTTGATTTCAGTTAGATTGGCTTTTCGTTCCACCAAATCAATCTCCTGTTGGGGCCCGATGTGTATGGTTACTTGGCGGGAGACTAATGAGGCGGGTTCAAATAATCGGGCCTTAAAGGTCGTCCCTGGTTTGAGACCGTACTCGAGTAGAAGCAAACGCAGACCCTCGGCCATCACGGCATCCGGATGCCACTTGATTGTCCCTTTATTGGTTTTACCAGCATGGGTGGCAGTGAAGTCCAACTTGCCCTGTGTGTTAAGGATCCCTTGGCAGACGATTTTAGTATCGCCGACAACTTGGTTTACTGCGAAACTGATTGGTTTGCCGTCTGTGGTTTCGACGCTGGACTGATTGATGCGCATTCTGACGCTCCTGCTCCTGCGCTGAACGGTAATATCAATCATCTCGGACGTCATTACTTTTCCGTCAACTATCCTCCGTGCATGTGTGCTATACCCTACCTTCTTTCCATTTATAAAAACTGCGTAAAATTCGTCCTGCTGTTCGATGCCCAGTGCATTTGTGCGGCAGACCGTAAAAAAGACACAAAACAGCATAAATCCCAATCGCATGGTCAATATCCTTATGTTAGGGTTGTATCCAAATCACCATTAATGCCATCTGTACAATAGATCTTTGCATCAATGAGCTGCTCCGGTGATCCACACTGTACCAGCCTGCCTTCTGATAAAACCGCGACTTGATGAATCCAGGGCTGCAGTGCCACATCGATCTTATGCGTTACTATTATAGTAATGCCGTCATCACGGCGTAAGTCCCCCAGCCCCTGCAGAAGGGCCTGTTCGGATTCAATGTCCAAACAGGAACTGAATTCATCGATGAGCAGAATAGAGGGTCTCTTGGCCAGGGCTCGTAAAAGGGCTATCTTGTGAGATTCGCCGGATGATAATTTGGTACCGTCGATTCCCAGTATACTATGATATCCCGAATAAAGTTTCTTGATCCAAGCATCAAAACCGAGGGTATTCGCAATCTGTCGAATCTCATCTCCATTTGACTCGTCTTGTGTCTGGCAGTTCTCCAGGATTGTTCTCCCAAAAAATTGATTTTCCGCCCAAACCATGGCTATATGTTCCGAGTAGTCTTTTGCACTCATGTTCCGAAGTTCAGTGTTACCAAAAAGTATCTTTCCTGTGTAGTGGGTGTAGTAGTTGGCTATAAGCTTTAAGAGGGTGGTTTTTCCACTACCATTGGGCCCGATAATAGCCAATGTGCTTCCCGCAGGTACATCCAGAGAAAGATCTCGCAGAACAGGCTTTTCCGGGAGATAAGAAAAGCTCACGTTTTGCATATTAATGCCTTGAGATAGGTCTGTGCGCGTGATGGTACGCCGCGATAGTGATAGTGCTTGTACCTGATATGCATCGAGTTCAATAATACGCTGTGCTGCTACGGATGCTGACACCAGCGTCTTATACAAATTAATTACCCTGCTAAAGGGACGCATTAATACGGCGACATACATTCCCAATGCCAGGGCCTCTCCCATTTGTAGATACCCCTTAAACATCAAGAAAAAACCGCCTATAGTAAGGACAAATGCCCACCCGCTGGTCAAGAGTTCGGACAACCGGCCGTAGATGAACGTATAACGCCAGGTCTTCATCTCCAAAGCGACCGTGTCTGTTTGAGCCTTCTCAAATACTGTTTGCTGGAGCTTTTTTTGGTGGCCGAACAACTTTAGAACTTCAGTACCATGAAAACTCTCATCAATAACATTTTTTACTTTCTCAATCTGGCCTCGATATTGATGCTGCAGTTTTCTTAAAATGCCGGTTGTGACTACGGTAACGGCGTAGTACAGGGGGATGATGGCCAACACGATCAGCGAAAATCGAATGCTGATACGCGACATCAGCACGAAGGTGACGATGAACAGGACGGGAAGTGAAATGGTGTCGGTGATCACTGAGAGCAGTGTTTGTGAGATCTGGCGGCTATCATGTGACATGCGCTCAATTAACACGTTAGGACCGGTCCTTTCCAGATATGACATCGGCAAATCATTCATGGTCTTAAAGATATTTTTTTGGATCCGACAGCGTAAATCATAATTGATGCGCGTTGATAAATAGCTGGAACAGCTTCTCATGGCATTAAGGATCAGAGTCAGGCCAACCATTAACGCACTGATTCTCCAGAACAGTCCTAAATCACGAACAGGATAGGCATCGTCGATGATGATCCGAAGCAGATGTGGGAAGGCCAATGGGATTATGGTCGTTATGGTGCTGAATGTTGCCACCAAGACCAATTTGAGTCGATACTGCCGGAGATAATGCAAAAAATGTTTTAACTGCCCAATGGGTAACAGTGTGTCTCGCCCGTACTGTTTCATTTTGTCGTACCTGTTTCAATGCGCAATGCAAAGCTGCTCACTAGAACCGCTTGATTGGAAAATGTGGCACGCCTGCTAGCCACAGGCGGCAGTCTCTCTGGCCTGCATATACCGTTTCATGCAACGAAATTCATCGATACCTGTCAATGAATGGCTCGATGAAAAGGCGCTTGCACGACACCCGCCGCTGCACACCCCAGTGTAGAGACAATCGCGACACCCTTCCAATTCATCACTAGTATGACTGGACAGATCTCTTATACGCTGTGCCTTTTCCGACCGGTATATCTCTTTTATGTCCGTTGTTAATACATTTCCGATTTCATAATCCCAGAAGGAGTTGCAGGGAACCATCCAGCCATCAGGCCTGATGGCAACAGACTCTTTGCAAATGCTACAAAAAGCCAGATTTTGTCCGGGCTTGGTTTGCGTTCTGATGTTTTGGGCAATGTCTGCTCTTTCGCGCGGCCATTCAAGCACTGCCCCACCTCGTACACAGTCAAACTTCATGATCAGGGATTTTACTGTATCATAGACGGTATCCATTTCGTTTTTGGTGAGCTTGAACAGTTCTTTGTTTTGTCTGGCCCTGCCTACCAGGTTTGGAGGACTCATTGCGATGCTGATGCCCAGGTCTTCAGCCAGTTGAGCTATCCCAGCGAGTTCATTCATATTCAGCTTGCTAATCACACAGGTCGCATGAATAAGGTAACCCGCTTTAATTAATAAGCGAATGCCTCTTAGAGCCCTTTCAAAGGCTCCTTTCCCACGTAATGCATCATGACTCTTGGCGTTAGCACCGTCCAGGCTTGTGCTGATACTCCCAATCCGTGCTTCCGATAGCAATCTTTGCACGATTTCAGGAGTCACCAATGTGGCATTGGTGAATAGCGTGATCGGAATCTCCTTCTCCTTAAAGGTAGATAGTATTTCAAAAATGTTCTCATGAAACAGAGGTTCCCCGCCTGATATATTTACCTTGAGGATACCGGCGCGCTCCACAGCCTCTATCACGCCTCTTAATTGTGCTAAGGTCATATCTTTTGCATAGGTCGGATCCGCACCTGCGGAACAGTGCAGACACTTGAGGTTGCACCGTCCGGTTATGTTGAGGTCACAATAAAGCGGTGCTGAGTATTTAAATCTATCAATCATCCTGAGTTCTCCCGCAAAAAACAACTGTTGCTAATCGTATTTACGACCGGCATTCCTCTATGAATCCATTTGCTTTAGAATACTGGACAAAGGACTCGATCTCGTCACTAATCGTTTGGCGACCCGCCCCTTCAAACTTCGTGTCTACGTCTGTAACGATTTCGTCTAGGTTATGCGGTTCGTGCTCCAACAGGGTCATAATGCTCATTGCCGTTGGATTCAGGACATAGATTTGCGCATTCAACTTGTCAGACATCAAGCCGGCCCCATCTTCCTCTTTTCTCAGTCTGTACTGCTTGTTTAAATGATACATGTTTGACACTCCAAATTGATTGTTGGCTGGTACAAGCCAACCCAGGTAATAGTACTTTAGTTTCTGATCCCTTTCTCATCACATGTTATGAATCATATGCGTCATTAAACGAGAAGAGACTTCCATATGACCTTATGACCTGACGCGGAAGGGCATGCGATGTGAGATATCTCCTTCGCGTCAGGTC